>ERZ1669248.589-NODE-589-length-16821-cov-9.770428_pt1 | contig 16821 bp, 14 predicted proteins | sample MGYA00579296_ERZ1669248 | MGnify/ENA primary metagenome ERZ1669248 (study PRJEB41166, sample SAMN08046057) | hot springs metagenome | biome: hot spring; feature: neutral hot spring; material: thermophilic sediment; isolation source: thermophilic sediment from...
ACCCGTGTCTCTGGCGTGAGAGGCCAGTATCCTAGTCCACTAGACGATGGGGGCATTTCTTAAATATTACTTTTTAAAAATATATCAAATCTAAAAAAATTGTCAATCTAAAAAAGAACCAATTTCCCCCGAAAATTAATATAAAATATATACCACCCTCAAAAAATGCATAAGCTTAGAGGCTTTTAAAAAGTAAAAAAAAGAGAAACAATTTGTAGATTATATAGAATGACAATTAGAAGAAGATTTAGATATAATACGGAAAGATTACACAATTTTAGTATTAAATGATACAGACGCATACATTTACTTGACATAACTATGATCTTGTTTAATAATTATTAGATTAGAAAGGAGGATTGATGCGTTTTTTTAATTGGGATGAAAATTTGGCTACAGGTATACCAGAATGTGATTTACAACACAAAAAACTCATTAATATGTTTAATGCTATTTATGATAGTATCCGATTAAATATAGATAAAAAAGCTCTTAAAGAGGCTCTTGATTCATTAATAGATTATTTTGATAAACATTTTGCCTTTGAAGAGAAATTAATGGAAAAATATCAATATCCAGAAATAAACATTCATAGAGAAGAACATAAAAATTTTAAAGAAGCCCTTAATAAAATCTTACAAAATCCTAATGAAGAAATTAACTTTTTAGAGGTTCTAAAATTTTTTAAAAACTGGTGGTTTAATCATATTCTTACTATGGATAAAAAATACGGTCCTTTTTTAGAGGCTAAAATGAAAAAATAATAAGGAGGTTTTAAATATGGGATTAAAAAGTTGGTTTAAAAAATTACATAGAACTTTGGAACTTCATCAAAAAATAGTTCCTATAATTGTTATCTGTTTTATTATTTTAATCGTTCTTACTATATTAGTTACCTCTTTTATGGCTTATTACGTAGGAATTACTCATGCTAAAAATATAATTCTAAAAAATCAATTTAATCTTATCAACGATACTATAATAAAACATGGAGCTTTAATTGAGAGAATGGAGGGAGCACCGATTACTAATTATAAAACTATAAGAGAAGAATTTTTAAAAAAGCAAAAAGATATAAGAATAATAAGAACTCCTAAAATAGATGAACTCTTTGGAAAGGAAAGCCCTGAATATTATGCCATAGATAAAGACGAAAAAGAGGTTCTTTCAAAAGGTATGGAAAAGGTTTCTGTTGATTTTGAAAGAGAAAAAATAAAGGGTGTTTATCCAATTAAAGCAGAAGCTGATTGTTTGAGATGTCATTACAATGTTTCTGAAAATGAAGTAATAGGAGCTGTAAGTATTACTTTACCTATAGATTATATAATAAAAGAACTTAAACTCATTGTTCCTCTTTATATTTTTTTAGGACTGGGTGGAATTATTACTGCTTCTTTTCTGGTATATTTTACTTATATGTTTATAGCCCATAGACCCCTTGAAAAAATAACCAATGTTTTGAATAGAATAGCAGAAGGAGATCTTACTGTATCAATAGAAGAAAAAATAAAAGATAGAGAAGACCTTATAGGAAGAATTTCTAATAGTACAGATAGGGTTTTAGAGTATATGAAAAATTTTTCTTCTAAGACTCTTGATTATTCAGTTAAATTAGTTGAGCAAGTTGATGATATATTTAAATTAGTGGATAATGTTAATGAGAAAATTAAATTCCAAAATCTTAAAATAGCACAAGCCTCTATTGTGGTTGATGACTTTGGATTAACTATTGGAGAAATTTCAAGAATAACAAGCAGTATAAATAATACTGCTAAGGAAATAAAAAGTAAAGTTGAAAATTATCAAGAAGCCCCAAATGAAACAAAATTGAAAGAAATTTTTACAGAGGTTTTTAATTTAGGAGATAAAATAAGTGAGCTTAGTTTAGATATAGCTACTAATATTGAGAAAGGAGTAAAAACATCAAATGCTATTAATCAAACCTTTGATGAAATCACTCAGATATCCTCTGAAATAAGTCAATTAATGGATAAGATAAGCGAAAGCACTTATGAAACTCTTCTAATTTCTTCCTATATGAAAACTATAGCTTCAACTGTTAAGACAAGAAAGATGGAAGAAATACTCTTTGATCTTTTTGAAAAAGATGTAGACCGTTATGTGCTTCGCTTACAAGCTCATATTAAGGGAATTGATAGACTTGATCCAGAAAGGTGGGGAGATTATCAGGCATTTCCTATTGGTAAATGGTATTATAGTGAGGAAGGAGAAAAATTTAGGCAGATTGTTAAAGACTTTGATTTTAGCGAATTTGAAGAAACCTATAAAACTCTTCATAGTATCGGAAAAGAATTGATAATCGCCTATAATATGGAAGATACCCTGAAAGTAGAGAGACTTTTCCAACAGTTAAAAACTGTAAGTAGAAGATTAAAATTACATTTAGAGGATATGAGAGAAAGATATATAGAATATTACTTTAAAGGTTAAAATTAATGTTTATGGAAAGGGCGCTTCAGAAGGGTAATTTTAGATTAACTGATTATAAAATTTACAAACAACAAATATTTCAATTGTTTGAAAATTATAAAAGCTTAAGAGGTGAAATAAATGACGGAATAGACCTAAAAAGTTTAGAAACAAGAATTGAGAATCTTAAAAACAATCAATTTCTTATTGCTGTTGCAGGAGAAGTTAAGGCAGGGAAGTCAACTTTTATTAATAGTTTAATAAAAGAAGAGATATTACCTACTGATGTTCTCCAAGCAACTAATGCATTGATAGAAATTTTTTACTCTAAAAGACCCTATTTAAAAATAACCTATGCCTCTGGAAAAATAGAAGTAATTGAAGAAGAAGCAAAAGAGATTTTAAAAGAAAAATTAAAAGAAGTGGCTTCTATTCCTGAAGACTATAGAGATATTCCCGTTAATCTAATCGATCTTTATATTGTTGAAAACGGTGAGTTAATGATGATAGATGACGATTTTATCAAATATTTGGAAGAAAGGTCAGGAATAGAAAATCTTAAAGAATTAAAATATAAAATAGAAAATTATGCCTTTTCAAGATCTCGAGACAATATTCCAGTTAAAATAGAATTGGGTTATCCTTTTCCATGGGAATTTGATGAAATAAGATTAGTTGACATGCCAGGAGTTAATGCTATTGGAGGGATTCATGACATATCCTTTTCCTTTTTAGATAAAGCAAATGCTATTTTATTTATTCATCCCATAAAACCAGTTGAATCAGAATCTTTTAAGAGATTTATCGCTTCAGTCATAACAAATAAAAGTAAAGAAAATCTTTTTTTAATACTTACTCATTCAGCAGTGTTTCTCGAAGAAAGAGAAAGGCTTTTAGAGGAAGCCAAACGTATTTACCAAAATCTTATTTCTCCTGATAGAATTTTTGCAGTAGATAGTGTCTTAAAATTGATTTATGAAGATTTGAAAAAAGGAAAAACTCTCGAGGAAATAAAAAAGGAACAAAAGCAAAAAAGAAAATGGGTTGTTTATTTTAAAGATCTTGCTGAGGAAGAAAAATTAGATGAAAAAGAAGTATTTATTAAATATTCAGGTTTTGAAGAATTAGTACCGGCTTTAGAAAACTTTTTAGTTTCTGCTCCCTTTTTAGAACTATTAAAAATTCTGGAATTAATAAAAGAGGGATATAAAGAACAGATAGCTATTTATAATGAAACCATTCGCTTGCTTCAGAGTCAAAAAAAAGATAGAGAAGAATTTTTGGCAGAGATTGAAAGAAGACAGATTGGGTTAAAAAAACTTGAAACTTACTGTTATTTCGTCTTGGAGGAAGCAGCAACAGTATTTATGGGAGTTGATTCTCCTATAGAAAATTCCCTTGACCAACTTAAGCTGGATTATTATGATAAATTTATAAAATCAGCTGACATAGAAGAATTAAGGAAGTATTACAGAGATGCTGAAAATGAACTTAATGTGGTTGTTCAAGAAAGTCTTAAAAACATAAGTAAATTTTTTAGAGAAAAACTTGAACAAGTAGGTGAACAATTTAAAGAAGAATATAATATCCAGATTCCTAAAATTGACTTTTCTGCTATAGAGGAAACTTGTAAAAGAGCAGTAGCTAAAAAGGAAGAAATTATAAAGGAAGTTGTAGAAAGTATTGTAGAAAATTGGAATTTTTTAAAACCTTGGAAATGGTTAAAATCAAGTAGAAAAAAAAGGGTTGTGATAGGGGTAAGAGAGGTTTTAGATAGCGAGGCATTTTTTAAAACTTTAAAAAATAATCTTATAGAAACCTTTATTGAAGTGGTTGAAGAATTAAGAGATCAATTTTATAGAGCCTTTGAATTTTATAAAAAAAGTATAGGAAAATTGTTAAATGAAAAAAGAGCCTATTTGGAAAATCTTAAAAAAGAATTAAAATCAAATGAAATGATTGATTATGAAATTCTTATGCTTCAAAAAAATATTGCTCTAATTGAGAAAGAAGTAAAAACAATAGAGGAATTTATAGAAAGATTATTACAATGATAGAAACTAAAACTCTTAAACAAATAGAGAAAAAATTAGAAGAAGATATTTCTAAGGAAATAGAATTAATTAAAAACGAAATCTTTTTCATTATAGACAAAGATTTAGATATCTATTTCTTGAAAGAATTTGTAAAACAATATCCTCGTAAACTATTGAAAGAAAAAGCCGAGATTTTACTGGATACCCTTTTAAATTACCTTATGAAAGAAATATTAGAAAAAATCAAAAGTATGCATCTTGACCATCAATATGAATTTTTTAAAGAAAATTTAAGAGATAAAATAAGAGTTAAAGCACTTTCAGAAAATGGCAGTTTCAAACCCCAACTTATAAAAATTAAAGAAGAAGAAAGCTTGTTAGATAAAACTATTACTGCGATGCCAGGAATAGCTGTTAGTGCTGGAGGAATTATTGCTACTGTAGCTATACCTGAAACTTTACCTTTAAAGGCTATCCCAGCTGTTTCTACTTTGGTTGGTCCTATATACGTTATAAAAAAATTAAAAGATAAACACAAAAGACTAAAAAATTTATGGAAAAAACAGGTTAATTCTTATCTTAAACTTGCTAAAGATGATCTTAAAAAATGGCTTTTAGATGTAGAAAAAATTTTTTTAAAGGATTGGGAAAGTTTTTATAAAAAAGTTAGTTCGTCTTCTCTTCAAAGTGCTATGGATAAAAGTGATATAAATTACGCAAAAATTAAAAATATTTAAAAAGGAGAAAAAAATATGATAAGCAAAATTTTTTCTAAATTTCAGTCTGTTATAGATAAAAGTAAAATAGGGAAAAAAGGAGTGTTGGCTTTTGATTTAGGAAGCTATTCTATAAAAATAGCTGAAATTCAACTTATTAAAGATGAGCCAGTTTTAACTAACTTTATTCAAGGAAGAACCTATAAAAATATCATTATAAATGGAATTATAAACGATTTTCAGTACTTAGTTTCTAATATAAAAAATATTTTAGATGTTTTCAGAAGTAATACCAAAATAGCAAATGTTTCACTTCCTTATGATCTCGTAATATTTGATTCCTTTAAAAGCCCACATATACCCAGTGAAGAAGAAATTAAAAAAAAAATAAATGATGAAATACCTTATAAAATTGAGGATGTTTATTACAGTTATTATATAATTCCTCAGAAAGATTTTTATCAAATTTTTTATCTGGTGGCTAAAAAAGAGATAATTGAACAATATGAATCGCTTATAAAAACTTTGGATTATCAAGCTAACAATATTGATGCTGATTTTATAAATTTACATAATATAATAGAAGCAATTTATGGGGAAAAATCAAAACTCATTGTAGATTGGGGAGATAGTAAAATTAAATTACTCTTCTGTGAAAAAGAGTTTCCTATCTATAGTAGAGAACTTTTTAATTTGGGATTTAAAAATTTGAGAAAGGACATAATTAAAAAATTGAAAGTTGATTCAGATACTGCAGAAGTTTTGGTAGTTAATCCAGAAAAAAATAATTATCCAGAAGTAAGAGAACTTTATAAAAATTACATTAAAGAAATCCTTGATGAATTAGAAACTATTATAAAATTTGTAACAGGAAAATTTAACTTTTCTATTGAGAATATATTCTTAGTTGGAGGTGGAGCAAGAATTCCCAATATATGCGATATTTTTAATGAATATTTAAAAATTAATACACAATTAATTGATCTAAAAAAACTTATTAAATTTTCTGATAATTTTGACCCTAATTACATAAATATAGTTAATACTCAGGGAGCCATTGCTGTAGCTACTGCAATGAGGGATTTTATCTAAGTTTCTGATTTTATGAATTTTTTAATCTCTTTATAAATTTCAGGAAGTTTGGCAAAAATGATCACTGCTTTTCTCCAGACATTTGCCTTTATGGCTGGAATTCCTGCAACTTCCTCCCCTGGTGGAATTTCTCCTGTTACACCAGATTTGCCTGCCACTCTTGCACCTTTTCTAATTTTACTATAAGGTGCCACTCCAACCTGCCCTCCAAGCATAACATAATCTTCTAAAACTGCACTACCTCCTATAGCTGTATGAGAAACAAGAACATTTTGTTTCCCTATCCTAACATTATGTCCTATTTGGACCAAATTATCAATTTTGGTACCTTCTCCTATAATTGTTTTTCCAAAAACAGATCTATCGATTGTAGTATTTGCTCCTATCTCTACTTCATCTCCTATTTCAACACTTCCAAAATGATAAATTTTTATATTTTTATAACCCTCTTCTCCTTTTTTTTGAGCAAAACCGAAACCATCTGAACCAATAACTACTCCTGCATGAATTATACAATTTTTACCAATCTTAGTATAAGGATAAATTACTACATTAGGATAAATGACTGTGTTTTCTCCAATTTCTGAGTAAGCTCCCACAAAAACTCCTGGATAAAGTATTACTCTCCTTTTTATTTTCGCTCCTTTCTGAATATAAACTAAGGGATATATGGCACAAGGTTCTTCTATTAACACATCTTCTTCTATAATTGCTTGAGGACTTACCTCCCATTTTGGTTCTATTTCTGTTTTAAAAACCTCGGTAATTTTAGCAAAGGCAACCCTTACATCTTTTACCTCTATAACTGATTTTTCAGAAAAATATTTTGCAAAACCTTCAGGACAGAGAACTACTTTAGCTTTAGACTTTTGAGCCTCTTCTACCCTTTTTAAAGAATCGATAAAGATTATTTCACTTTCTTTTGCCAGTGGAATGGCATTTACTCCTTCTATCTCAAAATCTTCTCCTATAAGAGTGCCTTCTATTTTTTTTGCAAGTTCTGAAGTTTTAATCTTTTTCATTTTCAAAATTCCTTACAAAGTTTTCTAAATTTTCAGGTTTAAAATATTTTCTTTCACCTGTTTTTCTAATCTTTACTTCCACTTCTCGATTTTCTTCAAATCTTTTTCCTAAAATTATATGTAATGGTATTCCTATAAGATCCATATCTTTAAACTTAACTCCTGGTCTTTCTTCTCTGTCATCTAAGATAACATCCCATTTTTGAGATAAATTTTTATAAATTTTTTCCGCCTCCTCTTTAAAGGTTTCTTTTAAATATACTATTACTATTTGAAAAGGAGCAATTTGCCAGGGAAAGATTATTCCATTCTCATCATGATTTTGTTCAATGGTTGCAGCAAGCACTCTACTTACACCTATACCATAGCATCCCATTATAAAAGGTTTCATTTTCCCGTCCTTATCTAAAAACATAGCTTTCATAGGTTCACTATATTTAGTACCTAGTTTAAAAATATGCCCTACTTCTATACCTCTTGTAAAACTTAAAGGTTCTCTGCATTTAGGACAAAGGTCTCCTTCTTTTGCTTTTCTAATATCTGCAATAAGATCTGGCTTAAAGGTTGAGCCTAAATTGGCATTCAAATAGTGATACTCATCCTCATTTGCTCCTATTACAAAATTGGAATATCCTTCTAAAGCTTTATCAGCAATAACTTTTATTTTTAGATCTTTAGGACCTATGAACCCAGGACTTGCTCCTACAATTTTTTTTACTTCCTCCTCTGTTGCCATTCTGAAAGTTTTTCCAGAAAAAAGTTTTTCAAGTTTTACTTCATTTAATTCATGATCCCCTCTTAAACAAAGAGCAACAGCTTCAGTTTCATCAATAATATAAATTAAGGTTTTTGTTATTTTAGAGACAGGAAAACCTAAAAAATCCGCTACTTCCTGAGCAGTTCTTACTCCAGGGGTATAAACTTTTTCTAGAGGTTTTTCAGGTTCAGAAGGGTATTTCTCTCCTAAAATAGCAGGAGTTAATTCTATATTCGAAGCATATCCGCATTTCTCACAGAAAGCAATTACATCTTCACCTGTTTCAGCAAGTACCATAAATTCATGAGAAACATCCCCTCCTATAGTTCCAGTATGCGCCTCCACCGCCTTAAATTTAAGCCCGCAATTAGTAAAAATTCTTTCATAGGTTTCATACATTAGTTGGTAACTTTTATCAAGTCCTTCCCAGTCTGCATCAAAGGAATAGGCATCCTTCATGATAAATTCTCTTGCCCTCATTATTCCAAACCTTGGACGCATCTCATCTCTAAATTTTACTGCTATCTGGTAAAGAATAAGAGGAAGTTCTTTATAGGATTTTACATCCTTTCTTACAATCTCAGTAACTACTTCCTCATGGGTTGGACCAAGGCAAAAATCGTGTTCCTTTCTATCTTTAAATCTTAAAAGCTCCTTTCCATAGACATCCCAACGTCCAGTTTCTTTCCAAAGTTCTGCAGGTTGAACAAAGGGCATAAGGATCTCTAAAGCTCCGGCTTTATTCATTTCTTCTCTAACAATGTTTTCTATCTTTTTTAAGGCTTTAAATCCTAAAGGTAAAAAATTATAAATTCCAGAAGCAAGTTTTCTTATCATTCCTGCCCTTAGTAAAAGTTTGTGACTTATTATTTCAGCTTCAGAGGGATCCTCTCTTAATGTGGGAATAAAAAATTTGCTCCAGCGCATAAGCCCTTCCCCTTAAAAAGTTATTTTCTCATATTGTTTTGTTTTTAAATCAAGAATAACAAAACTGGGAACTCCTTCTTTTCCTAAAATTTCTCCAGGATTTATAACTAAAGCCTTATTAAACTCTTTTATCTCATATTTATGGGTATGTCCGCAAAAAATGAAATGGTAATCTCCTGTTTTAGCTAAAGCATAGGCTATCTTGGGATAATGAACCATAGCAATTTTATATTCTTCTATTTCTAAAAATGCATTATCTCCATGAAATTTAATATTAGGATATTCTGAGACCTTTTGGATTAAAAGATAAACATCTCCAGGATTATTTCCTAAAATTAAATGTATTTCTTTATTAAATTCTCCAAGGATAGGAACCATAAAAGGGGAGATCAAATCTCCGCAGTGAAAAATTTTCTCCACCTCCTCTTTTAAACAGATTTCTATAGCTTTTTTTAGATTTGGTATTGAGTCGTGGCTATCACTCATTATAGCCACTTTCATAAAACTACCTCCCTTTTAAAAATTCTTCAATTCCGAGTTTTTTCCAAATTTTATTAATTCTTTCCTTAACCTCTTTTGTCATTACTGTTTCTTCTGGCCAATCTCTATCATATCCTTCCTCTTTCCATTTTTTGGTTGCATCAATACACATTTTAGAACCAAAGCAAGGATAAGGACTTGCATGATCAAGGGCATCAATGGGGCCTTTTACAATCATTATATCTCTTTCTGGATCCACATTTCCAGCCATGTAAAAAAGGGCTTCCCTTAAATTTTGCACATTAACCTCTTTATCAAATACCACTATTATTTTGGTAAACATCATCTGTCCAAGTCCCCAAAGAGCTGAAGCTACTTTAAAAGCATGTCCAGGATAGCGTTTGTCTATGGAAACAAAAGCCAAATTATGGAAAACCCCCTCCCAAGGAAGACAAATATCCATCACTTCTGGCAAGATTTTTTTAATAAAAGGTAAAAATAATCTTTCTGTAACCTTACCAAGATAACAATCTTCCATAGGTGGTTTTCCTACGATTGTGGCAGGATATATAGCATCCTTTCTCATGGTAATACAAGTAACTTTAAAAACTGGATAATAATCAGCTGGGGTATAATATCCTGTATGATCTCCAAAGGGTCCCTCTAATCTTCTTTCATTAGGTTCTACATAACCTTCAAGAACAATTTGAGATTCAGCAGGAACCTCAAGAGGGATTGTTAAGCATCTGACAAGTTCAACAGGTTTCCCTCTTAAAAAACCTGCAAGAATTAATTCATCCATATCTTCAGGAAGAGGTGCGGTAGCTGAATAAATTACTGCTGGATCTGGTCCTATGGAAACAGCAACAGGTAATTTTTGTCCCAAAGATTCTGCCTTTTTATAGTGTTTTGCTCCCCCTTTATGAATCTGCCAGTGCATACCAGTTTCGTTTTTACTGAAAACTTGCATTCTATACATTCCAACATTTCTGACTCCCGTTTCAGGATCTTTAGTAATAACACAAGGAAGTGTAATAAAAGGTCCTCCATCCTTTGGCCAACATTTTAAAATGGGAAGTTTTAAAAGATCAACCTCTTCTCCTTCCCTGATAATTTCCTGACAAGGAGCTTTATCAACTATTTTTGGAAAAAAATCTTTAGCTTGCCAGAGTTTAGGGATAATTTTTAATTTATCAAAAAAACTTTCTACTTTTTTTATTTCCATAAATTCAATTAAAGACCTTGAAAGTTCTTCTATTTCCTTTACTCCAAAGGCAAGACATATTCTTTTAAAACTGCCAAAAAGATTAGTTACTACAGGGATTTTATGTCCTTTTACCTTTTCAAAAAAAAGAGCAGGACCATTTAATTTACAAACTCTGTCAGTTATTTCTGTAATTTCAAGCTCTGGTGAAACTTCAACCCCTATCCTTAAAAGTTCCCCCTCTTTTTCAAGAACCTCTAAGAATTCTTGTAAATTTTTGTAAGCTCTCAAAACTAAACCTCAGCAATATCTTTTCTAAAACTAAAATCTACTTCTATGGGATATTCTCCTGTAAAGCAAGCTAAACAAACTTTATCTCTTAATTCTTCAACTGCTGATAAAAGACCTTCAACACTTAAGTAGTATAAAGTATCAATATCCAGAAATTTTCTAATTTCTTCTATAGAATGTTTATGTGCGATTAATTCTGCAGAAGAGGGAAAATCAATTCCAAAAAAGCAGGGGAATCTTAGAGGTGGACAGGAAAGTAAAAAATGAATTTTTTTTGCTCCTGCTTCTTTAATGCTTTTAAGCCTATTTCTTGAAGTGGTTCCTCTAACTAAGGAATCGTCAATTATGATTACTTCTTTTCCTTTCAAAACATCTTTTACAGGATTTAATTTCATTTTTACAGAAATGCTTCTAATCTTTTCTGAAGGTTGGATAAAAGTTCGTCCTATATAATGATTTCTTATCATAGCTAATTCTATAGGCAAACCACTTGCTTGGGAATAGCCTATAGCTGCATAATTTCCTGAATCTGGAAAGGGCATAACAAAATCAGCAGAAAGAGGACACTCTTTATAAAGATTTTTTCCCAAATTTTTTCTTACTATATATACATTTTTATTAAAAATATAACTGTCTGGTCTTGCAAAGTATATGAATTCAAAAATACAGTGGCTTAAATTGAATTTTTCTTTTTTAAAAGCTTTATAAGATTTGGGACCCTCTTTATCTATTATAAGTATTTCCCCTGGTTCTACATCTCTTAAATACTGAACTCCTATCAGGTCAAAAGCGCAGGTTTCAGAGGCAATCACATAACCTCCATTGAACATTCCAAAAGAAAGGGGTCTAAATCCCCAAGGATCTCTAAAGGCAACAAGAGTATCTTCGTAAAGAAGCAAAACCGAATAGGCTCCCTTAATTTTTTTCATTGTTTCTATGATTGCATTTACCAAGCCTTTTTTTAAATTTTTTACTATTAAATGAACAATTACCTCGCTATCCATGGTGGTTTGAAAAATGTGTCCATCTTCTTCCAGTTCACACCTTATTTGATATGCATTGACCAAGTTTCCATTATGAGCAATAGCTAAGGTCTTTTTGGCAAAGTTAACACAAAAGGGCTGAACATTCTGTAGGATTGTAGATCCTGTAGTTGAATATCTTACATGTCCTATAGCTACAGATCCTGAAAGATTTTTCAATATCCCCTCATTAAAAACTTCACTTACTAAACCAAGTCCTTTCCACTCCTTAACTTTTTTTTCATTATAAACTACTATTCCTGCACTTTCCTGTCCTCTATGCTGAAGAGCATAAAGTCCGAAATAGGTATATTTAGCTGCATCTTCTACTCCGTATATTCCAAAGATACCGCACATTTATTCTTCCTCCTTAGTCCAGGGTACCACCTACTGTAATCTCAGGAATTCTCAAGGTTGGTTGACCATCAGCCACAGGAACACCCTGACCGTCTTTACCACAGGTTCCCGGAATGAATTTTAAATCATCTCCCACCATATCAATTATTTCAAGAACCTTAGGACCGTTTCCTACAAGAGTTGCACCTTTAACTGGGTAGGCAATTTCTCCTTTATCTATATAATAGCCTTCTCTCACCTCAAAAACAAAATCGCCTGTTAAAGGATTTACTTCTCCTCCTCCCATTTTTTTCACTAAAAGACCTCTTTCTATGCTTTTTATTATTTCTTCTGGTTTATGAGGTCCTCTTTCTATGTAAGTATTAGCCATTCTTGGTATAGGAATGTGTCTGTAATCTTGCCTTCTTCCATGGCCGTTAGATTTTTTCCCATATTTTAAGGCAAAATATTTATCATAAAGATAGTTTTTTAAAACTCCTTTTTCTATTAAAACTACTTTCTCTGCAGTTGTTCCTTCGTCATCAAATCTATAGAATCCATAAAGTGAAGGCAAAGTAGCATCGTCAACTACAGTAATAAGCTCACTTGCCACTTTTTCTCCAATTCTTCCAGAATAAATAGATAATCCTTCTTCCGCATGGTCTGCCTCAAGCCCGTGTCCTACCGCTTCATGAATCATAGTTCCACCAGCAGTTCCCGAAAGAATAACAGGCATAATTCCAGCAGGAGCTTTTCTTGCAGAGAGCATAATTAAAGCAAGATCACTTGCTCTTTCAGAAATACTTAAAACCTCTGGTAATTCTTTAATTTCTTTAAAAGGAAGAGTAGCTCCAAAGACTTCATATCCCCTTTCAAGAAGTCCGTCCTTTTCGGCAACAACAATGGCAAAAAGCTTAGAATAAAACCTTATATCTTCAACCCAGATATCATCAGAATTTATAATTAAAATTTCTTTTTTAACTTCGCTTAATCCGATTTTATAATGCTTAATCGCTTCAACTTTTTTGACTCGCTTTCTGAGCTCTTCTAAAAACTCAAGCTTTTCTTTTAAATAATTATAATACACATCTACACGGAACTCTTTTTTCTCTGAGTTTTCAGGCCCTTTTTTATTAAAACTAAATTCTTTCGTAAAAGTTTTTGCCAAATCTTCCAAAGAAGAAAAATTCTTTAAATCAGAAGAAAAGGTAAAGTGATTTTTGAAATTTTCGTCAACTTTTCTAAGAGCTATACCTTCCTCTTTTCCCCAGTTAATTTCCTCTATTCTATCTGGTTCAACAATCAGTTTGAAATTTTCTGTGCATTCTATATATATTTCTCCAAAAAGAGAATCTTCTTGAGAGAGAATTTTTAAGAGTTTTTCAATATTTTTAGGAATTTTATCTTTAAGTTTCATTATTTTTGAAAATTTATTAGACCAATTCTATTTTAACAAATTCACACAATTTTGAAACTCCCATTTTGTTAAACAACCCTTTCTTCCAAAATCTCTTAAACTCATACCTGCAGAATAAATTCCCAGCTTTAAAGTATTTTCTTCTGAAAGTCCTAATTTTAATCCTGCAAGAACTCCGGCATTAAAATAATCTCCAGCACCTGTATTGTCAATAATCTTTTCAGGCTTGAAAGCAGAAAAACTTATCTTCTTCTTTTGGGTATAACACTCAGCTCCTGCTTTTCCTTTTTTTAAAAAAATTTTTTTTATTCCCAGATTAAATAACTCATCTAAGGTTAAATCAATTTCCTTAAGTTCATATTCAGTAATAAATAAAATCTCCGTCTTTTTAAAGAATGGATTTAAAAACATCTTTCCAAGTTGTGTATAGATCTCTCCAGGATCAAAAGAAATTTTTTTATTTATTTTTGATAAAAGATTTTTTTGGAACTCCTGTCCGCTTTTGCTGGCAAAGGAAGAAAAATGAAAACATGCACCAAAATTAAGAAAAATGTTTTTAAAGCTTGAAAGTGTTTCTTCACTATCTCCTGGGCTTACTGCTATAAATCTGTCTTTCTTTTTATCAAGAAGAATTATGGCTAAACTTGAATTTTTTCCTTTCAGAATAAACTGAGTGTTAACCCCTACATTTTCAAACTCTTCAAGTATTTTTTTGCCATACTCATCTTCTCCTACCGCCCCAAGAAAGGTATTTTTAAACCCCCATAAAGATAAGGCATAAATTGTATTGGCTGAAGAACCTCCTCCACATTCAAAAAGAAATTTTTCTTTTTTTTCTAAAAATTTTAAAAACTTTAAAAATTTTTCTCTTTTTAAGACAATTTCTCTTCCAGGAAAAATCTCTAAGTCTTCAAATTTGAATATAGACAGATCTTCTACTTCAAAAAATATATCCCAGTTTAATGCTCCGCATCCAACAAAATCAAAAATCTCCACGTTCAATTAATATTACCATAACCTTGAAAATCTACAAAAATTTGACTAAGATTAGCTTATGAGCGAGATTCTTTTTTTAGGAACAGCAGGTGCTCGTTATGTAGTTGCCAAACAGCTAAGAGCTTCTGCTGGTACGGTTATACATATTAATAATTCTTATCTTCTTTTAGACCCTGGTCCTGGGACTCTTGTTCACCTTGCTAAAAGAAAAATTCCTATAGAAAAAATAGAAACTATTGTGGTTTCTCATCAACACTTAGATCACTCAGCAGATTTAAATATTATGGTTGATGCTATAACCGAAGGAGGATTTAAAAAAAGAGGAACTCTATTTTTAACAGAAAGTGCTCTTAAGGAGGGCATCTTACTTTCCTATCTTCACTCATATCTTAAAAAAATAGAACTTTTAAAACCTTATACTTTTTATGAAAGCTTACCTTTTAAATTTAAAACTACCTGTTTACTTAAGCATACAGCAGAAAATTACGGATTACTGTTTTATTTCCCAGAAGGAAAGATTGTAGGATTTATAACTGATACAGCCTTTTTTGACGGATTGGCAGAAGAATTTGCAGAAGCAAATATTCTTGTAATTTATACGGTAAGATATAAGCCTCTAGAAAATGTTTTACATTTAAGTATCTCAGATGTTAAAAAAATTTTAGAAAAAATTAGACCCGAGGAAGTTATTCTTACTCATTTTGGCATGACCATGCTTAAAGTTAATCCTTTTAAAGTAGCTCAAAAATTAAGTAAGGATTTGGGATTAAAAATAAGAGCTTGCTATGACGGAATGGAGATAAAAATTTAGTGTAGTTTTACCTTTGACAAAATAAATTTTCTAAGTGGTTCTATACCTTCTTTTTCTTTGCAGGAAGTTAAAAATATGGGGAAATCAGGTTTTAATCTGAAAATTTCTATATAATTCTTAAGTTGTTTATTGATTTCGTTTTTAGAGAGAGTATCTATTTTATTTAAGACAATACAAAAGGTTTTTTTGGTATGTTTTACAAAGTTAATCAAACTTATATCCAATTCATCGGGAGTCCTTCTTATATCAAAAATTAAAATAAGTAAGCGAAAATCTCTTATAGCTGTAAGGTATCCTTCTATTAAATATTTCCATTTTTTTTGCAATTCTATAGGTGCTTTAGCAAAGCCATAACCAGGAAGATCAACCAAATAAAATTGGTGATCGATTCTGAAAAAATTTATAGCTTTGGTGAATCCAGGAGTAGATGAAACACGGGCTATATTTTTTCTATTAAGGATAGCATTTATTAAGGAGGATTTTCCTACATTTGACCTTCCAAGAAAGGCAATTTCTGGGAATTCAGGAGGAGGAAGTTCTTTAAGATCGTATATACTTTTTATAAATTCTACATATTTAAACATTTCAAAAGGAGGGGATAGGGTTTAAGTAAGCCGGGTTCTGTTCCTGGGAATAGTTTCCCAGGTGGTGGTTATTTCTCTGGGGAAAGGGTTACCCCTTTCCTCAAGCGGCCTACCTGAGCCTTTTGGGCGGGGCACCCTTAGGCTCTGTTTGGCCTTGCTCCGGACGGGGGTTACCGTGCCACAGGATGTTACCATCCTGTGCGGTGGGCTCTTACCCCACCTTTTCACCCTTGCCCGCACTAAGGGAGTCTAAAGAACTCCCTTAGCCGCTGGCGGTCTGTTTTCTGTGGCCCTTTCCAGGGATTACTCCCTCCGGGTATTACCCGGCGTCCTCCCCTGTGGAGCCCGGACTTTCCTCCCTGGAAGATCTCTTTTCAAAGATCTTCCAGAGCAACCACCTCTTAAACCCTATCCCCTTTAAAAATTTTAAACAAATTCTTACTACTTTCAATACTAAGTTAAACCTTTACTAACTCCCTCTGCATAAGTTCAGGTGCTTTTAAGAAAATAAACCTGACTTACTTAAGGACGCAAAAAATAGAGTATCATGATAAATATGGGACATCTGTGGAAGTTTCTGCATATGGTGTTTTTCGAGCAACTATATATTGTTGGAAAAAGCAGTTTAGGGAGAGTGGAAGAGGAACGGAGAGACCACATAATGGAATAGAAGGAAAATTAATCTCAGTCTCAAATGGTA
>ERZ1669248.590-NODE-590-length-16792-cov-5.824102_pt1 | contig 16792 bp, 16 predicted proteins | sample MGYA00579296_ERZ1669248 | MGnify/ENA primary metagenome ERZ1669248 (study PRJEB41166, sample SAMN08046057) | hot springs metagenome | biome: hot spring; feature: neutral hot spring; material: thermophilic sediment; isolation source: thermophilic sediment from...
AGATCTACACTAGATCGCTCGTCGGCAGCGTCAGATGTGTATAAGAGACAGACCAGATCCTTTACTTCTCAAGTCCATATTTTTCTGAAGATAAAAAGATAGAAGGAACAAACTTTTTAGTAAATCTTTATCCTCTAAATTTTGAAAACTACCAAAAATTAAAAGAGATAATTCCTATTTCGCCAAAAGTATGCGATAAAAAGATATCCTTTGGAACAGGAGACAGATTAGGATTAATAACATCAGCCCAGCTTTCTGCCCTTAAAGAATATGATCTCTTCCCAATTCTTGCTCAGCAATCTCCAAGAGAACTCATAAAAACTAAAAGAGATTTCAAAGATGTACTACTAAAAAGTGCTATGGGAGTTTTGGAAACAGGATATACAGGCAAATATGGAGCTGACGCAGATCATATTAAAGATGAAAAATATCTCATGGAAGCTATAGATGCAGGATATACCATGTATACCCTTGATATAAGTGATTTTATTGAAAAGATAAAAGATCTCTCTGAGAAAGCACTCAAAGAAAAATATGAGAAAGTTTCCTCTTTTTCTAAAAAAATTATTGATAAATATGCAGGGAAAAGGGTTAAAATCTCTGACGAGGAATATTTTGAATTATCCTATAATGAGCTTTGCAAATCTGCCATTGTTTATGAGAAAGCCCTTTCCTTTGTAGAGATGGTATACGAAATATTAAAAAGTAAACTTTCTGAATTCGACATAGAAGTATCTATTGATGAGGGAGAAAGAGATACTACTCCTGAAGATCATTTCTTCGTAGCTCAGTTTTTGCATGATAAAGGAATTGACTTTAAGAGTTTAGCTCCTAAGTTTCCAGGAGAATTTCAAAAAGGAATAGATTATATAGGTGATATTAAAGAATTTGAAAGAGCTCTCAAAAAACATTATGCCTTAACAAAAGCTTTAGAAGGTTACAGGTTAAGCCTACATTCAGGAAGCGATAAATTCAGTATCTACAAGATTTTCTATAAAATTACCGAAGGTAATTTCCATATAAAAACATCGGGTACCAGTTGGCTTGAAGCAGTAAAAGTAATAGCTAAATTCTTTCCTGACCTTTTTGTAGAGCTATATCAAATTGCTTTGGAAAACTTAGAAGAGAGTAAAAAGGCATATAAAGTAAACATTACAAAAGAGGAATTTCCAAAAGAAATAAAAGAGGATTATATGGAATTTCTACACAAAGATAATGTAAGACAACTGTTTCATATATCTTATGGGGTTCTTTTGGATGAAAAAAGAAAGGAGATTTATGACCTATTAAACCAGAAGGAGAAGGAACATTACCAATATGTATCTGAAAATATTAAAAAACATCTAAAGAACTTATTCGAGGAGGAATAATTATGTATCGCATTGCTGTTGTAAATTCTAGCAGTTTTGGAAAATATTTTCCAGAACATATGGAAAAACTTAAAAAAATTGGAGAAGTAGAAAGATTTTCTCTTCCTGGAGATCTGCACGGAAGAGAATTAGCAGAGAAACTTATGGGATTTAATATTATTGTTGCCAGTGTTACACCTTTTTATGATGAGGAATTCTTTGAATACAAAGATGAAACCCTATTAATTACAAGACATGGCATTGGATATAACAATATTGATATTAACTCGGCAACAGAAAAAGGAACCATAGTAACAAAAGTTCCAGGTGTAGTAGAAAGAGAAGCGGTAGCCGAAACAGCAGTAGCCCTTCTTATGACAGTAATCAGAAAAATAAGAGAGGCTTCTTTAAAGGCAAGAGAGGGAAAATGGGAAGAAAGAGCTCAGTTTATAGGTTGGGAAGTGAAGGACAAAGTAGTAGGAATAATAGGCTATGGCAATATTGGAAGTAGGGTAGGAGAGATCTTAAAAAATGGATTTAATGCAAAAGTAATAGCCTACGACCCTAATATACCAGCAGAAGTATTGAGAGAAAAAGGTGCAGAACCTGTATCCTTTGAAGAACTGTTAAAAATTTCTGATATTATATCCCTTAATGCCTCTCTGAACGAAAAGAGCAGACATATGATTTCAGAGAGAGAGTTCTCCATGATGAAAGATAATGTAATCATCATAAATACAGCAAGAGGAGAACTTATGGATGAGGAGGCTTTAATAAGAGCCATAAAATCAGGTAAGGTTGCAGGGGTAGGGCTCGATGTGATGAAGGATGAACCACCTGATCCCCAAAACCCTCTTCTTCATATGGAAAATGTAGTAGTAACACCCCATATTGCAGCCTATACCTATGAGTGCCTAAAGGGAATGGGAGATAAGGTGGTCTCTGATATAGAAAAGGTAGTAAATAAAGAGATTCCTGATGAGATAATCAATAAAGAAGTATTGGAGAGATTACCATGGACAAAGAAAAGCTAGTATTAGCAGTTGATCTTGGAACTACTAATATAAAAAGTGGAATAATCAATAAAAAGGGTAAAATATTATCCCTTATCCAAAAAGAATTACCCCTTGAAAAAGACAATACGGGAAAAGCAGAACATGCGCCTGAAGTAATTTTTAACATATTTGTAGAGACTATCAGAGAGACCACAAAAGGATATGAAGATAAAATTGGTATTCTGATAACCTCATCTTACATGTTTGGAGTTTTACCATTAGATAAAAATATGAAGCCTTTAACAGGCATTATAACCCTTCTTGATACTCGCACTAAAGAGATATTTAATGAGCTTCTAAAAGAAGTAGATTTTAAAGAGGTTTATAAAAGAACAGGCTGTCCTCCCCTTCTTTATTATCCCTTTGTAAGAATTTATTGGCTAAAGAAAAAACATAAGGAAATATTTGACTCAGCCAAATTTTATCTTGGATCTAAATCCTTCCTTATATATAAATTAATGGGAGAATTATATACTGAACCAAGTATTGATTCTTCAACACAACTCTTAAACATACACACCTTAAATTGGGATCCTTATGTCCTTGATTTTCTTGGTATATCATATGAGAATCTTCCCCAGGTAGTTTCCGCAGACAAAATTTTAGGGAAGCTACCAAAAAGTACCCTTAACCTTTTAGGATTAAAGGGGGAAGTACTTTTAGGGGTAGGACTTTATGATGGTGGAGCAGTAGGGAGTGGAATTGGAGCCTTAGGAGGAGATGGTATAGGAGTAATTAATATAGGTACTACTGCCATGTTTAGAGTACCTTATCCTAAGGTAGTATTTGATGACCCTCAAAAAATGAGAATTCAAGTGCCATACTTTTTTGATGGGAAGTGGTTTCCAGGTGGTGGTATAAATAATGCAGGAATTATACTTAAATGGTATAGAGATAATTTATTTAATTTAAGCTATGAAGAGCAAAGCAAAATAGCAAAAGACATAGAGTCGGATAATTTATTCTTTCTTCCCTATCTTACAGGAGAAAGAAATCCTGACATAGGAAGCATTGCTTCGGGAGTTTTATTTGGTTTAAGACCTCACCATACTAAAGCCCATATAGTAAGAGCAGGAATGGAAGGAGTTTCATATATTATAAGAATGCTTTACGAAACTCTAAGAGAATTAGGAATTGAAGTAAAAGAAGTTAGAGCAGGAGGCGGAGGAACAAAATCTGACACATGGATGCAGATTCTTGCAGATATTATGGGATTAGAAGTGGCAGTAACAAGAGTAGAAGAGCCTGCTCTCCTTGGATCTGCAGTTCTTGGATTTACTATGTTGGGAGAATTTTCATCCTACAAAGAAGCTACAGAAAAACTTGTAAAAATTGAAAAAGTATATAGCCCAAATAAAGAAAAAAAAGAATACTACAATAAAAAATTTGAATTTTTTGTCCAACTAACCCATAATTTAAAAGAAGCTTTTTCCATGCATAACCAACTATAAAAGGAGGTTATAGATATGAAAAATTATATAGGCTTAATAGGTTTGGCTGTGATGGGACAAAATTTAGCGTTAAATATTGCAAGGAATGGATTCTCAGTTTCAGTCTATAATAGAACTCCTGAAAGAACTAAAGAGTTTATAGAAAAAAGGGTAAAAGAAGAAAAAATTGATCCCTATTATGATTTAAAGTCCTTCGTAGAAAGCCTTGAAAAACCCAGAAAGATAATCCTCATGGTCAAGGCAGGACAGCCTGTAGATGAGATGATCCAAGAGCTTTTACCCTATTTAGAGCCTGGAGATTTAATTATTGATGGAGGTAATTCTTACTTTAGAGATACTTCAAGAAGAATCAGAGAATTGAAAGACAAGGGAATTCTTTATCTTGGAATGGGAGTTTCTGGAGGAGAATATGGAGCCCTTCATGGACCGTCTTTAATGCCTGGTGGTACAAAAGAGGCTTATAAACTTGTAGAAGAAATGCTTCTTAAGATTGCAGCCAAAACCGAAGATGGTCCCTGTTGTACTTATGTGGGAGATGATTCCGCAGGACATTTTGTAAAAATGGTGCATAACGGAATTGAGTATGCCATAATGGAGCTTATTGCAGAAATCTATGATATTATGAGGAAAGTACTAAATATGCCCTCAGAAGAAATAGGTAAAGTGTTCGAAAGCTGGAATAATGGAGAGCTTAATTCCTTTCTTATGGAAATATCCTATAAGATAATGAGGGTAAAAGATGAAGAAACAGGGAAACCCCTTGTAGAACTTATATTAGACAAGGCAGAGCAAAAAGGTACAGGAAAATGGACTGCTCAAACTGCCCTTGATCTTGGAATTCCAACCCCCACTTTAAATATGGCAGTAGAAGCAAGAATTATATCCCATTTCAAAGATTTAAGAGTAGAACTTTCTAAAACACTTCCAGTATCAAAAGAAAGTATATCCTTAAATCGAGAGGAAATCCTTAAAGATCTTGAAAAGGCATTACTTTTTGGTGTATTTATATCTTTCTCTCAAGGACTTTGGCTTATAGACGAAGCCTCAAAAGTCCTTAATTACAATATAGATCTTTCGGAAGTATTAAGAATCTGGAAAGGTGGATGCATTATAAGGGCTAAAATTCTAAACTTCTTAAGGGAAATTATAAAAGAAAATCCTCAGAATGCTAATCTTCTTGCCTCAGAAAAAACAGTAAATTTCCTAAAAGACAAAATAGAATCTGTAAAGAAAATTTCAGATATAGGCAAAAGATCCGGAATTTCTCTTCTCTGCTTAAATTCTGCCCTTGACTACTATTTTGCCCTTGCTACTGAAAATCTTCCCGCCAACCTAATTCAAGCTCAAAGAGATTTCTTTGGAGCCCATACTTATGAAAGGATAGATAAAGAAGGAATCTTTCATACTGAATGGGAAAAACTAGAATAGGAGGTGTTAATAATGAGTTATATTGAGGAACTTTTTTCAGTAAAAGACAAAGTAGCCTTTTTTACTGGCGGAGGAGGAATATTAGCTTCTGCCATATCAGAGGGATTGGGAAAGGCAGGAGCAAAAATAGTTCTAACAGATATAAATGAAAAGGCTTTAATGGCTCAAGTAGAGAAATTAAAGAGTATGGGAATAACTGCAGAAGGTTTTGTAATGAATGCCTTAGAAAAGGAAAACGTAAAAGAAGTAGCAGAAAAAGTTAAGAATATGTTTGGAAAGATTGATATCCTCCTCAATGCAGCAGGAGGAAATATCCCTGAAGCAGTGACATCAGATAAAGTAACTTTCTGGGATCTTCCTGTAGAATCTATTCAAAAAGTAGTAAACATAAATCTTTTTGCGGGAGCCATTATTCCAAGCCAGATAATCGGAAAGATGATGGTGGAAAATCCCGATGGAGGAGTAATTATAAACTTTGCTTCTATGTCCTCCTTTAGACCTTTAACAAGAGTAGTAGGATATTCCGCAGCAAAGGCTGCGGTAGCTAACTTTACTCAATGGCTTGCAGTATACGTAGCAAAAGAGTTCTCCCCTAAGGTAAGGGTAAATGCCATTGCCCCTGGATTCCTTATAACTAACCAAAACAGGTATCTCCTTTTAAATGAAGACGGATCTCTCACACCAAGGGGTAAAGCGGTAATCGAACATACCCCCATGGGAAGATTTGGAGAGCCAGAAGAGCTTATAGGAACTATCATATGGCTTGCATCTCCAGCAAGCTCCTTTGTGACTGGAGCGGTAATACCTATTGATGGTGGATTTAACGCCTTTTCAGGAGTATAAAATTAGGAGGGGCAATGGCGCCCATCCTATGCTAAATAGATGGGATTAGTAAAAGCAATGAGTTTTTTTCCTTCCCAAAACTCTAAATAAACATAGCCAGGGTCTTTAAGCTTTAGATGAAAAGCCCCTTTTTTAGTGCCTGGTATTTTTATGTACTCATCCCCATTGTATATGATCTTAAGTTCACTTTCCTTCTCACAAGAGTATTTAAGAATTAAATCCTCTTTAAAATCTACATTTTCTCCTATAGAATGGCCATTTATATAAAACTCTACTTGGGGACCTGTGGTAATATAAACCCTACCTTCTCTGATAGCCTTTAAAATACTTTCTTCACTTAAATCTTCTACATACGCATAAACTAGGGGTACATCCTCCTTTATATCCTCAATCTTATGCATATCAGAGCCTCCCAGAGCAGTTATTCTGTATCCATTTTTCAAAAGCTCTCTCCATTTTTTCAAAGCTTCGGTAATCTCAAATCTTCTCATTTCAAAAGATCCTGTCCACACCTCCATAGCATCTACAAAATTATAATCAAGATAAAGTTCACACCTACATCCAGGACATACAGGGGCGGAGATAGTATATGGATGGGCTACACAAAAAACTCCTCCCTGAGATCGCACCCTTTCACTTAACTTTCTTATTCCTACCTCAGGATTTGCCAGATCCCAGGGAATATATTCCTTAATACCTAAGCCCAGAAAATGCCCCCAAAAGGTAGTAAATTCAATACCTCCATAAATAGGATAAAATTCCCACTCAATAGTATGAAAACCTGAAATTTTATTGTGATCAGTAAGAAATATGAAATCAAGTCCCCTTTTTATACTAAACTTTATAAGCTCTTCTATAGAGAGCTCTCCATCACTATGATAGGAATGAAGATGAACATCTCCCTTTACCCACCCACTTTTATCATAAGGCTCTCTCACAACAGGATTATAGGAAAGTATAATATCCTTCACCTTAGTGATCTCTTCCCGATGAAGATAAACCACTATGTTCAAGATACATTTTTTTAAAATTTGCTTTATTTCAAGAATCAGCTTCCAAATTCCAGCTTTTATCTCACCTGATACACAACCAACAGTACTATCACAAACCCCAATCTTTATAGGAATCCCTTTGGTAAACCTTTGATCCCCTGTTCCCCTAAAATTTCCTTCAGCATCCAATACCCTTATATTCACCACATTTTTCAGTGGAGAAAATCCTCTTATTATCTTCTCCAAGATATCATTAGGCACCTGTTTTATATCTAAAGGGTCAAATCCTTGAGAAATATAAGTTTTTATAGCTTCTTTAATCAATCTTTTAGATTCCTCATGGGACAAGTATTCAGGTTCAAGAGTAGCTTTAATAATTATTTCTTTAATTCCTTCGGGAACCTCCAATTCCAAAAGAAGAAGCTTTTTGGAATCTTCAGGATATAACTCTATGTTATAATGAAACTCCCCACTCATTATTTAAATCTCCCTTAATAGATGTATTATAACCTAACTTATGTTTATGTTAAAATATATCCTAAAAGAGATGGGGAGGTATAAATGAATAGAGGCTTTAATTTTTTTAAAATCTTCTTATTAGGCTTTGGCTTTCTATCTATATCTCTCCTGTGGTCCATATATAATACCGATATTCCTATAATACTCCAAAAAACTTATAAAATATCAAGCTTTGCTGTAGGATGGGTAATGAATTTAGATAATATCCTTGCCATCTTTCTTATTCCCTTAATTGGTGTCCTTTCAGACCGTACCTTAACCAAAATAGGAAAAAGAATGCCCTATATTATAACTTCACTTCCTATAGGTGCCATTTTATTTTCTCTGATACCTTGGATTCCCATTTTCTTTGGCATAAATACCCCCTCTCTTATCCTTCTTGTTTTGATAATCCTTCTCATGAATATTGCCCAAGCAGTAGGAAGAGGACCTGTAATATCTCTTATGCCCGATCTTGTTGCTCCAGAACACCGATCTCCCGCTAATGGCATTATAAATTTCATGGGAGGATTGGGATCTCTTCTTGCCTATTTCTTTGTGGGAAGAATATCAGTAGTGAACAGACCCTTAGGATTTGCCATTGCAGGAATTATTCAATTAATTTCTGTGTTAGTAATATTTTTAGCTATAAAGGAAACTAAGGACTCTATTATAATGACAAAAATGGAAGAAGAAACTGAGCTTTCTTTTAAAAAACTTATAAATATTAAAGACAAGAACCTAATATTCTTACTTCTTGCTATATTCTTTTGGTTTATAGGATTTAATGCAGTAGAGACCTTTTATTCTGTATACATGGCTTTAGAGAAGGGAATAGATCCTACCCTTGGAGAAAGTATTTCAAAAATTAATCTTGGAATTCTTGCTTTAACTTTCATGATCTTTTCTATTCCCTCAGGATTCATTGCTAAAAAAATAGGAAGAAAAAGAACCATAATGATAGGACTCTTAGGAATGATTCTTGCCTTTATAGGATTAATTATTTTTGAAAGTCTTTTCATCACAAGAATTATTTTTATATTAGGAGGAATTTCTTGGGCTTTAATCAATATTAATTCTCTTCCTATGGTGCTTGATCTTGGAAACCTTAAAAGTCAAGGAACCCATACAGGCTTCTATTACTTTTCCTCCCAGCTTGCCAGTATTGTAGCACCTCCTTTTGCTGGATTTCTTGCGGATTTATTAAAAACCCGTTTTGTAATATTTCCCTTAGGAGGAGTATTCTTTACTTTATCTCTTTTAATGCTTCTTCAGGTTCAAGGAGGAGAACCTAAAAAAGAGGAGGAATAAACATGCTTATTCTTGGACATAGGGGATGTGCTTATTTTCCAGAAAACACCCTCAAAAGTTTTGAAGAAGCATTAAAAACTTCTGATGGAATTGAACTTGATGTCCAAAAAACAAAAGATGGCGTTTTAACATTATCCCACGATGAAAGCTTGTTAAGACTTACTGGCATAGACAAAAATATAAGAGAATCCAAATTTGATGAGATAAAGGATATAAAAATTCAAGGAGAAAAGATTGCTACATTGGAGGAAGCTCTTGCCTTAGTAAAAAATATGAAAAAATTTGTGGACATAGAAGTAAAGAATCCAGAAGATTTTAGAGAAGTATATGAGGTAGTAAAAAAATTTGATCTAAAAGAATACATTATTTCATCCTTTTGGCATGATGGACTTTATCGTTTGAAAAAGGAGGATTCAAAGATAAAAATTGCTTTTCTTTACGTTCACCAGCCCACCAAATCGGAGCTTGAAAATTATTTAGCAAAATCTGATTTCTTAAAGCCAAATTTTAATTATGTCCATGAAATATATGAAGGATACTACCATCGCCTTATACCCTGGACTGTAAATGATGTGGAAAAAGCAAAGTTTTTCAAAAGTATAAATGTGTTTGCAATAATTTCTGACTTTCCTGATAAAATCCATGAAGGCATAAAGGAGGAGAAAAACATGTTCTTTTCAAATCCCTATTTATCTTATTTTATTCAAATGATAGACAGAAATTCTATAAAAAGAGACAATAAAACTTTCTCCTTTGAGGCTGTAAATTATATTATGCCCCTTCACATTGAAGAGATAAATATAGAAGGAGGAAAAATTGAGGTAAATAAAGAAACACCCTTTTCATGGAATCAGGGAGAAAGGATTAGATTTACCATAACCATAGAAGAAGAAGATCCTAAGATAAAAATAAGAGTAAGAGAAATTGGCGAAGTTATCTTCTCCTTGAAAGATATTCAAAAAGCCCTTGTTTAAAAACTATTTTTCAACTTTACCTTTTAATAAATACCAGATATAAAGATCGGTCTCACCAGGAGTCTTTCCTAAAAGAGAAGAAAGCTCAGTAAATTCTTTCTCGATATTTTCATACTTTTTCCAGGTCCAGCTCTTAGGTATTTCATTAATTATTCCTTCGTTAAAAAGAAATCTTAATATATGCTTATCCAGAATAGCTACATCCAATTTCCCTGTATTCCTTAAAAAATGGCTTGCCTCCTTCCACCCTATACCCTTTGCCTCTCTTATCAATATCTCTCTCGCCTCTATACTTGGCTTTCTCCATATGTTTCTTAAACTACCAATAAGCTTTCTATTTTCCACAATAAATTTTGCCCTAGTAATAGGATATCTATGCCCCACTTCTTTTAACTTTTCTACTAACTTTTCTAAGGATAATTGGGCAAAATTTACCTTGCCTATAATATTTTGAGCCTTGATTCCTCCTTGAGCAGACCAGTTAGCTGTAAGAACACAAAAAGAAAGCTCCGAGAAAAGATCCAACTCGTCCCCATACTTTCCAAGTGCCTCAAACTCTCTTATTCTTTTCTCTACAACAGGATAAGCAATTTCCTCTATACTTTTTATCTTCTCCAAAGCAGATTTATATTTGGACATCTACAAACTCCTTAAAATCTATACCAAATTCACTCACATAACAGGTAAAGGCAAAAAACACTCCACCACTTCTCTTAAGAACCTGAGTGGCCTGATAAAACCTCTCATCAAGATCTTTATTAGGCTTAAACAATCTTACATCCTCTCTTTGGATCACAAATATCACCCATTTCTCAAAGATCCAATCTTTCATAAATTCTAAATGTTCTGAGCCTCTTTTTGTGGGAGCATCAGGAAACATTCCTACTCCATTCTTGACTAAGGTAACTGATTTTACTTCCACAAGGATTTTACTATTTATTAAAAAATCATATCTTTTCCCATGATAATTAAATTCTCTTTTCAACTCTTTTACTTTTACAGGAAAACGAAAAAGATTCTCTTCAAAAATTTTATTAGCAAGACTTGCATTCAAAGAAACCAGTACTCCATTTTGGACTCCTAATACTGCTTCATAAAGGGTTTTTCTTTTCTTATCCTCTCTCCTCTTTACATACACTGTAGCAGAAGGATATACGATATCCTGAAGCCTTCCTGAATTGGGAAGATATGTGAGTAATTCTTTTCCCTGATAATCTACATATAATCTAAATCTTTTCTCCCTTTTTATAACCTTCGCTTTTTCTAACCTCTCAAAAATCATAGTAAAAAATTATATCAAAAATAAAAGGGAGGGACATACCCTCCCAAAGAAGATTCTAAACCTATTGCAATTCAACTATTTCAAAAGATCTACCACTTTTTTACCTTTATAGGTTATAAGCTCTAACTTCTTTAGAGCCAATTTTTTCACATTATCAGGAAGAGGAACATAAAGGAGCTCCTCAGCATATTTATCACCTTTTTCATAAGCCCATGTGATAAACTTTATAATTGCCTTTGCTTTTTCTAAATCTTGATACTCTCTCTTAAGGAGTAAAAAGGTATATCCTGCTATAGGATAGCTATTCTTGCCTGGCGCATCCACTATATAAACTGCAAAATCTTCGGGTAATTTAAAGAAAGATGCTGCATATTTAACAGTCTCTATGGATGGATAGACAAAGGTTCCATATTTATTCTTTATTTGAGCATAGTTTAAATTGTTTTGAACAGCATAAGCAAACTCTACATAACCTATGGCTCCAATAGTATTCTTAACTATTCCAGCAACTCCTTCATTACCCTTTCCCCCGATTCCTACAGGCCAGTTTACCGAGGTACCAGCTCCTACCTTTTCTTTCCATTCAGGGCTTACTGCAGATAAAAAGTTGGTAAAAATAGCGGTAGTTCCACTTCCATCGGACCTTCTTGCCACCACTATAGGAATATTAGGAAGATTAATATCTTTGTTAAAAGCCTTTATCTTTGGATCATCCCATCTTTTAACTTTTCCAAGATATATATCTGCAATAAGCTCCTTTGTTAACTTTAAACCCTTTCCCACATTAGGTAAATTATATACAATGGCAATACTCCCTGCTACAGTTGGTATCATAACAAGTTTTGATTCCTCTTGTTCTTTTCCAGGAAGAGGAGCATCACTGGCTCCAAAATCCACAGTACCAGCTTTTGCCTGTTGAATTCCAGCCCCACTACCCACTGACTGATAATTTATCTTTATACCTGTCTCTTTTTCAAATTCGTAAAACCATCGAGAATAAAGAGGATATGGAAAAGTAGCACCAGCGCCATTAATGATTACCTGTTGTCCAAAGGCCCCCGATGAGATAAGAAGGATCATAAGGATTAAGAACCATTTTTTCATGATTTACACCTCCTGAATTTTTTTTCATTCTAAATCATAAAACACAAATCTTAAAGGACATTTAATGTATGATTAAATTGCTATAAGAATAGGTTAAGGGAAAATTAAAATTTTCTCTTATATTGGTTAAAAGATAACTTATTCTTTCTGGGATTTCTTTCTTAAACTCTTCATCTCCTCTTTTCAATTCTATATTGTATCCTTTTTGTAGAATCCCACTCTTCCCTGCAAAAAATTTACAAGAAATTATGGTTCTCAAGTAATTAAATAAATCTCCGTTAAAATATTCTTTTACAGAAGCAAAACTATGCTTTCCTGGCTGAGCATAAATTACAGGATGTCCATCAATTACTTGAAACTCTTCAAAACTTCTATACTTTCCATGCCAATTTCCTTTTATATAAACCCAGACATGCTCTAAATCATACATATGCTCAATGTCAAAGTCCCAAAACACAGCATAAAAAAATCGCTCATAGAATTTTCTTTAAAAATCATAAAACCAACCTTATATTGAGGGCTAATTCTTTTTCATCAAAAGAAAGAATATAGTTTCCAAGAAATAAGAAAACAATCAAAAAGCTAAAAAGTTTTACGAACCTCATGTCTCTTTATAGATAGAAAAACCCCTACAAAACACAAAATTCCATATATTATCATAAGAGTCCCATAAGAATTCATCAAGTCATTATTTAAAGAAAAAATTAAACTCACCATAACCATACTTAAACTTTGTCCTATAACCCTCATAGTGGCAAGGAAAGAAGAAGCAAAACCATAATCTTTCTTATCTACAGACCCCATAACGATATTAGTATTAGGAGATGAAAATAAAGCAAAACCAAAGCCTAAAAATGTACCATAAATAGGTATTAAGAAAATAGGACTCCGAGGACTAAGTTTTGAAAGAAGAAAAAGAAAAATACCAATAATAAACATTCCTGTAGAAGCTAAAATCTCTGGTCTCTTCTTATCAGAAAGTCTTCCAGCCCAGGAAGAAAATAAGGCTTGAGTCAAAGGTTGAAATATAAGAAACAATCCTGCATCCCTTGGAGAAATCCCCTTTATATTCTGAAGATAAAGACTCAAAAGAAAAGAAACCCCGAAAGTAGAGGCATAATTTATAAGAGCAGTAATATTAGCAAAAGTAAAATTTTTATTATTTATAAGAAGCTCTACATCAATTAAAGGATCTTTGACTTTTCTTTCTAAAAAATAAAACAAAAGGAGAATAATAATTCCAGCTATAGTACTAATGATCCCCATAGGTTTTAAAATTTGCGCTGTTCCAAAAAGAAATAAAAAAACAAAAGAGGAAAAGAGGATTGTCCCCCATATATCTAACTTTTCTTCCCTTTTTGACTCCCTTTCCCTATAAAACAATCCTAAAATCATACTAAGTATACTTAATATCAAAGTAAAAACAAAAATACCCTTCCAACCTACGTACTGGGTTAGAAAACCTCCTAAAATAGGTCCAAAGGATAATCCTAAGTAAACTAATGTGGTATATATCCCAAGGATATAGCCCCTTCTTTGAGGATAAAGAGAAGTTAATATAGCTGAAGATGTGGCAAATATAATAGAACTGCCTATACCTTGAATAATCCTGGACAAAAGTAAAAAGGAGTAACTCATAGAAAAAATAGAGAGAAAAACCCCAAAAGCAAAGATGAAAATTCCTAAATAATATAATTCTCTTCTACCTTTTATATCAGCAAGTTTCCCAAAAGTAAGAAGAAAAGTTGCAGCAGAAAGTTGAAAAGAAGTGTTTAACCAGGTAAGAGCCACATTGTTAAGCTTAAATTCCTTTCCCATCACAGGGATGGCTATGTTTATAGCAGAGCCTATAAAACTTGTCAAAAAAGATGCTATTAATACAGATATGACAATTTCTTTTTTGCTTTCTGAATTCCCAATCATAGCTTTATATGCTATAATAAGAACTAAAATTTTTCAAGGGGAGGTTTAAGAATGCCTGAATTTGGTACTCCTTATTCGGTTTTAGGTGTGGGAAGAAAGATTAGTAAAGAGGAATTAATAAGAGCTATAAGATTATTTGTTGCTGCAGAATATGAAGCTATCCAATTATATGAAGAGATAGCGGAAGCCACTAACGATCCTCTTGCCAAGAAAGTGCTCTATGATATTGCTAATGAAGAAAAAGTACACGCCGGAGAATTCTTAACTTTATTAAAAGAGCTTGATAAGGAAGAGGAAAGCTTCTATAAAAAGGGCGAAAAAGAAGTAGAGGAGATGAAAAAAGAACTTTAAAAATTGTTTCACGTGAAACATTACAAAAGAGAGCAATGAGTAAAATAATAAGCGTAGCCAATCAAAAGGGTGGTGTAGGTAAGACTACTACAGTAATAAATTTAGGTTACTCTTTAGCTGAACAGGGGATGAAAATTCTTTTGGTAGATGCTGATCCTCAAGGGAATACTACGAGTGGTATATCTAATCTTAAAAATCAAAAGCCTAATCTTTATTCAGCTCTTATTGAAGAGGTTTCTATAGAAAAAGTAATTTATTCCTTAGGGGATGGAAAAAATAAGGTAAGGGAAAATTTATTTATTATTCCTTCAAATATAGACCTTGCAGGTGCAGAGATTGAATTAGTATCTATGCTTTTTAGAGAATTAAAACTGAAAGAAATCCTAGATAAAATAAAAGAAAATTTTGACATAATACTTATTGACTCTCCCCCATCCTTAGGACTCTTAACAGTTAATTCCTTAGTTGCTTCAGACTATGTCCTTATTCCTCTTCAATGTGAATATTATGCCTTAGAAGGAATCAGTCAACTATTAAAAACCATAAACTTGATAAGGAAAAATTTAAATCAAAACTTAGAAATCCTTGGCGTTCTTCTTACCATGTATAGCCGTACCACCCTTGCCCAACAAGTTATAGAAGAAGCACAGAAATACTTTAAAGATAAAGTTTTTAAAACTCTTATTCCTAGAAATGTAAGATTGAGTGAGGCCCCAAGTTACTCCCAATCTATTTTTGAATATGCTCCAGATTCCTCAGGAGCAGAAGCTTATAGAGAAATCACAAAAGAGGTGATACAACGTGTCTTCTCAAAAGAAGGGCTTAGGTAGAGGACTTGAAGCCCTAATAGGAGAGGAAGAAAAACTTATAGAAAAAATACCTATAGATAAAATAGTTCCCAATCCAAACCAACCAAGAGAAACTTTAAATCCAGAAACCCTTCAGGAGTTAGTAGAATCAATAAAACAGTTAGGGCTTCTACAACCCATATTAGTAAGACCTAAAGGAGATTATTACGAAATAGTAGCTGGAGAACGTAGATACCATGCTGCAAAAACTGCAGGATTAAAGGAAATCCCTGTAATCATTAAAGAAATAGATGATCAATCAGCCTGGGACATAGCTCTTACTGAAAATCTCCAAAGAGAAGATTTAAATCCCATTGAAAAAGCAAAAGCATTCCAATACTATATTGAGACCTTTAATGTAACTCAAGAAGAGCTTGCCCAAAGACTTTCTATAAGTAGGTCTGAAGTAGCAAATTTTTTAAGACTCCTTCAGCTTCCCCCTGAAATACAAGAAGAGGTAAGAAGAGGCAATTTAACCTATGGTCACGCAAGAACTCTACTTGGAATAGAAGACCCTAATATGCAAAAACTTTTAGCCCAAAAAATAATAAGGGAAAAACTATCTGTAAGAGAAATCGAAGACCTTGTAAAAAAAAGAAAAATTAGGAATGAAATAGAAATTCCTGAGATAAGATCTCTTGAGGAAAAACTGGAGCAATATTTAGGCACCAGAGTAAAAATTCAGCCTAAAAGCCCTAATAAAGGTAAAATTACTATAGAGTATAAAAGTTTAGAGCACTTAGAAGAGATTATTAGGAAATTTTTGGAGTGATAAAAGTATGAAAGAATTAAATGAAAAATTAATTGAAACATTAATTCTTGATACCTTAAAAGAAATGGTTATAGTATTGGATAAAGACATGAATATAGTCTATGCTAATAAATCAGCCCAAATCTCCCTAGACTTAGATCTCAAAAACATTACAGATAAAAAATGCTATAAGCTCTGGCACTATAGAGACACTCCATGTATAAACTGCCCCGTAATAAGATCTATGGAGACCAAAGAAGTCTCTGAAGGAGAAGTCACTACTCCCGACGGAAGGGTATGGCATATAAAGTCTTATCCCATTTTAAATGAGAAAAACAAGGTTATTGGTGCTATAGAAATAACACAAGAAATTACAGAAAAGAAAATCTTTGAAGCAGAAATTCAATATCTTACCTTTCATGATAAACTTACAGGGCTTTACAATAGAGCCTTCTTTGAGGAAGAACTAAAAAGGCTTGATACTCAAAGACAACTTCCTATAAGTATTGTAATGGGAGATCTTAATGGCTTAAAGCTCGTAAATGACGCCTTTGGACACGAGGAGGGAGACAAACTATTAAAATCAGTGGCAGAGATCTTGAAAAAATCTTGTAGAAAAGAAGACATTATCG
>ERZ1669248.591-NODE-591-length-16782-cov-7.649848_pt1 | contig 16782 bp, 19 predicted proteins | sample MGYA00579296_ERZ1669248 | MGnify/ENA primary metagenome ERZ1669248 (study PRJEB41166, sample SAMN08046057) | hot springs metagenome | biome: hot spring; feature: neutral hot spring; material: thermophilic sediment; isolation source: thermophilic sediment from...
CCCCTAGGGCGGTTCATGGGTTCCATTTTGCCATCTCTATAAGCTAGTCTAGCCTCCCTATCCTCATATGAGTCGTATCTTCTATCCCATCCAACTATCTTCAGCCTGCAGCCGCCAATGATCTCAACAAATTCATCCCTAATTCTGTAGCCTTGATTACGTGTTGGCTACATTCCAGGCGTTTTTAACCCTTGGTATTTTACCTTTCCTCGGGCTCCTAAGCCACGACTCTGCAATCGACAAAGCCTCTCTATAGCAATCCAAAGCAGCTCTAGATGGGAGATTAAACAGATTTTTAAGCTCGCTGTATAGCATTTTATGAGCTTTTGAAATAGATGATGCATTATTCTCGATTATTTTCTCAATCGAGTAGTTCAAAGCGCTTCTGTATCTTTTAGGAGACCATGGACGGCGGGCTCGGGGCCAACCATCATGCCAATCGTTACGGTTAGCGCTCCCTCACAGCCCGCTATACAACCGCCTCGAAAACAAATTTATGAAAAGCTCATAAACGCCCATCCCCGCCATAAATGACAAGGCTTTCAGCTGTAATCCTAGCTTTAAAAGGGGTCTTAAGGCCGAAGGCCGCCTACTATTTACATGGGATTTTATTTAGAGAACTTAATAGACGAAGCATAACCTATTGTAATGCGTATTTAGAGGGCGATTTTATTTTGCGAAGCGTCATGAACGTCCTCAATATCATGTTATTCAATAATTTGTGAATGGATCATGATAAGAAAATAAGTTATTAAAGTTTATTAAAATCTTGAGAAAACCATCTTTCATCTCTATTACTAATGTCTATTTAAGTACAGAAATCTAGCTTAATCGTCGAATTAAGATACCTATATAAGAGGTAAAGTTGAAGCAAAATCTATTAATGTCTAACTAAGGGAGTTCATATGTTAAATATACTTGCCTTACTCGAAATCGATCATTTAATACTGAGGCCGCTTATACTCGTTTGTGGAATGATCAAATATGTTCTTAAGGAGAGAAGAAAGAGAAAGAATTGCTATGAGTTCCTAAATAAAGATATAATTCATTTGAAGTGAGGGCTAATGCGAAATCCGCTGAAATACGGCTAATTACCTACTGCTCCGAATCTTTCATACCGCGATCTATCTTAGGCTTAAAAACTATTAACGACCCAATTATGAATATAGAATAATCAATTATTCCATCGCATCTTAGCACATAAGAAGTAAGCATTCTCAGAGACCTTATCGAAGCAGGGTCCCAAAGGCAGTATTCGTTATTAAACTCCTCACATTATGGTAGCAATTATTAGTATCACGTAATCACCATGGTATTGAGGGGATCTAGTCTTGATAAGTGATGTTTTGTGAAGCTGATTTTTATTTATTGTTTGACAATCTTATGTGGCGTATTAAATGGTTTGGCCGAGGATCTCTGTTGTCTGGCTTAACTACAACTCTATGAGGATAATTGATGTCGTTCTCGAGTCTCTTAAGTCAATAGCTGATCTTGATTACCCAAGTGATAGGTATGAGTTGATTATTATTGATAACGGATCCAATGATGGTAGTTTTGAGGTAATAAGGGATTTTCTTGAGAGGAAGAGCGGGTTGAGGAGAAAAATTATTAAACTAGAGAGGAACCTGGGTTTCACAGGCGGAAACAACGTGGGTTTCAGAGCTAGGGATAGGGATAGTAAATATGTTCTGTTAATCAATAACGATGCTGTTATTAGAGGAGATGGCTTGAGAAGACTTGTTGAATTTGCCGAGAACCATCAATTCATAGGTGCTGTGCAGGGAGTCGTTCTCAGATATAGAAGCAACTTAATTGATACAGCTGGAGGCTACGTGACAGAGCTCCTGCACACAATACCTGCTGGTGAGGGAGAGCCTTATCCGTGGATTCTTAGGAGACCTATATACCTGTCGTACGCAGACGGATCCTGCGTACTCTACAGAGTAGATGCTGTGAAGAGATGTTGCGGTGATAAGTTGTTTATTGATGAGCTCTTTGGGTACGGAGATGATAGTATTCTTGGCCTAATGCTGTGGAATCACGGATTCTCCTCAGTATCTATCAATGAGGTTGTTGCTGAGCATTTAAGGGGTGCTTCATTCGGTAGAAGAAGTTTGCTTTCTCTATATCTTCATCTCAGGAATCACGTTGCTCTCTCAGAGGTATCTAATAGCAGATACAAGAGGATCATGAAACTGATCACAGCTAGATTTGGTGCATCATGTCTCAGAGATAATTCATGTAGATATGTAGCCAAAGCTATTCTGAGCAGCGGCAGGAGACTGAGTAAACTGCTTAAGAGAAGACTCTACATAGATCTTTATAAAGCCCCTATCGTGAGAATGGATCCCCTGTATGTACCGCTCCTATTCGTATCGAGGAAATACGTAGAGAAATACTTCAAGAAATGGTATATACAAAATATTGATAAACTCGAAATAAAGACTTAACGCATTGATTCCTCTCTTATTACCTAGGTATAATACTTCTTAAATAATTACTGGGGGCCTAATTATTAGATTCGTGGCGCATAACAATGGTTAAAGGCCTTGTGTTGGCAGCTGGTGAAGGCTCTAGGCGTCTCATACTCTAGGCTATCTAACATACCGTCATTAAATCTAGACTCAATCATATGGATATGCGGCAAGTACGTAAGGGATGAGGATGGAGTCAGTAAGGCCTCATCAGACCTCACTAGGTACTCTAAGGGCAGGGTATCAAGTGAGACCGCAAGGGCAATAGCATCGGAGCTGCTCATGAGGAGGCTTATGTGATTTAACGTGCTACAGCATGTTAAGATTTAAAATCTAGTGAATGTAAGGGGTTATAGATATTAGGATGGGGTGGTAAGGTGGTAGAGTTTAAGGTGGTGGTTTCAGACCCCGATGCAGGTAAGGCTAGGGTAGTACCAGTCATCGCCGTAGGCTCTAGTGACTTAAAGTACGGGACTGAGGAGAAGAGTGGTAAGGTCTTTCCATTAATTGTGGTAAGTAAGTCGGTTTTCGATAAACTTCAAGCACCCTACGGCATAGTTACTTTAAGGGTATGGAAGGATAGGAGTAAGAACGAGAAGGTTAAATTCACATTTAGAGTTAAGGTCGATCCCAACGCATCAGGTAATGAGGTCTACGTACCTAGGGACTTACTAGCCGAGAAGTTAGGCGTTAATAGGGTTTACGGTGAGTTATTTAGGGCTAAGGCGTTTCAGGTAGTTGTTGATGGGGATAGAGCTAGGAGGCTCGTTGGGCTAAAGATAGGGGACACCGTAGATGCCTCAATAATTGGAATACCCGGCAAGTTACTTAAGATAACAGGCGGTAGTGATAACTCAGGCTTCCCCATGATCCCAACAATACCTGGTCCTGGCAAGAAGGTGGTGCTACTTTCATCCCCTCCCGGATTCCATCCAACCGAGGACGGGGAAAGGAGGAGGAAGATAGTTAGGGGTAATACCATTAGCGAGGAGTTAGTGCAGATAAACACCGCGTTAGTCAGCCCCCCAATTAAGGTTGCTTGACCCATAGATCGGCCATCGATTTAAGGGAATTAAGACCTAATATAGCTTAAGTTATAAATACTGCTCACCCACTATGAAACTAGAGTGCAGTTAATGCTTAGCAATACGCATGTAATTACGTTGCCTAAGAAGATAATAGTTGGTAGAGGTGTTATTAGGGAGCTACCATCGGTAATCGATGAATTAAGACTTGGCAGGAGATCATTAATAATTACAGGCCCCAATGTGAGGAAGGCCGTTTGCGAGGATCTAATAAACTTACTGATCAATAATGGATTTAATGTATTTGAGGCCGCCGTCAACTCATCTAATCTAGAAGCGGTAAACGAGGCAATGAATTTAGTGAACGGCAAGGACGTGAACTTCGTCATCGGCGTTGGAGGTGGCAAGGCGATCGACGTCGCTAAATACGTGTCATACCTCCTGAGGATCCCATTCATAAGCGTGCCCACGGCGGCCTCACATGATGGCATAGCATCGCCTTTCTCATCCATTAGAGGGCTAGGGAGCGTGGTATCGGTTAAGGCCCAAACACCTATAGCTATAATAGCCGATATAGATGTAATAAGTAGGGCGCCTAGGAGGTTATTGACGGCCGGCTCAGGCGATCTGATAGGTAAGTTTACTGCGGTACTCGACTGGAGGTTGGCTTCGAGGCTTAAGAACGAGTACTACGGCGATTATGCGGCATCGCTAGCCCTGCTTTCAGCTAAGCACGTAATTAATTTTAGTGAATTAATTTCTAAGGCATCATTGGAGGGTGTAAGGATAGTTGTTGAGGGGTTGATAAGTAGTTCGGTGGCTATGTGCATAGCCGGGAGTACGAGACCTGCTAGCGGTTCTGAGCACTTATTTAGTCATGCATTAGATGCGGTTGCTAATTACCCGGCGCTACACGGGGAGCAAGTAGCGCTGGGGACCGTGATGATGGGCTACCTGCATGGTATTAATTGGAGGAGGTTGAGGAGGATTATTAGAAAGTTAGGCCTCCCAACAACTGCTAAGGAATTAGGGATCCCAGACGTTAAGGTTATTGAAGCATTAACGGTAGCCCATAAGATAAGGCCAGAAAGGTATACAATACTCGGTGAGAGCGGTCTTACTTGGGAGGCTGCAGAAAGGCTGGCGATGATTACAGGTGTTATTAGCTAGGTACGGATTTATGATAACGCTGATTAGCTATATAACAGCTAGGGAGGGCTTTAGATTCGTATTTACAGGGCCGTCTAAGGAATGTCTAGGATGTAGGTTTAGACGCGTATGTGTAGATAAGCTTAAGGTAGGGCAGATATATGAGGTCACTAAGGTGTACGGCATCCTAAATAAATGCCCTATAAACGAGTACGTAGTGACGGTAGATGTTAAGGAGGCTGAGATAGAGGTAGCTATGAGTCGTAGGACAGTTATTGAGGGGGCTATTGTAAACTATAGTAAGATGTCCTGCGATAATGTAAAGTGCCCTAACCACAGCCGCTGCTCCTCCAACTTAGTGATTAAGCCCTTGAAGGTTAAGATAGTCAAAGTCCTAGGTAACGTAACATGCCCTAAGAACTTAGAGCTAAGTAATGTATTAGTAAGGATAGTTGAACCATAAGTTAAATCTCCGTAAAATTGGCTCAAAACATTTATAAACCCTAATACGTGAAATACCAGTGAGTTCTAGGTGATGGGGTTGATGCGTAGTTTTCATGGAACAACAACCGTAGGTATAGTGGTGAATGAAGGAGTAGTGCTAGCTGCGGATAAGAGGGCGAGTAGCGGTACCTACGTCGCACATAAGGTGGTCAAGAAGATAGTTAGAATCGATGATAGAGCCGCGTTGACCATTGCTGGTTTAGTAGCAGATGCTCAAATGCTTGCTAATTACCTAAGGCTGGAGGTATTAAGCCATAGGGTATCTACTGGGTACCCACCTACCCTTAAATCTCTGGCGTCATTGATTTCGCTAGTGCTTAATTCGTCTAAGTACTTCCCATATATAGTTCAACTGCTGTTAGGCGGTTATGACGACAGGCCTAGATTATATGCTATTGAATTATTCGGGGACGTAGTTGAGGAGGAGTACGCGGCAACTGGTTCAGGATCCCCAGTAGCTATAGGTATAATAGAGAGTAACCACAGGCGTGATATGTCGATTGATGAGGCGCTGAACTTAGCCGTTAAGGCGGTGTCAGCTTCGATAATGAGGGACGTGTTCACTGGTGAGGCGATAGACGCCGTAGTTATTACTGAGAAGGACTATAAGGAATATAGTTTTAAGTTAAGGTGATTCGCCCTAGATGGCAGGCACTAGGCAGTTGATTGTCTCAGAGATTTTAAATCAGATGCCTAAGGAGGCGCAGGTAACTAAGATAGAGTTCGAAGGCCCTGAGATAGCCGTTTACGTTAGAAACGTTAACTTCATAGTTGAGAGGGAGGACATAGTAAAGAACATAGCCAAGACTATAAGGAAGAGGATAGTCATCAGGGTTGATGAGGACAGTAGAAAGCCTGAGAAGGATGCCATTAAATATATATTAAGTGCCGTTCCACCCGAGCTTAAGATATCTGATGATGATATAGAGTTTGATAGGGTCTTAGGCGAAGTAGTCATATCTGCATCGGAACCTAAGTATTTCTACCAGAATAATAGGGCTCTCTATAAAAAGATATTCATCGAGACTGGGTGGAGGCCTAAAATCGTTCGGAAATCCCCGCTTAAGTCTAGGATATTAGACGCTGCATTGAGGTACTTAATCAATGAAAGTGATGAGAGGCTTAAGATGCTGAGGTCTGTAGGGGAGAGGATACATAGGGATACGCTGTTTAAGGATCAATATGTAAGGGTGACTGCGTTAGGGGGGTTCATGGAGGTCGGTAGGTCAGCAATACTTGTTGAAACTAGTGAGAGTAAGGTGCTCCTCGACCTAGGCTTTAATCCGAACGCACCTAATCCTACCTCAGCGATACCTAGGCTAGATGCCCTAGGCATTAAGCCTGAGGAGATAGATGCTATTGTAGTAACTCACGCTCATTTAGATCATTGTGGTTTAGTGCCATTCCTATTTAAGTATGGTTATGAGGGGCCTGTCTATGCTACTGAAGCCACGAGGGATTTAATGGTATTACTACAGCTCGACTTACTTGATATCTCTAGACGTGAGGGGGAGCCCCTACTATTTGACCTGAAGCACGTACATAGGGCACTGCTACATACGATACCGCTTAAGTATAATGAGGTGACCGACATAGCCCCCGACATCAGGCTAACGCTATACGATGCTGGACACATTCTTGGATCAGCGATAGCTCATCTACATATAGGTAATGGGCTTTACAACATAATCTACACAAGCGACTTTAAGTATGGTAAGACAAGGCTTCTTAATAAAGCTAATGATGTCTTTCCAAGAGTTGATGCATTAATTATGGAGAGCACCTACGGCGGCGTAGATCAGCCGTCTAGGGAAGAAGCTGAAGCCAAGTTCATCGAGATAATTAAGAGGACTGTTGAGAGGGGCGGTAAGGTATTAATACCTACCTTATCCGTAGGTAGGGCGCAGGAGGTAATGGTAATCATCGCCGACGCCATGGAGTCAGGCCGTCTACCAAAGGTCCCGGTGTATATTGAGGGAATGATTAATGAGGTAACAGCTATACATACTGCCTACCCTGAATTGCTGTCTAAGGAGTTAAGGGAGAAGATATACGCTGGAATTAATCCATTCATGTACGAGGCCTTTAAGATACTGCAAGGTAGGAGCGCTGTACATGAAATAGTTGAGTCTAAAGAGCCTTCGATAATTATGGCTACATCAGGTATGCTGACCGGAGGGCCTGCCGTCGAGTACTTCAGGCTTATGGCCCCGGACCCTAAGAACTCGCTGGTATTCGTTAACTATCAGGTCGAGGGAACCTTAGGTAGGAAGGTTAAGAACGGCGCTAGGGAGGTTCACATGGTTGTTGAAGATAGGATTGAGGTGGTTAAGATAAATATGGAGGTATACTCGATAGATGGATTCTCAGGGCATTCAGACAACAAGCAGTTACTTAAGTACCTGAAGAACTTAATATCGGCTGGACTTAAGCCTAAGAGGTTGATATTAAATCACGGTGAACCAGAAAACATAAGGAGATTAGCGGCTGAAGTAAATAAGCTGAAGCTGAAGAGGGAATTACCAGATGATATCGAAGTATACACCCCGAGGGTACTGGACTCAATATCTTTAATTATATAGAATACAAATTACGCTTTAATGGCCACGACCTCTACGTAGTCATTAACGTTCCTTACCTCATCCACCCTATACCCATACCTACCTATCAGCAGTTCTAATGCCTTCAAAGGTATGTCCTCTAAATTAAATCTAATCAACACCCTATCCTCGTTGAGCTCCCTTAATCGATTATTTAACCTAACAACAGGGTGCCCAGTACACCCAGGCTCCTTAAACCTTAGATCGATTACCTTCAATGCCAACACCCTAATAACTAGGCAATTCCTAAGTTAATTAAATTAAATTAAATCCAACTAATTAATTAAGTAGCTTTACTTACTGAGAACATTAATTACCTCCTCTAGTGAGCTAATAAAGGCGTTGATATCGTCTACATCGTTATATATGTAGAAGCTTGCACGTAGAGTCCCGTCATAAACCCCTAAATACTCATGTAGCGGTTGAGCACAGTGATAGCCCGATCTAACCGCTATATTCTTAGTGGACATTAAGGAAGCTACCACATGTGGATTAATCCCCTTAAACGCTATAGAGATCAAGCCGCTCCTTAACTCGGGGTGCTTAGGCCCTAATATCTTGATATCATCCTTAAGTGTCTCATCTAATCTACGTAGGGCATACCTCGTTAATTCGACTTCGTGAGCTCTCACCTCCTCCATTCCTAATCTAATTAGATAGTTAACAGCCTCAGCAAGTCCTATACCACCAGCGATATTAGGGGTTCCTGCCTCAAACTTCCATGGCAAGTCGTTGTATATTATCCTATGATTAATTAGGACCCCTCCCTTGACCTCTATACCTACGTATTTAATCATGTCTCCCCCTTGAAGCACTGGAGGTAAGTCCTCAAGTAGGTCCTTACGCCCCCATAAAACACCTATTCCGGTAGGACCTAACATCTTATGCCCACTGAATACCATGAAGTCTACATCTAATTCCCTAACATTTACTGGTAGGTGGGGAACAGATTGAGCTCCATCAACAACTACTAAGGCATCAACTTCATGCCCTAATTTAGCTATCCTCCTTACGTCATTTAACGTCCCTAGGACGTTTGATGCATGGGTGATGCTAACTACTTTAGTCCTAGGTGTTAGGACGTTTGATAATTCATCATAGTCTAATAGCCCATCCGAATCGATTCCAACCACCTTGACCTTTACTCCATAGGTCTCTGATAGCCTGATCCACGGCAACATATTGCTGTGGTGCTCCATAATGCTTATCACTACCTCATCGCCAGGTTTAAGGTACCTATTAACGAGTGCCTGAGCTAATATGTTGATACCTTCAGTTGCATTCCTAGTAAATACTACCTCCTCCCAGCTACCTGCGTTAATGAATTTAGCTACAACCCCATGCGCTTCCTCATATAACTTGCTAGCTTCCTGGCTTAATTCGTAAAGACCTCTGTGGATATTCGCGTTAAACTTCATATAGTAATTACTTATAGCATTAATCACCTGAATCGGCTTCTGAGTCGTCGCCGCATTATCTAGGTATACGATCTTCCTGTCCTTGATGAGCGGGAAGTCCTCCCTAATCACATTAACGTTTAAAGCCAAGGATAGACACCAATCACCCACATTTACTGTACATAAGGTAGTTAATACCTAGTTCCTTAAGGAGCTCTTGATTATTTCTTAAGTAACTACATATTCTGCAGTATACCTCACCATGCGCTCCACTAATAGCTATCGTTGCAGCGATCTCCTTAACGTACTTTACAACGTCTTCATGTTTAGCTAGGCTATTAAGTAGCTTAGAACCCCTCTTACCGCTTAGGTAGTAATTAATTAATGGCTGCGTAATGCCTAAGGCCTTGGCAGCAGACCATTGAGTATATCCGTATGATGAGATAAGCTCCCTAGCTATAATAGCCCTTAATGCTGGAAGTAGCATTCTTATATACACCTCACAAAACGGCATTGACAAGGATCGTCCTCCGTTAAAATAGAGTTAATAACAGAGTTAATATACTCTACTTTAGTGAGTGAAGGCCATTACACGCCACCCTCGGTTAATATCTTCTCCAGCCATACGAAGTACCTGACATCTAAATTTAATGACCTTAACTTGCTAATCACCTTATTAATATCGTATTTAGCCCTACGTAATTCCACTTCAAGGTTATTTAAGTCGACCACCATGTAGGACGCCCTTGGATCGCCGTCACGTGGTTGACCTACGCTCCCTGGATTTAATACCCTCATAGAGTTAATCTTAATGTCCATTGGGATGTGCGTATGGCCGGTGACCACCAAATCTACATCTATCGGCTTAGGGCTTACTGCGACCATGCTGGCTGTTAACGATAGCCTTAATTCGCTCAATGGTAAGGTAGGTTTTAAGTAGCCGTAGAGAGGATTTCTAGGGGATCCATGAACTACGTAAACCCTTAAATTATCGTATAAGCCGCTGTACACCATAGGTAAGGTACTCAACCAAGTTATTTGATCCCTGCTTAAGAACCTATATGAGATTTCATTCCTAGTGTACTCGCTTAACTCATGTAATTCCGGGGCACACTTACAATCAGTATTGAAGGCCACCGCGTGATCGTGGTTACCCATTACTATCACGTCCGGCCTTAGCTCCTTAATTACATCTACAACTACATGTGGTTCAGGTCCGTAATCAACCAGATCTCCCAAGACCCAGAGGTAGTCCCAGTCACCACATGAGTTAATTACCGCGTTTAACGCATCGCTATTCCCATGAATATCTGATATTATTAACACCTTCACCTACAACCACCGACAGTGATTGCCTGATAGGGATATTAAGGTTTAAAGCAGTTTATAGGGGATTTAATTAAATTATCTAGGGACTTGATGGAGTTCATTAAGTTAGCATATGTTGGGGATATAGACATCTACATGCACATAAAGGGATATGCAAGCTTTTTCTCAAGCCCATACACACCCCACATTAATGGGGCGGCTGTGGACATCTCAAACTCTACTGAGTTCGGTGAGGATGCACTATCACCTATATCAGGTTGTGTAGAACGCATTCAGAAAATCGAGGCACCCTTAGGGGGATATAGCTCAACCGACTACGTAATTGCGATGAAATTGAAGGACGGTAAATTCATGGCTAAGTTGATGCATGTAATTCCCGCAGTGAGTATTGGAGAACGGGTAAATGTAGGTGACTCTATCGGCAGGTACTTGAGAAGCAATTACCTCTCATACCACCACATCCCACATATCCACTTAGAGATATGTAGGGATTCCTCATTAAGGCCCTCAAAAGCCGTTAAGCTAATGTTTAATTATGAGCTATTTAATGATACGAGCATAGCTCAAGAACTAATAGCCGGCAGATCATTAATCGTAAGGATTAATGAAGTACGTAGGAACTTCATACTGTGTAGTACTGATAATCCCTTAGCATTAGGTGTGCTTTGTAGGACCTCTAAAGGTAGCATAGGACTGATTAACGGACAACTAGGTCTAGGATTAGATTACGTAGGCTACATACACATTGCCAGTAAACCCTATGTGAATGAGAAGGTAGCGATCGCATCAACTTATATAGGTTATATTAAGAGAAATGGCAAGTGGTACTCGCTAGTGATCCCTGACTTCTACGTTAGCTTCAATGAATGGCTATATAGTAGGACTAACCTGCTTAACTTAGTTACGGGCTTTAGCAACTGCTTCAAAGGGCTGGCCATAACCGTTAAGGAGGGAGATCTTAATATTAAGGGCGTGGAATTCCTTATATCAAGGAAGGCGCAGGTAAAACTTGTGCTTCCTGATTCCGAGGCAAGTAAATACGACTTAGGAGAGGGCGAGCTCTTACATCTAGAGCTAAAACGCGCTTGACCACGTTAATCATCGAAAAGCTATATCTATAAGTCCCCTTAAGTCGTTAATTACATAGTCAGGCATCGCATGCTCTCTAATCATTGATGCATCATTCCCGGGCCTAACAAGGAGCACTGAGACAGCCCCTATCTTCTTGGATGGGATTACATCATATAGCGTGTCGCCTACTACTAAACTGTCGTTAGGATCTACTCCAACCCTCCTTAAGGCTTCCAGAAATAGATCCGGCTCCGGCTTGCTCCTTAATACTTCCTCACCAGCAACTACCGCGTCGAAGAAATCAACTAATTTAAAGTGCTCTAAGATAGGTAGGAGTGTCGGTATGTTAGTTGATGTAGCTAAGCATAGTTTTAATCCACGGTCCTTTAACACCCTAAGTACGTGATGGGTATCGGGGTACACCGAAACAACTCCGTCCCTAGCTAACTTTAGGAACACCCTATCCTTGAGAATCCTTATCTTGCCGTAGTCCTTTAGCGCATTTCCGCCGAGGACCTTCTCAGTAATTAGATCGCCCCTGACCCCTATGTACTTTTTAACCTCGCTTATGGGTACATTGCCATAACCCAATAACCTATACGCTGTAATCCATGAAATGGCATGTGCGTCGATGCTATCTATTAACGTGCCATCTAAGTCGAATACAACAGCCCTAATCATGTTGATGCCCTACATAACGCTCTCAGGTCCTTTCTTAACTTCCATCTGCTGCTTAATAGACCTCGCAATCATATTCATCACCCTTACCTCAATGTTATCAGCTAATCCGTCCAACTCCACCAAATTTACCTCAACGCCAAGATACCTACTAATCACGCTTAGTAAGTGTTTAGCTGCCCGGTAATCTACTTCATCGAGTTGGACTATCGCATCCCATGTTTCAGCCAGTAATACAGCAGCGGGTATATCATAATATGATGCCCATCCAACTATAGCTCCATTCACCCCCGATATAACTCCACTACTTAATGGTTGGGCACCTAATTTGACAAATTCCTCTAATATATCCTTATCATTGCCTGCTATATATACGTTCCTATTCCTCCCAACACTGCTGACAACGTATGCAGCCGTAGCTATCACTTTACTTAGTCCCCGCCTACTTAAGTATTCGAGAATGGTGTCACAGAACTCGTTCTGAGCTTCATTAGTTGGCGGCTGCGCATTAGCCGTTAGCAGGAGCGCTGAAGGCGTTTCGTACAGGTACGCCTTAATTAGATATGCCCTACCATCACTTACGCCTAACTGCGGTGGGTAACTATAGCTGTAGAGCTCGGCGACCAGCTTAGACCTCAATGAAGTGATTAAGTAGTTAGCGACGGTGTATGCTACCCCGCCCATGCCAGGCAGTCCAACAATTAATACTTTACCGTTAACCCTAACGTCATCTAATAACTTTATCTTAAATATTCTTACCACCTAACCTCCTACTGATTTACTTCTTAAAAATCTATGGTAGGTTCTCTAACGTAGTGGCATCCAATCAAGCAGCATGTCTTAAGTACTTATAACTTAAATATACGAACGCTTAAAACATAAAACATATAATTTTTGATGAACGAATTCGTTGAGGCTCCCACAATAGGCTTGGTAAGGGTTGTGCTGCAACCGCCCCAGTATGGCATCAACTGGTAATAGCATTAAGGATACTATCTAAAGGTAGATTCTAAAGCTATCTCTCTATAGAGGTATGATCCACAAACTCCTACGTCCCTTAATACCCAGCACCCAATCATCTATCCATTACTGACTTCCTCCCTACCGCCTCCGTCAGTACGGACTGTTTTTGAGGTTCGTGAAAGTTTATAGTATTTGATCTTAATCCTCTGCGACGATCATCGCATACGCTTTTGCCTTAGTTAAGGAGGGCTCCATACCACCTAATTTATCAGAATACGACTTCCTCAAGACTGCGAAGGGCAATTGAAGGAAAACAGCCATAATAGAACCTTAGAGATCATCGTTGACCCATTAAGTACTTAACCCTTAATTCCACTGGCACCCTACATTTCAGGAACTCCTTAATAACCTCTAACGAACGCTTACTACTTAAGTTCTTATATATGTCCAACGTAAATTCATGACCTAAATACCTAACTACGCACTCATCCGTCTTTATTTCATCAACTAGATTGAGCAGCTTTAAGACCGCGTAGGTGGATAAGACGATGATAAGCAGGTACATAGCGTTGTTCAGGAATACCTCAGCTAGGTAAAGTAGTGTAGGGAGTAGTATCAATTTATGGATTAGCACCCTAATAGATGACCTTCTCTTAATATGACATAGTTCATGAATTAAGTGAAGCAACAAGATATTCCTTGCTAGTGAGCTAGGCTTAAGGAGCTCGAGGTTAATTACCACCGTAGGTCTAGTTAGGGGTAAACGGTAAGAGAGCGACCTACCTTCCTTAAACGAAATCCTTAAATCTACTGACGTCCCCAGTATGTAATCTATTACCTCAGCTAAATCGTATCTAACGATATTCGATAAGTAATTTAAGTTAGTACACTTAGATGACGACTTAACTGCCTTTGTAAAGCTCATGTACTCTATAATTACCATTGCCGGGGGCAGTAATGCAATTAAAACTATAAATACGTGCTCACACACTTAATTACCCCCCGAAAATACTATTACTAAGGTGATATTAGTGTTCGTGGATCCGCATACACATCACCACCTAAGTAATTACGCGACATTAGAGTTATTGAGCTCTGAAGGCGTAGAGGCTGTAGCTATTTTAGCGTATATACCTGTAAGGCCTTCATCTCATAAGACCTTACTCGATTTATTTAATTGGTTAGTCAACGTTGAGCCGGATAGGCTTAGATCGGTAGGTATTAAGGCCTATATAGGCTTAGGTGTACACCCCAGGAATATACCTGACGAAGGATTAAATGAGCTGATGGATTCGCTGGAACTATGGCTAAGTAGGGCTGATTTAGTTGGTGAAGTAGGGCTTGAAGTAGGTAGTGAAGTTGAAGTTGAGACGCTCTCTAGAATACTTAAGGTATCTAGCGAATTAGATAAACTGGTAGTTATTCACACCCCTCGTAAGGACAAGGAACCGATTATAAGGAAACTAAGTGAGGTCCTACGCAACAGCCCAGTTCATCCAGATAAAGTTGTGGTCGATCATGCGTCTCGGGATCTAATTAATGAATTCCTAGGACTAGGTACGTACGTTGGTTTAACTGTTCAGCAGGGTAAGTTAGGCATAGCCGATTTGATAGATATAATAAGTAAGTACCCTGAATTAATTGATAAGGGATTGGTGAACAGCGACTGCGGACGCGATCCATCAGACCCCCTTACAGTTAAGAAGGTCTACCATGCATTAATAACCTCAGGCTTAAGTCATTTCGATGCCATTAAGTTGACTAGGGATAATGCGCTAAAGGTCCTTAGGTAATTTAACCATGAAGTACTGTGAGGCCTTAGAGGGCTATTTAATAAGGCATATCGACGGAAGTATTTGGACTGTTAAAGGATGTTACCACCCAGACGATGGCTATGTAGCGCTGCCTAGATTCGTTGATGGCATTAAAGCTAAGAGATTGAATGACTCCCTCAAAGTTGTTTCAAGGTATTATAGACATTACATTAAGTACTTACCTGAGTTAGGCAGGGAGGTCCCCATAGTTCCGTTGAAGGATGTAGCTGAGGTAATTAACCCGTTAACCGTTATAAATAGGTTAAGGAACTTAAAGGGTAATTTGGTTAGAGCATCGGTAGAGCTCCTTGAGTTAGTCATCAGCGGCTGTAATTGTCTAGCAGGTTTTAGCGGCTCATTAGCTGGTGGATACTTTAACGAGAGCTCCTCGGACATAGATATAGTCGTCTACAGCAACCATGTTAGGTGTTATGAATTAATACGTAGACTTAGGCTTGAAGGTATCTTAAAGCCTATGAGCGAGGGTGAGGCTTTAAAGGAGTTCATAGAGGTGTCTGAGGGTAGCGACTTTAAGTTAGTTAACCTTATGAGAAAGAGAAACCTTCAAGGTGTATTTAAGGGCTATAGATATACTTTAAGGCTGGTTAGATGCGACAGAAACCCGATTTTAACCGACTACGTGGTTATACCTAACAATGACTTAGTAGTAAAGGTAGTTGATACAGACTTCCCATATATTACACCAACTACCTACGTCTGTGAAGTTATTAAATCAACCAATCATATATATAACTTCCAGAATACGACTTTACTCACACATAGGATTAGATATACGGAAATAGAAATAGGCACGTTATTAATGATTAAAGGTTCAATATACTTATCTGGTGATACGTCTTTAATTAACTTGGATTTACCTGATACTAGGGTGGAATTTTTATGATACATCCTCAATTAACGTAGTTGGATGGAGGTAAAATCCATGGCAAAATTCTCGACTCATATCCATTGCTCCTCAAAATAATCATAGCGCCCTTCATAGCCCCACTCATATTTGCTGCCGTTGGGATAACGTTGCTTACTTGAAACCGATTCATTTCATAATGGCTTATGTCTCTCGATATCAACTAGCCCTTTTAATGTGAAAGCTAAGGCATATAATTTTGATGAACGAATTCGTTGGGGCTCCCACAATGAACTCGATGAGCAGTTGCGAGGGAAGAGCCTGTGAGGCAGTTGATTCGCTTGAGGGAGGCAGGCACCCGAAGGGCGGGTCAGCATGCTAGATAGGAGGTGATGAGACAAGCGGCGACATCAGTTAATATGGGTCGCTATGAGACCAGAACTCCCAGGTCCTACAGTAAGAAGCCCAAGGGTAGTAAGCTAAATTGACCTAAAATGCCTTAAACTACCACTCCCTGGTGAACGGTTAAAGCTTTTCCATTACATTAAATGATGGTTAAGTGGAAGGTTTGGTTTAACATTTTGAATGACTGGAGCCGGGGGCGGGATTCGAACCCGCGAATAAACGGGTCTCTAGCGCGGTCCACTGCAGCCCGCCGCCTTAGGCCGCTCGGCCACCCCGGCCCCGTAGAATATACTCTACTTAAGCTTTTAAACTATAATTATTAATCATTCACCGAAAGCCGCTCACCTGGGAGCGGTCGTTGATTAGCCTTACGTTCATTGATTACGCCCTCGGGTCATCGCGGCTCTGGGCATCTGCGGGAGCCCTCCTCGAGCGCCCAGGGCCCACCAAGGACGGCTTGCAAGCCCTTCTTCCCATGGACCTAGGATGAGCTGAGCTCATAGCATTA
>ERZ1669248.594-NODE-594-length-16757-cov-21.012573_pt1 | contig 16757 bp, 17 predicted proteins | sample MGYA00579296_ERZ1669248 | MGnify/ENA primary metagenome ERZ1669248 (study PRJEB41166, sample SAMN08046057) | hot springs metagenome | biome: hot spring; feature: neutral hot spring; material: thermophilic sediment; isolation source: thermophilic sediment from...
CCGGTTCTAGACACAAATATTTTAATAGACAGAATTCGAAGAAAGGATGAGATATGGGAGAACATAACTGAAGTAACTGTTTTGGAATATCCTCCTATATTAAAGTATCTAAAGTTTTATGGTAAAATCTACTACATCAGGAGGTCTGACCTAAACTTAGCGCTCAAAATTCAGATAGATTTGAGGAAAATTGGGGCTCAAAAGCCGATCTCGGACATCCTCATTGCATCCATATGCATTAATAGGGACGAGGAGCTCATAACAAATGATGATGACTTTCTGGATATAGCTAAGGTCTCAAACCTCAAAGTTAAATCCATCAAATAAAGCTATTTATCAGATACAAAACAATATGCCTTAGAATAAAGCAGAATGCTAAAGCCAGTTTCGGATTGTGCAGTAGACATGCTGTAATAGAAAATTCCTTCAGGAATCAGTTTTCAGCTCCTGCTCTTCTCCAGGAGGATAAACTTTTTATCAGTGGCGATATAACAAACTTCTCTGTTGAGGAGGTGCTTTTCATGAGGAACATCATGGTTGAGGAGGTCCCGAGAATTCCGATGGATGAACAGCCTGTTGAAATCGTGGAGAGAAAGGGAATAGGACACCCCGATACGATATGCGACTCAATAATGGAGGAGGTGAGCGTTGAGCTGAACAGGGAGTATCTGAAAAGAGTTGGTGGGATACTTCACTACAATGCTGATAAATCGCTTCTCGTTGCAGGGGAGGCAGAGGTGAAATTTGGAGGGGGGAAAGTGAAGAAGCCAATGCTATTAGTCATAGGGGACAGAGCAACCAACTTCTATGCTGGGGAGGAGATCCCAATAGGGGAAATAGCAATAAGAGCTGCCAAAAGATGGATAAAGGAGAACCTCAGGTATGTTGATCCTGAGGAACATGTGCAGTACATGGTTGAGCTCAGGCCTGGAAGTGCAGAGCTAACGGACATATTCAGGAGGTCAGAGGGGAAGCTAATGGGGGCTAATGACACATCCGCAGCTGTTGGATATGCCCCTCTGTCCAGCATGGAGAGACTTGTTCTAGAGGTTGAGAAGATGCTGAACTCAAGGGACTTCAAGAAGAGCTTTCCGGAGGTTGGGGAGGACATAAAGGTGATGGGATACAGGGTGAAGAACAATGTGAACTTGACAATAGCTGTTGCCTTTGTCGATAGATATATAGGAAGTGAGGATGAGTACTTCAAGAGGAAGGAGGAAGTTTTAGAGGCAGTTAACTCCTATCTGAGGAAATTCTCTGAGTTTGAGTCGATAAAAGTTGAGATGAACACGCTGGATGTGAGGGGGAGAGGGGAGAATGGAGTTTATCTCACAGTCCTTGGAACTAGTGCAGACAGCGCTGATTCAGGTGAGGTTGGAAGGGGAAATGGGGTAAACGGGCTGATACCATTGATGAGGCCCAGAAGCTCTGAGGCTGCTGCTGGAAAGAACCCTGTGAGCCATGTTGGTAAAATATATAATATACTTACCCACAAAATCGCTGAGAGAGTTGTTGAGGAAGTGCCGGATGTCAGGGAGGTGTTCATATGGCTTGTGAGCAGGATAGGAAAGCCGGTGGATCAGCCCGATATGGCGGCAGCTGAGGTTGTGATGAGACCACAGAGATCGCTGAGGGATGTGAGGGAAAAAATATCTGATATAATAAACAGAGAGCTGGAGAGGATGCCTCAGTTCATAGACAACCTCATAGAGAACAGGCTTTATCCATATTAAGGTGTCTTCTTGAGGATAGGAGTGCTAGGCCTTGGAAGAGTCGGCTTTTTCATGCTGAAGGAGGTGAAAAAGCTTTACAGAGAAGCTGAGATAGTTGCAGGGGATTTCTCGGATGATAGGCTGAGGGAAGCTGAGGAGCTTGGAGCAACTCCTGTTAAAGTAAATGCTGAGAAACCTTCAGATCTAATATCCTTCTTCAAAGGGCTGGATGCAGCTCTTGTTGGGCTGCCTGGAGATCTAGCGAAAAATGCATGGAGAGCTGCTAGCGAGGCGGGCACTGACATAGTTGATATATCTTACTCCGATGCAGATCCCTTCTCAATAGATGCCAAAATGGTGTTTGTGCCGGATGCTGGGATGGCACCTGGCCTGAGCAATGTATTTGTCGGAAATGCATCAAGCTGGGCGAAGAAGATAAGGATATACAGCGCGGGCCTTCCGCTGAACCCAACTCCTCCTTTGAACTACTCAATAACATGGAGCCCTGAGGACCTGCTTGACATGTACACAAGGCCGGCCAGAATATTTAGGAGAGGCAGGGTAATGACGGTTCCAGCTCTCAGTGATCTGGAGCTGAAGTACGTTCCTGAGCTAAACTTGTGGCTTGAGGCATTTATAACAGATGGCCTGAGGACCTTGATAAAAACTGTTAAAGCAGAGGAGATGTGGGAGAAAACGATGAGATTTCCAGGTCATGCAGACAAGATAAAGCTCTTAATAGATCTTGGATTCCTCTCAAAGGAGGAGTTGATGGGCATACCTGTGATAAAGTACTCAGCATCAGTTCTGAGCAGAAACCTACCAAGGGATAAGGACATGGCAATGGTCATAGTGGAGGCATATGGAAAGGGCAGAAAAGCAAGGTACTCTGCAATAGACTTTCACAATGGGGAGAACACAGCCATGTCGAGGATGACAGGCCTGACAGCTGTTGGGATACTCCGCCTTGTGATGGAAAACAAGCTGGAAGAAGGAGTAAAGCCCCCTGAAGTTATAGGAATGGATGAAGATCTCTTCAATGAGCTGATCCAGTGGTTGAAGGATAAAGGCGTTAGAATAACTATTCTGCTCTAACAACTACAACCATCTCAGGACTCCCCTCTGAGAAGGGAGCCTGGTTGTAATCTGGATAGATATCGCACAACTGGAAGCCACAATCCCTCAGTATGTATTTTATCTCCCTTGGAGTGAAAAGCCTCAGCTTTATCCTGTGGTTGAAAACGTCAACGCTTCCCTTTGAAAGATCGACAATGGACCACGATATATCCACATCAGCTAGTTGGTTCATTAAATCTATTGTCCAAGTGCTCTCCTTTATCGCAAGTATGTTTCCCGACTTCCTGAACTCAGGAGAGGGCATCTCATAGTAAACTCTCTTGTCGTTTACACCAAACACATTCCAGGTGTCGAATATGAAGAGTCCTCCCTTCACAAGGCTCTGCCTTATGGAGTTGAGGAACTTGATAAGTGCCTCATCATCAGTGAAGTAGCTCGTCACTCCGTACATTGCTATTGCAGCATCGAACCTCTCATTGAACACGATATTTGTTGCATCACCAACTAAGAAGCCCACATTCTCCATGCCTTTAGCCTTCTCTCTAGCTCTTTTAATCATTTCCTCTGATATATCTATCCCTAAGACGTTATACCCCCTTCTTCCAAGCTCTATGCTGTGTATTCCAGTCCCGCAGCCAACGTCAAGTATTTTCTTTACTTTTACACGTGAGAACCTCTGAATTATGCTCTCTATGAAATCAACTTCCCTCCTCACATCCCTGTTGGCATACAGAAGGTCATAATAGAGGGCATATTGATCCATAGGAATCCTAGTGTCGCTAGCGCTTTAAAAATAGCTTGTTAATTCCTTACAATAGTAAATATCTATGTTTAAATAAATTTTACAAAATAAACTAATAGCTCCAGGCTATGCATAGGTCAGATATATCTATGTAAGCTCTGATAACCCTCTCCAGAATTCCTGCTATATTTCCACCAACTTCTCTCACTTCCTCAAGCAATTTTAGCCCAACCATCTTTGATTCATACGCTGCCTCCTCAGATCCAGTTTCTATGGCTCTGGATACCATCTCCTTCAGATCGCTGAGCTTCTTCATCACGGCAATAGCCTCAGGATCAACGTTCATATAAGCTAGCTCAACAGCAATATCACCTATTCCTTCCTCGAGCATCGCGCAAATCCTCAAATCCATGAGCTCCACTGGATTCACTCCAAGCCTTGCGATCACACCTGCATCTATGAGGGCTAGCCTAGCAGCTCTCACAACAGTAAAGTATATTCTGTCCAGGACATCATCCCTCTCCTTTATCAGATCCATCAGGTTTTTGTCTCCCGTGTTTGCAGCTTTTATTGCATCATCCAGCATTCTGTATGCCATCTCATGCATCTTCAGAAGGATTTCCCTCGGCTTCATCGAAGCAGGATCCATGGTGCACCTGAAAACAAGAATATTTGAGGATTCGTCCTCCAACTCCATTCCAGGAAGCCTTGAGATGAACTTCATTACCTTCTTCCTCTGTTCTATGCTCAAGCCGTTGGGGAACCTTATCTTTATCCTGTCAAATCCAAGCAGATACCTGGAAAGAATTGTCTCCAGAGATCTATCTCCAGAAAAGTCAAGCTCTGTTTCTCTCTCCTTTCTTCTCCTGTCGGCAAATATGAGAAGTGATCCATCAGCTCTCTCCTCCATTATGAGGTTATCCCCCTTCCTGATGCCATTTCTGACGACCCAGGATTTGGGCAGCGATATGGATAAGGATCCACCTCCCACTGCCTGAACCCTCCTTACTATCATTATTATCTCACCAAGTATATATAGAAAAGAGGGTAATTAAATAAAGTTTTTATTTTGTCCTGGAGTGAAGACCTATGAGAACAAAGGATGTGGCCCTTTCAGCTGTCAGCGGTGCTCTCTACGCTGTTATAGGAATATATACATACTTTGGTATAACTTTTTACGGAGTAAGATTCTGGCCCGCTGTGGTCATACCAGGCATATTCTCAGCTCTGTACGGAGGGCTTGTCGGAGGAATAGGCGCAGCCATAGGGATATTCATATCCGATGTCATGACCCATGGAAATGCTTTTCTGAGCATTGCAGTTGGAGTTCCTGCAAATTTCCTCTGCTTCTACCTGATAGGCCTTCTTACAGATAAGTTTAAGCTTAAAGAGCTTATGCCAGCAAGGAGGAGGAAAGCCTTTCTCATCTGGATTCTGGCTTCATCAGCTGGCCTAGCCATGGGCTCAATGGTGATAGGGATAGGGCTAACTCTGTGGAGTCAGCAGTTTCCAATGCCCTTTCAACATGAAGTGCATCCGATATCCCTGGAGGCTGGACTTATAATAGCTCTCTGGACCTTTGTGTCTGAGTTTCCATTCCTCTGGTTCCTTGTGCCCCCTGTTTTGGAGGTGGCGAGGCGAGTTGCATGAATGTGATAGGATTGGACATAGGAGGCACGACGACGAAAGCTGTTCTTCTCTCAGGAGATAAAGTAAAACACTCTGTGAGCGTAACGGGATCTGAACCCATTGTATCCGCATCAGGTGCCCTCGGAAAATTGATAGAGGAGGCCAAAATTCAGCTCTCAGAGATAAAGCTTGTTTCCTGCACTGGAGGAGGGGCTAGGCACATAGGCTGCTCTCTTCTTGGTCTCAGAACTGTGAGGGTGGATGAAATAGAGTCCATAGGATATGGAGGGCTTGTTCTATCTGGATTGGATGAAGCAGTAGTGGCGAGCATAGGAACAGGAACTGCTGTTGTTCATGCAAAAAGGCATGAGGATGGGATTATCTCCAAACATCTAGGCGGAACTGGAGTGGGTGGTGGAACTTTAACTGGATTGGGAAGGCTTTTGCTGGGGAGAGGGAGCGTTGAAGGTATAATAGAGCTCGCAGAAAAGGGGAAGCATGAGATGGTCGATCTTCTCGTAAAGGATATAGTTGGAGGGCCCGTGGGGAACCTTCCAGCTGAAGCAACTGCATCTAACTTCGGCAAGGTTGGAGATGGGACTGAGCTAGAGGATATAGCTGCTGGGTTAGTTAGGATGATAAGCGAGGTTGTTGGAACTGTGATCTGTCTTGCTGCAAGATCCGTTGGACTAGAGGAAAGAATAGTCCTTGTGGGGACTGTTCCAACCATAAAAATGCTGGGCGATCAGATAGTGGGCACCATATCGATGCTCGGTGGACGTGCTATGATTCCGGAGAATGCATCCTATGCTGTGGCAGTTGGAGCTGCAATGAAGAGGAAATAAAAAAGATTAGAATAGGTTTATGGATTCTTAAGCGATTAGCTGTGTTGATCTTTTCATTCTATTAATTCGGTGGAGGTTAATTTCTGTTGTTGAATAAAGTGAGGTAGATCAAAATCTTCTTGAAAGTTGCCCCGAACACTAGCATATTTTTAAATAGAATAATACATTACTAAACTTTTCAGCAAAGATTTTTAATCAGTGTTGCAAGGTTAGATTATGAAGCAAATAACGTTAGAAGTTCCTGAGCATATTGATGAAAAACTTGCCAGACTAATCTTCGAGCTGGGACTAGCCGTTATAGAGAGAGATTTTCACAAGAAAGCAGAGATACTCTCGTATTTTGAGGCGAGAGGATGGCATATTTAGTGGATGCTGATATTTTGTATGGGTATGTCGATCCAGCGGACTGGTTGCACGAATATGCTGTTAAATTTTTCGATAATTTTAAAGATATTAAAACATCTGTTATAGTCGTGTTAGAGCTTGCAGTAGTAATCAAAAGAGAGCTTCCAAACAAATTGTTTGAAATTCTCAAGACTTTGGATAAACTGAACGTAGAAATTCTGCCTGTGAATGATGAAATAACTAGAGCTGCTTTTGATTTCATGCAGAGGGGTTTTGGCATCTTTGATTCCTTTCATGCTTCCACAGCTAAATATTACGGTTTAACGATAGTTAGTACAGATCACAAGTACAGGAGTATCGGTTTAAGTGTTTTAGATCCGAGAAATCTTTGATTGCTGATTTTAGTTTCGAATCTCGAGAGAATAGTCCTTGTGGGGACTGTTCCAACCATAAAAATGCTGGGCGATCAGATAGTGGGCACCATATCGATGCTCGGTGGACGTGCTATGATTCCGGAGAATGCATCCTATGCTGTGGCAGTTGGAGCTGCAATGAAGAGGAAATAAAAAAGAAGAGGTTAGAATTGCTTAATCTTCTCTTCTATCCTCTTCCTTATGTCCTTTGGTATGTAGGGCCTTTCGGGCAGAAGTCCTTGAGGCCTGTATATTAATATTATTGCTGTTATTATTCCGAGAAGTATGTAGTCAAGCCATACGACATCGAAGGGGAGAAATGCCTCAAAGGAGTGCTTATAGTATATTATGAGCTTGTCCAGTGCCACGAAGATAGCTGTGCCTAGAAGAGCACCTCTATTGCTCCCTATTCCTCCCAAAAGCACCATCAGCCATGGAAGGAAGGTCCAGTAGAATCTTGTGTAAGTTGGCGTCACATATTCCCCGTAAAGAGTCCAGAGAGTTCCAGCCATTCCGCATAAAGCAGATCCAATTACTATAGCTATTGCTCTATATTTCACTAAGCTCTTTCCTAGAGAGGCAGCAGCCACTTCATTCTCTCTTATTGCCTTCAAGGTCCTTCCAAGTGGTGTTCTCTCCAGATATTCAGCATAAAGGTAGGAAATTGCTGCAATTACCAAAATAGCCAGGGTAGCAACGCCATATCTGTAGCCCCCAGCCCACCCGTAAACAGATGGCACTTGAACGCCGAAGGCTCCCCCTAAAAGTGGTTTGTACGCAGTTGCTATCACATTTATTATCTCAGCAAAGGCCAGAAGGGTTATAGCAAGGTAGTCCTCCCTAAGCCTTATGGCAGGCGCTACTTGAATGAGCCCTAGAACAGCACCAAATGTTGCTCCGATGGCCAGGTATATCAGGATCAATATGAAGGAGGTCATTGGCTGAGTATTGAGCATTGGATTTACCATACTCAGCACAGCAGTACAGTCAATAACTGGATCCAGATCTGTCTTTATCCCAAGAATCCAGACAGCTATTCTAGTTGCCATATTTCCTGTTATGTAAGCCCCCCCAGCTATGGCAAACATCAGCCCGAACTGTGGTATGCCAGCTAATCCCCTCTGTATATTCAAGCTTATCGTCACTATTAGATATACCCCAAAAAGGGCCAAGAAATCCGTCATGAAAAGGGCTATCTCATTAAGAGGCAACTGCATATCAACCCCTCCTTATTTTTATAGCCACAAGACCTTTGGGAACTAGAACTAGAGCTACAGCCATTGCTGCCAGCGGAATAATGGGCGCATATTCAGTTATCCAAGGACCGACAAATGATGCTAGCACTGAGATCAGAGCAACTTTAGCAAAGCCTATGAGGAAGCCCCCAAGAGGAGCACCATAGATCTGATCAAGTCCTCCAAGTATGCTTGCACAGAACATCTCTGCTATGTATAACATACCTATGTAAGGACCACACATCGTGTAGAATGGCAGAAGAGCACCAGCAACACCTGCTATGCCCCCTGCTATAAACCAGGAAAAGAGGAGCATCAAGCTAACATTTATTCCGAGGGTTTGAGCTAAGGCTGTGTTCTCCATGCAAGCCCTCAGGGCTACCCCTAAGGTTGTCCTATTAAGTAAAATGTAAAGCAGTATCACTGTTGTTATCAGGGCTAAGAGTGAGATAACAGCCACTCCTGGCACGCCTCCTATTGAGAAGTCCAGACGACTGTAATATATCATCCTGGCAAGGATCTTGTAGGTTGTCTGAAGGTCATCAGCCAATACATTTAATAGACCATAGAGAAGTATATCATATGAAAGAGTTGCTATCATCAATATGAATATAGAGGACCTTCTCCTCCTCAGAGGTTCGAGAATGGCGTAGAACAGCACAAGGCCCTCTAACCCTCCAAGTATGAATCCTAGGAACATCCCGAGGTATGGATGAAATCCCATAAGCGAAACTATTGTGGCAGAGTAGACGCCTGTTGTCACAAAGGAAGCATGAGCAAAGTTTGGAACTTTCGTTGTCCTGTAGAGGAGGGTTATACCTATGGCCATAAGAGAGAGAATAGAGGACCAAGTAAGAGCGCTTATAAGGGTTCCTAGACTAATTATCTCCACTTTACTCACCCATCCCAAGGTATAATCTCATTATCTCCTTCTCGCTCGCGAGATCAGAGGGGCTGCCCCTGAATATGATCTGTCCGCTGACAAGGACATAAGCCCTATCGGCTATTTCCAAAGCTTTTTTGACGTTCTGTTCGACTAGTACAACGCTTATCCCTCTTTCCTTCCTTATCTCATTTATCTTCTTTATTATCAGATCCACATAAAGTGGCATTAAGCCAGCTGTTGGCTCATCAAGTAAGAGTATTTTAGGATCTCTTATCAATCCTATGCTTATAGCTAGCATCTGTCTCTCTCCACCGCTTAGGGTTCCAGCCCTCTGCTTCCTTCTCTCACTTAAGATTGGAAATATCTCAAATATCTCCCTCAGCTTTTTGTCTATATCAGGTATCTTTGCATAGGAAGCTGATATCCTAAGGTTCTCCTCGACTGAAAGCTCTGAGAATATATTGATCATCTGAAGTACGTAAGCAATGCCCTTTCTCGCTATAACATGAGCTGGGAGTTTTGTTATCTCCTCTCCATCTATCTTCACGCTGCCTGAGTATATGTCAGCTATGCCAAAGATGCTATTGAGCAGTGTCGTTTTCCCAGCACCATTGGGCCCTACTACAGCCACTATCTCCTCCTTGTCACAATCAACAGAGACATCGTAAAGCACATGGAGCTTTCCGTAGCCTGAGTTCAGGGATTCAACTTTCAGCATATCAACCACCTATGTATACCTTTCTCACATTCTCATCTCTTGATACTTCCTCAGGAGCTCCCTCGGATATAATTCTGCCCTGGTGCATTGCGTAAACAAAGTCAACGTACTTAAGAGCTATATCCAGTCTATGCTCTATTATGAGAAATGAAAGCTTCATTTCATCTCTCAGCTTGACTATGTGTGAAAATATGTTGTGAGCAAGCTTCGGATTTACACCTGCTATCGGTTCATCCAAGACCAGCATTTTTGCATCTGACATCAAAGCCCTGCCTATCTCTATCAGCTTAAGAGCGCCTGCGTCAAGGGATGCAGCTTCTTTATCCCAGTATCTCTCTAGGCCAAGAGTTTTCATTATATCAAAGGCCCTATCAATTTTTTCATCCTCAAATTTCTTCCATGAGCTTTTGAATATGTGCTTTGTGAACATCTCTCCTGGGTGTCCTCTTGAAGCTATCAGCAGGTTCTCAAGAACAGATAGCCTTAAAAATGGGGATGGTATCTGAAATGTCCTCACAAGCCCCTTCTCATAAGTTTTATGGAGAGGTAAGCCTGTGATGTCATCCCCCTCAAAGACAGCTCTTCCCCCATCTGGCTTATAGTATCCTGTTACTGTGTTGACAAATGTTGTCTTTCCGCAACCATTTGGACCTATCAGGAGAGTTATCAGACCTTTTCTTGCGGTGATGCTCACCTCATTTACTGCAATCAACCCGCCGAATCTCTTGGTCAGCTTATCAGTATATAGAATCGAGTTTTCACTTGTCATAAGATCAACCTCTTAAGAATAAAAAAATAAAAATAAAAAAGGAGATCACAAGGGTGGTAGCTTTATTATCCAGTTCATAGCCTTAGTTGTTGCATCGTATAGGGCTATCAGCTTCATCTGGCCGTCTATAACAGCATATACCTCCTCATTTTGTGTTGCTCTGTCATTCTTATCATTGAATGCACAGTTTCCAGTTGCTCCCCAGTACATCTTGCCCACTAAAGGTATTGCTGTCTTTATAGCATCAGCATCATATTTTCCTGCTAGAAGCGTTGAGAGGGCTATGACCCAGGCTGCATCATAGGAAGCTAATGCCCATATATCAGGCTCCTCTCCTATTGCCTTCTTCACTTCATCCACAACATGCCTCTTTATTGGAGAATCAGGCGATGTGAACTGGACGCATACAAGCCTTACCTTTGTCGCAAGAGCTCCGGCCTCCTTTAGAAGCTCGGTTCCTGGATAGATTGTGTCAGGAGCTATCCATTGCAGGTTGAGCAATGGGCTCTTCCTCTGAGCTGCTTGGGTTAGCATTAAGGTTAGATCTGGCTCCCATCCATTCTCAAACACAGCAACCTTTTCTCCCTTCTGTATGTATGGTGCAGCTGCTTTCTCCATCTGATCTAGTATTGGGGTGAAATCCTTTGTATCAGCAGGAAATATTATGTCCTCGCTTGGCAGTACTGTTATCCCATTTGCCTTTGCAACCTCCTTAAATGCGTCCTTTATTGCCAAGCTGTATGTTACATCAGCTGTCACCATAACCACATATTTGATCCCAAGCTCTTTCAGCACATTGACAAGCGATTCAGAATCTGGGTAGGAAGACTCTGCCACTATCCTAAAGACGTATCCGCCTGGAGGAGCCACCTTCTCCCTAGGGGCAGTGGAAGCAGATGCCACAATTATGATCTTGTTGGAGTTTGCATAAGCAGCTACTCCTCTTGTCTCTCCGCTGGTGAGGGATCCGAATATCACCTTAATACCCTTAGCTGCCAGCGATTGAGCCTTCTGAAGGGCCAGGTTGGGATCGCTTGCATCATCCTCATAGTAGAACTTGAACGTCACATTTAGCCCTAACGCTTTTACAAAGTCATTTATATCCTTCTCAGCAACTTTTGCTACAGCTACAGCTCTGATGCCAGAGGATCCCCAGGATCCACTTTGAGCATTTATGACACCTATCGGTATCTCCTTGGGTAGACCAGTTGGGGCTGGTGGTGGAGTAGGAGCTGTTGGTGCAGCAGGAGCTGCTGGTGCAGGCCTTGGAATTGCATATCCAATTCCAATTCCAACGAGGAGTACTACTATCAGGAGGACGGCTAAAACAGGGGTTGTTATACCTCTCCTATTCATGTTTGACCCCTTAGACCAGGGGGTAGTTCTTTAAAAACTTTTGTGAAGGCATTCTTTTTATGAAAATATCTTCCCCACCTTTTGTTAAAAATTTTTCCTATAAGCTTCTGCTTGTTGTTACCAAGGGAAATTTTTAAGGGCCCAACTAAGTTCAGATAAGCTAGAATAACGGCTCTTTTGATTTGTGAAGAAATCCTGATCGTTATAGATTAAACCTATGAGATCTGAGGACAATGAATGTTCATACTCAAAATTCAGTATCTAATGTGGCTATAAGGTTAAAATTGAGAACCAAATGGCAGTCATCTAAATAATACTAGAGCGCTATCAATTCCCTGGCCGTCATGGTAAGTCTTTCCCCCTTCCCACTGATTATGGCGACATCATCCTCTATTCTCACTCCAAATTTGCCTTCAAGGTAGATCCCTGGCTCTATTGTGAAGACCATGCCATTTTTTAACTCTACTTCACTACTCGGAGCTATATATGGCTCCTCATGTATGTCAAGTCCAAGGCCATGACCCGTCCTGTGGGTGAAACGATCACCATAACCCCTCCTGGCTATCACATCTCTGGCTACAGCATCTATCTCACTAGCTGTAACGCCCTCTCTGACTGCCTGAAATGCGCGCTCTTGAGCTTCCTTCACTATTTCATAAACCTCAACAGCTCTTTCTGGCGGCTTTCCTATGGAGAAGGTCCTAGTTATATCCGAGCAATAACCCCTATATTTGGCGCCAAAATCTATTATTAGGATATCACCCTCGCTTATCCTCCTGTCTGTAGGCATATGATGCGGATTTGCTCCATTCGGGCCAGAAGCCACTATAGCATCGAATGAGAAGTTATCGGCTCCCTGCTCAATTACCTCATTCTGTATGAGCCTAGCTACTTCTTTCTCCTTTTTCCCTCTAAGATCCTCACTTATTATTCTCTCCAATGTTTTATCTGCTATTTTAGCAGCCTCTCTCATGACGCTAATCTCATATTCATCCTTGATAATCCTCAATTTTGAGATAAAAGAGCTGAGGGGCATTAGATCATATTTTCTCAAGAAGCCGTAAATCTTGAGCATATGATAGGCCTGCATGTTATCATCTACAGCTATTTTACCATCAGATCCGAAGCATTTTGAAATTATACTGATAAGGACTTCGTAAGGGTTTTGGGAGTCGCTCCATATGGTCACATCTATCGACACATTTTTTAGCTCATTCTCATATAGTTTAGGCGCTAAAAGTTTTACTTCACCATTAGAGGATATGAGAAGAACAAAGAGTCTCTCCAAGGTAGCTGAAGGAGATAACCCTGTCAGGTAGAGTAGATTGGTTCCTGGAGACACAATAGCTCCTGCTATGCCTGAGCTCCTCATGAGATAGACAAGTCTGGAGATCCTCTCCTTAAATGGAGACTCCATGAAGACACATCATGATGAGCTTATCTCGCAGAAGAAATATAAAGGAGTATGTGATAATAGAAATGATACATAAAAATTAAATAAATTAGGGATGCTTCAGAGCCAAAGTTCAGATAGCCCTTGTTAGCTAGGAAGCTCTCTCCTTCAGAAGATAAATCCTCGGTTTAAGCGAGATTCTCATCATCGGTACAAAACGAAACTTTTTATATTCTTTCCTGCTCCCTCTATCGGGGATTTTTCATGAGCATTTCTGTTGAAATTCAAGCTCAGGAGAAAATTGAAAAGGAGGTAAAGAGGAGAAGATCCTCGATAAGGCCGATAAATGAGAGGATAGCAAGGCTTCGGGAGGAGAGCGTTAGTGCTGAGGTAAAGATCTCTTCTGAAAGGGCAAGATTGATAACAGAATTTTATAGAAGTGATATGGCGAAGGGGAAGTCAATTCCTGTTCAAAGGGCGCTGGCTTTCAAATACCTAATGGAAAACGTCAGTCTTCCTGTTGAGGATGGTCAACTAATAGTCGGATTGAGAGGAACTGGGGTAAAAGAGGTTCCCACATATCCGGAGATATGTACTCACAGCATGGAAGACCTGGAAATCCTGGATAAGAGGAAAAATATGCCATATAAAGTGGATGAAGAGACAAAACTGCTCTACAAGAAGGAGATAATTCCGTTTTGGAGGGGAAGAGCGATGAGAGACATTATATTCGAGAACCTGCCAAAAGAATGGATAGATGCATATGAAGCAGGAGTTTGGACTGAGTTCATGGAACAGAGGGCTCCAGGCCACACAGCAGGAGGTGAAAGGATCTTCAGAATGGGAGTTCTAGACATAAAAGAGGAGATAAGAAGGAAGATGGAGGAATTGAACCCATCAGATCCTGAGTACTACGAGAAGATGGAGGAATTAAAGGCAATGGACATAGTGGCTGATGCAATACTGATATACGCCAGAAGATACGCTGATAAGCTTGAGAAGATGGCTGAGGAGGAGAAGGATCCTGTAAGGAAACAAGAATTGGAACAGATGGCTGAAATATGCAGATGGGTTCCAGCTCATGCTCCAAGGACATTCTGGGAGGCTTTGCAACATTACTGGTTCATCCATGTTGGTGTGACATACGAGACAAATCCCTGGGATTCCTTCAATCCAGGGAGGATAGATCAGCACCTGTATCCCTTCTACAAGAGGGATCTTGAGGAGGGAAGGCTCACAAGGGAGAAAGCAAAGGAGTTACTACAGGCTTTCTGGCTCAAATTTAACAATCAACCAGCTGTTCCCAAGGTGGGTGTTACAGCGGAGGAGAGCTTCACCTACAACGATTTCTCAAAGCTTAATGTAGGAGGACTGAGGGAAGATGGATCGGATGGGGTAAATGAGCTATCATACCTAATACTGGAGGTTCTAGAGGAGATGAGAACTCTGCAGCCGAACACAGCTGTGCTTGTGAGCGAGAAGAATCCTGATCACTTCCTTATAAGGGCTCTTAAGGTTGTTGGCCCCGGATTTGGTGAGCCCCCATTCTTCAACTTTGATGGCGCAATTGTGAAGATGCTAAGGCAGGGAAAGTCTCTTGAGGACGCAAGAAAATGTGGCGTCAGCGGGTGTGTTGAGACGGGAGCATTCGGAAGGGAGGCATACATCCTAACTGGATATTTCAACCTCCCGAAGGTATTGGAGATAACCCTAAACAACGGCGTTGATCCGAGGACAGGAAAGAAGATAGGAATAGAGACGGGGGATCCCAGAAATTTCAAGAGCTTTGAGGACCTCTGGAATGCATTTCTCAAGCAGCTCAAATATTTCATGGACATAAAAATGAGAGGGAATGATATAATAGAATCCTTATACGCCAAGTATCTCCCAGTTCCATTCCTCTCTCTGTGGATAGAGGACTGTGTGAAGAGGGCAAAGGACTACAACTCTGGAGGGGCAAGGTACAACACTCAGTACATACAAGTAGTCGGCCTTGGAACGCTGACGGATAGCCTGGCTGCGATAAAGTATCATGTTTTCGATAGAGGATCCTTTTCTATGGATTACCTTCTCGAAGCGCTTAGGAGGGACTTCAATGGATACGAGCTCATGAGGGAGATACTGAGAAACCCGGAGAAAACTCCGAAATTCGGAAATGACGATGATTATGCGGATGAGATAGCAAAGAGAATAGTTGATAGTGTCGTCTCCATAATAGAAAGCTATCCTCCCTCTCCTGTTAGAAGAGCATCGAGAAGGGCATACTTCCTTCCGACCACAGTCCATGTATACTTCGGCAAGGTGACAGGGGCAACTCCTGATGGGAGGAAATCTGGATTTCCTGTGTCTGAAGGTGTATCTCCTGTTCAAGGAATGGATAGAAGGGGAATAGCTGCTGTCTTCAGATCCGTGGCTAAGTGCGATTGGGATAAGACAGGGGGTGCTTTGCTAAACCAGAAGCTGACCCCAGACATATTTGACAGCGAGGATAACATAAGAAAGTTGGCCCAGCTGATAAGGACCTTCTTCAGGATGGGAGGCCATCATGTCCAGTTTAATGTAGTAAGCGCAGATCTGCTAAGAGAAGCTCAGAGGAGGCCTCAGGACTTCCAGGACCTGATGGTCAGAGTTGCTGGATATAGCGACTACTTTGTCAATCTGCCAAAGGGATTACAGGATGAGATAATAGAGAGAACAGAGCACATGGCTGTATAAGAGGAGATTGAAGTGGAAGGAGTGATATTTGATGTACAGAGATATGCAATACATGATGGCCCAGGCATAAGGACAAACATCTACCTTAAGGGCTGTCCTTTGAGGTGCTGGTGGTGCCAGAATCCAGAGGGGATTGAGCAGAAGCCCCAGCTGATGTATTTTGAGTTCAAGTGCCTTCACTGCCACCTCTGCGTTGATGCCTGCCCAAGAAATGCAATAGTTATAGATGAAAATGATATACATAGGATAAGAAGAGATTTATGCGATGGGTGTGGCATCTGCAGCAGCAAATGTCCCTCCAATGCATTAAAGCTAGTTGGAAGAAAGGTGAGCGTGGAAATGCTTGTTGAGGAGATAAAGAGGGATGTTCTTCTTTACGATGCATCAGGCGGAGGAGTGACCTTCACAGGAGGGGAACCATTTTTCCAGCCAGAATTCCTCAAGGAAGTTCTTTTGGCATGCAAGGAGCTGGATATACATACTGCTGTGGAGACCTCTGGGTTTGTGTCAAGAGAGGTTCTCAAATCTCTCATGAAGGACATAAATCTGTTTCTCCATGACATAAAGCTGATAAGAGAGGATGAGCACAGAATCTACACAGGTGTGTCCAACAGCTTGATACTGAGCAACATCAGATTTCTGGTGGATAGCGGCAGAAGAAAGGACATTATAATCAGATTTCCGGTGATACCGACGATTACAGATACCGACCACAATGTGGATGGAATAGCCAACTTTTTAGCAGACCTGAAGCTCGAGGAGATACATCTACTTCCCTTTCATGATGTAAAGGAGAAGTACGAGAGGCTGGGAATGCCCTACAAAATGAATATTCATGATGCTCCATCGCAGGAAAGGTTGAAGGAGATAAAGGAGAGATTTGAGGACATTGGACTTAAAGTTGTCCTATATGGCTAATGCT
>ERZ1669248.598-NODE-598-length-16709-cov-54.291942_pt1 | contig 16709 bp, 12 predicted proteins | sample MGYA00579296_ERZ1669248 | MGnify/ENA primary metagenome ERZ1669248 (study PRJEB41166, sample SAMN08046057) | hot springs metagenome | biome: hot spring; feature: neutral hot spring; material: thermophilic sediment; isolation source: thermophilic sediment from...
CACCTACCTTTTGAAGTCTTTCAGGAGCGTTAAAATTAGCAAGCCCAACCATCCAGAGAGGAATCACCCTACCATTAGAATAAATTCCTGTAATCCTTCCCTCATTGTCCACAGTGATACTCTCAAGAGCCCCCGGTCCAAAACCATTTTGGTCGTAAAAAAGAGTAGCATTAGAGGTAGCATATTGAGTTGTGCGAACTGATTCAGATCTCCAGGAATCCTTATAAAAGTATCCTAAATTAAGCTCTATTTGTTGCAAATCATTTCTAGAAGCCCCTTGATTAGGATCATTTGGAGCATAATTATCATAAGGCAGATCTATTCCTAAGAAATCAGCTATAAGTAAGGGATATCCATTAGCTCCAAAGGCACTAAACTTATCCTCTGGAAGAGCAACAGGAGAGCCACTTTGATCTACAATTTTCACTAGGGCACCCGTATTAGCATCAAGCCGATAAGTCTGATAAAACTTTTTAACATTTCCTTGATTATCAAATTCAAGTCTTCCATACATTAGAACCCCTCTTTTACTCTGGGTAAAAATTTTACCAGAGTTAATTTCAACCTGCTGGATAACTGCTCCCTCTTCATATTGCCATTGCATAGGATTTATATCTCTTACAAAATCTCTTTGATCATCGGTAGGATTTGAGGTTACAAGAAATTCCCAAACGTTACCTTTTGTGGTGGGATTATAATAAATAGTAATTTCATGAGGAGTTCCTAAGGAATCATAAATAAAAAGAGTAGAACGATAAGCATAGGCTGTAGAAGGAATAGGAGTCTCTGCCCTGGCATCCCAACTATCAAATAAAGTGTTCATCTCTTCTAATTTGTAAGTAGTTGTAGCTGAATTTCCAGGATCCCAATCAAGATTAACTCTTTGAGTTGTACCATCAAGGAAGAAGTAAATTGAGGTCTCATTAGAATTTTCACCTTTAGCAAGGAGAGTAGCCCCAGTTTCACCAGTTGGATCAGTGGCAGCTGGATTATAATTTTCAAAAACATAATAATCCCATCTTCCATTAGCAGGATTATATTTTAGCCAGACCCTGACATTTCTAGTAGTTTTATTAGCATCTGTAATAGTAAAATCTTCCTTATGCCAGGTTGTCCAGGCCGTATCACCTTTAATCTCAATTCTGCCATCTCTACCTGCTATGTTAATACTATTCGCTACAGCATTATCATGGGTGATATTACCCCAATCTATAATTACCTGTTCCCCTGTTGAAGGAAGAGATATGGTTGCTCTGGTAGAGGTAATATTGGAGGCACTAGCAAGCGTAGATCCTGTTCTTACATCCTTAATGGTATAACTCCACTTTTGAATAGAGGCGTCATAAGAAAGAGTTACTTCCACTTTGTTATCAACTCCATCTATGTCTCGAATAACAAAGGTAGTATTTGCACTTGTTGCTCCAGGGGTTAAAGGATCATCAAAGAGATTTCCGCTTAGGTTGATTACCTTTGTTCTAGCTTCAGTTCTTGCATCAAGATTGGTGATCATATCAATTTTAGTGGTTTTAACTGGGGGAGAGGAGCGATCAATCCGAATATCCGTTAAGGCACCAGTTATATCATTAGTAATCTCATCAATCTTCCAACCTTGAACCCTCAAGCCTTGGGGATTAACAAGATATCCTTCTTTATCAATTACAAATTGTCCATCCCTGGTATAAAAGACACTGCCAGTGGATTGAGGATTTTTCACAATGAAAAACCCTGCTCCAGCAATTGCCATATCTGTTGGGCTTGCTGTAGATTCAAAAGCTCCTTGGGTAAAAAGTTGATAAAGAGCTTGAATTCCTGCTCCACGACCAAGCTGGCCTGATCCAGAGGCGGTATTAATGGATTGAGCCATAATATCAGAAAAAGTGATACGAGCCCCTTTAAAAGCAGTAGTATTAAGATTAGAAACATTATCTCCAATTACACTCATACCATGTCCTAAAGCTCTAAGCCCACTTGTTCCTGTAAAAAGCGCATCTGTTAAACCCATAAACTCACCCCCTTTTAAATTTTTTTTTTATATTTCTTTAATTTTTTCCTCCTTCCTTAATTCTCAAGAACTATCTTTGTCTTAAAAAGTCTTCAAGCATAGCATCTGCTGTTGTAATAACCCTCGAATTACTCTGAAAGCTCCTTTGAAGGACTATTAGGTTAACCATTTCGTTGGCAAGATCTACATTTGAACCTTCAAGAGCTCCAGAGAGAATTCTTCCCCTTTCTGCAGAGCTTGGAGCAAAAAGATAAGCTTTAGCTCCAGCTTTTGCCCTAAAAAGGCCATTTCCAATCTTCTCCAAAGATTCTTCATACCCAGAAAAGTCTGCCAGGAAAATTCTTGCTACAGGAATATCTTTTTGATTTGTATACCAAGCTCTAATCTGCCCTTCTTCGTTTATAATCTCAATTCTATCAAAAACTCCCAAAGGATATCCATCCTGAGTAAAACCAAATTGGGCAAAAGGATTAGCTACCATCTTAATTGAACCCCTCCCACGAGTAATTGAATTGTCTGGATTTACTGTAAATCCTAAATCAAGGGTCACCTCTTGATTCCTACCGTTAATATTAAGGGTTGTCTTTGGTTTTCCAAGGGTTGAAAGGGGAAGAGGGGTTAAAGTTCCGTCAAGAGAGACCTCTGAAAAATTGGCAGAAACTATTTCCCCACTTCCACCAAAGGTCAGAGTCCCATAAAGAAAGGCTCCTTTCATTTTACCACTACCCCTTCCATCCTTTCCTGAATCAGCAAGAGCTAGTAGGACTTCGTAGGTATTAGCACTATCCCCTCTGTCTACATAGAGTTTAATGGGAACTATATCTCCTGTTTGATCATAGAGATACCAATCAAAAACCCAGGCATAAGAGCCTTCTTCAAGAGGCTTTTCAGGCCTTAAAGTGGCATCATATTTCTCTAGGAGAGAAGTTGTATTTACAGGGGTTCTGGCATCAAGTATGAGTTCAGCTGATAAAAGAGAAGTTGCCTTAGCAGGCATTACTTTGGGAATAAGATAGGGCTTAAGGGTGGTTATATCAGCTGTTTTGGCATCAGGATCTGCCCCAAGAAGATTCATACCTAAGGCATTTTGCAAGGTAAAATGGTCTTTATCCACCTCATTGATGAAAAATTGGCCATCTCTTGTGTAGTAGATCTTTCCCTTATTATCAGAGACAACAAAAAACCCCTTCCCGACTATAGCAAGATCTGTAGGAAGATCCGTGGTTTGAATGGAACCCTGAGTAAAAAGAGTCCGAATATCTTTTATGCGAGAACCATATCCTTTTTCCCTCCCAAAAACCTCACTTGCTCTAACGAGCATATTAGCAAATTCTGTTCTTGACCCCTTAAATCCTACGGTATTTAGATTAGTAATGTTATCTGCAGTAACCTTGGTTCCTATAGTATCACTAAAAAGCCCGGTATAACCTATATACATAGTCCCAAAGAGTCCCATATTCTTTACCCCCCAAGGATTTCTTTGATTTGCTTAAGGTTTACAGTCTCGCTATCGTTAATCTTAAGAGTGGGAGAATCTCCAAGAATGGCTCCTGTAACTCTAGCTCTAACTATAGGGGTGATGGATTGGGCTTTCTCTCCTTGCCCAACAGTAATAGATATCTTATAATTTCCATCGGGAAGAGTATTCCCCTGATCATCCTTTCCGTCCCACTCGATTTTATTAACTCCTTTGGAAAGATTATAGAGAGTTAAATTTTTCACAACCTTACCCTGAGAATTCCTAATAGTGACTAAGGCTTGATTAGCTGGTTCTGAAAGCTCAAACTCAGCACCAAGAAATTTCCCATTTTCAATCCTTACCGTATTTCCCTCTACTTTAATCTCCTTTCCTACAAGATTGGTAAAAAGAGTAAATTCATTAGCCTTATAGAGATCAACAAGTTTAGATAATTTATCATTGAGATTAAGTAGCTGATCAACTTGGCTAAAAGCTGCCAGTTGAAGAGCCATCTCGTGATTCTCAATTGGTCTCATAGGATCTTGATATTGAAGCTGAGTAATAAAAAGTTGCATAAAAGACTCTTTGTCCAAGACTTTTTTAGGGATCCTTTTAAGATCAGCAGGTTGGGAAGTCTTTTCATTTACTTTATTAACAACTGCCATTTCTTCTCACCTCCTTAAACGATTCGGTATAGGATTCCTTTATGATAATGAGGTAACTCATGGGAAAAGTTCTTTATCTCTATTTTTTCTGTCTCACCCCTTTTCACCTCTCTCTCTGTTTTTCTTCCCTCTCTATCTGCATATTCTTTTCTCTCAGAGGTTGAGAATCCAAGTGAAAGCTGAAAATCTCTCAATTTAAAACCAAGTTCTTCAAGTTGCTGCCTTATTTGAGAAAGCTCTTGATTAAAATGACTCAAGGTTTCTGGCTTTTCAACCTTTAGGTGAATTTCCACCTCTTTATCTTGAACCTTTATGTTAAGCTCCATTTTTCCTAGCTCTGGGGGTTCAAGCTGAACTAAGGCCTTCCTTTCACCCTTTGGAGATATTTCCACGACAAAGTCTTTAATAAAATTAGGCAATGCCTCTATACGAAGGTTTTTAGAATTCGGATTAATCTGCCCTTGTAGGCTTTCAACATTTTTCCACTCTGGGCCCTTTGAAACTTCCCCATAGTTAAAAAGGCTCTGCGTTAAATAAACCTCCTTAAAACTTAATTCTTTAACCTTTAAATAACCTATTTTCTGATTTTCAAAAATCCCCTTTACTTCTCTTTCAAAAAGCTTTCCAAAAAAGTTTTTTAATTCCTCTTGGGTCCTTAAAGGTAATTTTTGAAAATCTTCCTTAAATCTCAACAAGGTATCTCTAAAAATCTCTCTTAAACTTTCTTGATTTTCCCTTTGAAAATTATTATTTTCATAAAAAACTTCCTTTGGAGAAAAATAGGCCTTTACCTCAGAGCCTCTCTCATTATCTTGCTTTATAAATCCCATAGGAATTTTATCCTCTTTAATCGCCTCAAAGGGTGAGGCAAAAACATCCCTTTTTAAATCCTGATTCTGAAAATTCTTAAAAAAAGTATTATTTTCAGAGAATTTATTTAAGGATTTTTCCTCAAAATTTTCCGCCAAAGAAACATTGTTAGCTTTGAAAGTGGTTTGTATTTTCCCTATAAATTCTTTAGTAAATTCTAGAAGAAAATTTTTAGCTTCTTCAGAAAGGGCGGATTTATTAACAAAATCCTTAAAAATTTCATTTAGTATCTTTTCATTCCCTAAGACATCTGCTTTCGGAATAAAGGGGCCTAAAGATACTATTTTTTCTTTCAAAAATTTAAAAGAATTTTCAATATTAATTTCTTTAGCTTCTATAGTATCTTTAGTATGTATATTTTCTATAGGATAATTCTTTTCTGAAGAATTAGTTTCTAAAGTAGAGGCTAAAATAGTAAACAAAGACCAAAGGATATTTTCGACTATATTTAGAGTAGATGCCTCTTCTTCAAAGGAATTTTTATCCTTTATTAAAGGATGGTAAGTTTCAAGAATTTGCTCCTTAGGTGAGTCTTCTTTTAAGTAACTTAGTTTAAAATTATTAAATACTTGAAGATTTTCTAAATTAAAATCCTTTAATGATTGATAATTATTTAATGATTCATAATTATTTAATAATTGATAATCATTTAACAATAATTGATGATTATTTAAAGATTGATAATTTTCCAAAATTTGATTATTTTCCAAACAATCATTTTCAATAGAAAGATAAGAGAGAAGCGCTAAAAGAATCTCTACAAAATCTCCATTTAAAGTGCTAAAGAGCTTATCATCTAAGATTGAATTTTCCTTTTGGTTAAAATTAAGATTATTTAGCGTAAGAATTTTCATCTTTAATGCCCCTTTAAAGCCTTTTTAAAATATCATTATCAAGTTCTATGCCAATTATTATAGGGCTTATTTCTAAGGCTTGGGTCTGCTAAAAAGATTAATAAGGTTTTTAAGGCAAAGGTAAAGAATTTCTTTTTTAAAACATTCTTTAGGAAAATTTTTCTCGATAAATTTTTCCTAAAAGCTTCCCCTTAAGGCCGTTCGCGCTTCTTATCATTTTATTGAAACTTTTTAGGTAGTTTTCTATTTTTTAGGAGGAATTTTAGACTTAAACTACGAAGGAGATAAGGAATAGATTTTTAATTAGGAGTTTAATTGGGGCGCTGCAGGATTGAAAATTTTTTAAGAATGTCTATATTAATTAAAAGATCTTTGAAAAGATGGGGGCGAAAAGGGCTCGACGGGGATAGGTAGGATTAAACCGCAGGCCGTGGTCGCACCCGCCACGTAAAAAAGGGTGCAAAAACACAACTGCCAACGATTATTCTTACGCCTTGGCCGCCTAAAAATTGTGCGGCCACGCTCTCAAGAGGTGTCTGCCCTCGCCCTCTTGAGGGTGTGACTTAGAGGGCTCTGGAAATTCCGGGTGGCAAGACCGGAATTTCCGAGAAAATTCTTGCCTGGTAGAGGGCTTCGGTGCCTGTGACGAGCCCTCTACGAGAAAAACTCACAGGCTAAGCCTGTAGGGGTTTAATCTGAACTATCTCCGGACGCGGGTTCAATTCCCGCCGCCTCCACCAAAATCCTACACTAAAAGAATACTTACCCCTTACTCTCTACTCAAAAAGTATAAACTCCCACAGCCAAAGAATTTTCTTCTTTAAAAATTTTCTTCTAAGCTCTCTTCTTTTGTACCCACAAGGGATGAAAGAAAAATAAAAAATAAATGACTCTGCGCTTCGAATAGTTTTTTTGTAATAACTTTCTTACTAAAAGTTCAAGGGAATATGCCCCTTTGGGCTGAAATAAACTTAGCCCCCAAAATTTTAGCCTTCCTATTTTTTTAGTTTAGGTGCCTCAGGAACATTTGAACCATGACATTCTAAGCAATTTTGCTGAGCATTAATTCCAAAGTCACTAGCTGGAGTCCACTTCACTTCTTCATCAAGCTTTCCATCCTTCCAGGCATTGAGCATTAAAACTAATTGATAGGCCACACTTGCCGCAACTCTAGCACATCTGTCTCTTCTCTCAGGGCTTGCTAAAGCATATCCTGAGGCTTTCATCCACTTTCCTACAGAAATATGACAAAGAGGCGAATTACTCGTAGTTTGAATTATTCTTTCTTTGTTAGCTTTAGGGTTTTTAGGCTTATAAACTGGCAAAGTTGTATTTGCATACCAATCCATTAAATTGGTAGTGATAATATGTCCTGCTTCTAAGCCTAAAATTCTTGGGCCACAAATACAATTAGCAACCACGGCAGCTCCATTTAAAGATCCACAAACAGTTCCCCATCCAGCAAGGCCGCCCTCCTGAATAATAAAGGCATCAACTGGAAAGGAAGCATACGGTTCACCAATCTTTTCTGCAAGCTGAGAAAAGATAGACCTAATTACAGCTCCTCCACAAAAAATTCGATACCATTCATTATAAGCAATCTCTGCTGTCTTTTCAGGATTAAGCTTTTCATAAGGCCAGGGCCATTTCTGCTTCTTCAATCCCTTGGCAAACACCTCATCTAACCTACCTAATCCTCCTAACAATCCTCCCCCAATAACACCACTTAAAATTAAAAAGCTTCTTCTACTTAGCATCATGCCTCACCTCCTAATATGATATTTATAAGTGATTTTAATTATAAATTTTTATACTGTCAAATATAAATTTTAAATAAATTGATCCGTGCTTGATTAATTGATTTAATAAATTAACTTTTGCAAACGAGGGAATTAAAAGACAACCTTAGGGGCTGACACTCAGGTCAGCCCATTTTATCCTGATTAACAGGGATTTTTAAAGTTTAAACATCGCTGAGATTTCTTTTAAGGCATCCGCTAGTTTTTTAAGTTTTTCAGCTGTTTCAAGATTAAGAGTGGAAATTGTTTTTAGGGCTTCTACGGATTTAATAAGTTCTTCCATGGAGCCACCAATCTCTGAAGTATAATAAGCTGTGTCTTGAAGGTAGGTATTAACCTCACCCACCGTAATGGTCTGCTCTTCAGCTGCACTAGCTATTATATTGGCGGCATCATTGATCTGATTAACTATTTCGCGAATAGAGTCAATAGAGGAAATGGAATTCTTTATGTTTTCCTGAATTCCAGCGATCATATTTTCTATGTTTTTAGTTGCAGCCTGGGTTTGCTTAGCAAGTTCTTTTACTTCATTAGCAACCACTGCAAAGCCCTTTCCTGCCTCTCCAGCTCTTGCGGCTTCAATACTGGCATTCAGCGCTAATAAATTAGTGGCTTCAGCTATATTATTAATTAGGCTTACAATCTCACCAATTTTCTTGGAATCTTCTGCTAATCTTTCCACTATCTCATGAGAGCTATCCGTTCTAATTTTAGCTTCTTTAGTCATCTCGGTAGTTTTGAGAACATTTTTGGTGATCTCCTGAATGGCAATGTTCATTTGCTCAAATGAGTGAGATACCTCATTTAATTTCATATTAATATCCACAATCTTTTGATTAACCATCTCAGTAACGTGAGAAAGATTCACGGCTGATTCATCAAGCTGAAGGGATTTATCTTTCATTAGATTAGTAGTATTCAAAAGCTCTGTAAAGGAATTTAAAAGACCCTTTACTAAATTTATAAGACCAAGACGCATCTCTTCTAAAGAATTAACTAACTTTTTCAACTCATCTTCCCTATCGTAAGAAAAGGAAGTTGATAAATCTCCTTTAGCTATCCTCTCAGTGTTTAAAATCACCTCGTTCAAAGGCTCCTCAAGATTTTTAATCATAAAACGCCTTAAAAAGTAAATAGCAAAGAGCATAATAGTAAAAGTTGCTAAGGCAAGCAGACCAATCACAAGATAAAGTCTATGAAGGTGGGAATCAAGGAAATAAATAATTTCAAAGGCCCCATGAATTTCTCCAGCTTTCCAACCCTCCATTGGTCCACCTGTTAAGTCCTTTCCTTCTTTGTTGCCCCAAAGTTCATAAGACTTGGCAGGATCTCCATGACAAATAAGGCAATCCTCTGTAAGGATAACAGGTCTAAAAATTCTTAAAGCCCTTCTATCTTTCCCTGTTTGCGGATCCTTGTATTTTCCTTCAATAATGTAAGTACCCTTGATAGTTCCTTCTTGATACTGCTTAAGAACTTTTTTTTCTACTTCATCAGGAGTATTGGCTGGATTTCTTGGATTTTCCTTAGGTGTCCTAAAAATATATCCTCCTTCCTTTTCTCCCATCTTAATAGTCTGCATTGCTTGAACCACAGGGACTATGTTTAAAAAATCACTAATTACTTTTTTATAAGTAGCTTCATCGCCTTCAGCTTTAGCCTTTAACGCTTGTTCTTTTAAAAATTGCATATATTGATTAAAAGTCCCTCTCTCATATAACCTTCCAAAGTTTTTTCGTATATTTTCTCCCTGAATTAAAATCCCTTCTGCTCCAATAATTAAAGTTTTCTTAAACTGCTGATAGGTGTTAAGACTTTGAAGCACAAAAATAAAAGAAGTTACTAAAATAAAGAGAAGAATAACTATCCCAAGGATCTTCCCTTTTATAGTTTTAAACATTTTTCTACCTCCAAAAAATTTTTCAAATTTCTCTAATATTACCTTATTTTTTTCTTAAAGCCACCTCCACCTGGGGTCTCAATCCTTACTTTATCTCCTGGCTCCACTTTAAATGTAATTTTATCAGATAATTCTATTTTTTCTATACCTTTTTTTATTAAATAATTTTTCCCAGGTTCACCGGGAAAGCCTCCCTTAAGTCCGTAAGGCCCGTGTCTTCTTCTATCTGTTAAAAGGCTTACCACCATAGGTTCAAGAAAAAGATACTCCCTAATAATACCATCTCCGCCTCTAAATTTACCCTCACCACCTGAGCCTCTTCTTATAGCATATCTCTCAATTCTTACCGGAAAAACTTGCTCTAAGGCCTCAATAGGTGTGTTCATAGTGTTAGTCATATGGGTATGCACTGCAGAAAGTCCATCCTTTCCAGGACGAGCCCCCATTCCCCCACCAATGGTCTCGTAATAAGCCCACTCTTCATTTCCAAAAGAAATGTTATTCATGGATCCGCAGGAAGCTGCGGGTATCAACTCTGGTATAGCCTCATGTAAAGCGCCAAGGAGCACATCCACAATCCTCTGAGAGGTCTCCACATTCCCTGCAGATACAGGAGCAGGATATTCAGCAGAAACCACCGTCTTTGGTTTAGTTAAGACTTTAATCCTTCTAAAGATCCCCTGATTTATAGGAAATTCCCCTAAGGTGTTAAGTAGAGCAATAAATACATAATAAGAAGCAGAAACAGTAACTGCCCTTGGTGCATTGACAGGGCCTCTCACCTGCGAAGGATTCTCACAAAAATCAACAATCACCTCATCCTCTGTAAGATAAATTTTTACTATAATAGGTATATCTACATTCTCATAGCCATCACTATCCAGATAATCTGTAAAAGTAAATATTCCCTTCTGCATCCTTTTTAGAAGCTCTAAAAAAGCCTTTTCACTATAATCTTTTAAAGCCTCTATAGCTTCAAAAAGGGTCTTCTGAGAATACTTTTTTAAAAGCTCCTCTAACCTCATTTTTCCTCTTTCAAGAGAGGAGAACATAGCCCTAAAGTCCCCTTCTCTTTCATAGGGATTCCTAACCCTCTTCAAAAAATCTTTAAAAAAGGCTTCATTTAACCTGCCTTCTCTGTACAGATAAGTAGGCAAGATTCTTACCCCCTCATCTTCAAGGCTTTCACAAAGCCCCATACTTCCTGGAACCTTTCCACCAACATCACTGTGATGGGCCCTAACTAAAAGAAAAAAGAGAAGTTCCCCTTGATAAAAAAAAGGTTTTATAAGGGTGATATCAGGAAGATGAGTGCCCCCTGAGAAAGGATCGTTTGTAATCACTAAGTCTCCCTTTTTCCAATCAAAAAGAGGTAAGATTTCTTTCATAGTCTCTGGCATGGCCCCAAGATGCACAGGAATGTGAGAGGCTTGAGAAACAAGCTCTCCCTTGGCATCAAAGAGAGCACAGGAAAAATCGGCTCTCTCCCTTATATTTGGAGAAAAGGCAGATCTTCTTAATACTACACCCATCTCTTCAGGAATACTGGCAAGAAGCTTATTAAAAATCTCAAGTTGAACGGCCTTCAGTCTCTCCATCTTTCTACTAAAAGGGTTTTATTTTTCAAAACCTTTAAAACAAAGTCTTCCTCAAGATAAAAGGTGGTAAAATTCTCAATCAAAAGGGCAGGCCCTTTAAGGATTTCTCCCTCTCTTAGAACCTCCCAGGAGATTATTTTTACCTTTTTAACTCCCTCTTCAGTGAAAACCTCCCCTTCAAAAGTAGAAAAGGAAGAAGTTTTTTCCTCAAGCCTAAACTCCTCAAAGGGGGTACTTTTTCTTACTCTTAAACGAAGAGTTACTACTTCAATGGGATAATTCTTTAGGAGATATCCATATAATCTTTCGTGAGCCCTTTCAAAGGCCTCTTTTAAATCTTCTGTATAGGGAATAGTAATCTCATAGCCCTGTCCTTTATACCTTAGATCTACCAAGTATTCCATTTCAAACTCCTCAAGGGACCTTTCTCTTTTCTGGTAGTACTCTTGAGCCATCTTTCTTAGTTGATCAAGATAAAAAGAAAGTTTTTCTATGTCTTTAAGATCAACAAAGATTGTTTTTGAGAAGTCCTTTAAATAATTTGCAAAGTAAAGACCAAAAGCAGAGAAGGCCCCTGCAAATTTAGGTACTAAGATTTTAAGAATTCCAAGCTCTCTAGCTAAAGAGCAGGCATGTAATCCCCCTGCTCCACCAAAGCAGAGAAGGATAAATTCCTTAGGGTCAAAGCCCTTTTCTACGCTAACTTTAGAAATGGCTTTAGACATGTGGGTGTTAGCAATCTTAATAATTCCAAGGGCTGTTTCAAGAGGAGAAAGCCCTATTTTGCCTGCAAGCTCAGAAATGGCTTTAAAGGAGCGTTCTTTATCAAGACGGATTTTTCCTCCGTAGAATTTATCGGGAAGAAGCCTTCCTAAGAGAAGATTAGCATCGGTAACCGTAGGAAGAAGGCTTTTTCCATAACAAGCAGGGCCAGGATCAGCCCCTGCACTTATTGGGCCTACTTTTAAGGCCCCTCCCACATCCACATAAGCAATGGATCCCCCACCAGCCCCTACTGTATAAATATTAATTACGGATATTCCAATGGGAAATCCATCTATCTGATACTCCTTGGTAAAGGGAAGAGCTCCATCAAGAAGGCAAACATCCGTTGAAGTTCCTCCCATATCAAAGGTTATCACCCTCTCAAAGCCAAAGCTTTTAGCAAAAATTAGCCCACCATAGGCACCCCCAGCAGGCCCTGACAAAATAGTATGTACCGCATATCTTTTAGCCTCATCCAGGGTGATAAATCCACCATTAGATTGCTGAATAAAAATCTCTTTTTCTGGAAAGACTTTTTCTAAAGTATTTAAATATTTTTTTAAAACTGGCAAAAGATAGGCATTGATAGCAGTCGTTGAGGTTCGCTCATATTCTCTAAATTCTGGAAGGATATCAGAAGAAACACTTATTTCTACCTTCGGAAAACTCTCCCTTAAGGCTCTCTCAAAAAGTTTCTCATGAAGAGGATTTATATAACTGTGAAGAAAGGAAAGAGCAATATTTAAAAGGCCTCTTTTTTCTATTTCTTTTAAAACTCTTTTGATTTCTTCCTCAGTTAAAGGCTTTATGATCTCGCCTTTTGGCCCTATTCTTTCTGAGACCCCAAGCACCTCTTCTTCAGTGATAAAATGGGCAGGCTTTTCAACAAAAAAGTCATATAATTTAGGCCTTACCTGTCTACCAATAAAAATCACATCTTCAAAACCTTTAGTAGTCAAAAGTAAAAACTTACTTCCCTTTCTCTCAAGAAAGGCATTCGTGGCTACAGTTGTACCATGAATTAATGTCTCAAAAGAGAGACTCTTTAAACCTTCAATGATAGATAAGGCAGGGTTTTTAGGATTGGAGGGCACTTTGTAATACTTTAAAACCTCTTCCTCTAAAAAGATAATATCTGTAAAGGTCCCTCCCGTGTCAACTGAAACTTTCATAAGTTATTTGAGGACTTTTTTTCAGTGTTAAATTATAGCTTAATTTTTAAAAATCTAAAACTATAAACTCAACAAAAACTATAAATCTACAGTGAGAAAGATAGGAATCTAAAAAGTTGACAGATTAATCATCTTTGAAATGGTTTTCGAGAAAATCCCAGATTCGATGATAATCAGGGATGCCCTGTATATGATAGGTTAACATCCCAAGTTCACTTGGGGTCTTAATATCATCTTCCAAGGTATCTCCTATCATCAAAACCTCATTAGGCTTTAAATTGAAAAATTGGAGAGCCTTTAAAAAAATTTCAGGATAGGGCTTAAGATATCCCACCTCACATCCAAGAAAAACTCCATCAAAATAAGAGAGTAAATTATGACCCTCAAGAACAGAATATAGTCTACAATCCCAATTGGAGACTACTGCTACCTTTATTCCCCTTTCCTTTACTTTTTCTAAAAATTCCAAAAATCCTGGGACTACTTTTACGCACTCAGGGCTTCCAAAAAATTGATAGACCTCTCTAAAAACCTCTTCAAAGACCTCTAACTTTTCAAACCTTTTAAAAACCCTCTTAAAGACCTCTTTCCAGCCCTTTTTACAAAGCTCTCCATTCAGAGGGGGTTTTAATTCCTCTTTAAAAATCCTTTTAAAATTATACCTTATCTCTTTAGAAGTCTCCTCAGGATCTATCTCAATCCCTCTAAATCTCCAGAAATTCTTATAGATTTCACCTAAAGAGGGATTAAAGAGAATAAAAGTCCCTTCTGCATCTAAAAAAAGGGCTTTCAACATAGTTTACTTAAGGGGTTTGAGAGTTTTTCTATATTTAGGAGGAACCATTTCAGGAAATTGGGTATAGTGAAGAACTCCCTTTTCGTCGTAATAATAATAAATGGTTCTCTTTTCTTTTTTTAGATCTAAATCTTCAGAAAGGACTTTATTATCTGAAGTATTTCCTTGAGGATCATCAAGGGTTAAGTAATTTTTTAAAACCTCAAATTTTTTCTCTCCAATACCTTTTACCTTTTTCAATTCTTCTAAATTTTTAAAAACACCTACTTTTTCACGATATTCTATGATATTTTTAGCTGTAACCTCTCCAATGCCTGGCAAACTTTTTAACTCTTCTAAGGTGGCCCTATTGAGATTAATCTTATTTTGAGAAAATAAAGATACTTCTGAGATAAGAAAAATAAAAAATGTTAATAAAAGGACTTTTTTAGAAAATATTAGGGGGGCCAAGGCCCCCTTTTGTGAAAATTTTCTTTTCTTTTGGTTTACACGCATCCCGTAGGTTTGGGAAGACCTGCCATCTTACAGGCACCTTTTCCTGGACCAGAAGGGAAAAGTTCATAAATCTTCTTAAGAGGAAATCCAGTAACCTTAGAAAGAATTCTTACCATAGGGGCAACACCATTCTTTCTGTAATAATCCTGAAGAACATTGATCACCTTCCAATGTTCCTCCGTGAGCTCCTGAATTCCCTCTTGTTCTTTAACATACTCAACCCATTCCCGACACCAGGCATCAAGCCCTCCTTGTAAAAATCCGTCTTCATCAACCTCAAAAACTTTTCCTTTGTACTCAACTGTTGGCATAACTCCACCTCCTTTTATTTTTTTAGTATTTTGCTAAATTTTTCTTAATGTTTTTTCTAGAATATCGACTTTTCATCGTTTGTCAAGGGTTAAAGATAAATTTTAACATATTATAACTTTTTTCAAGGATGTCTGATTTCTTTAATCATGGGGATTTCATCACATTCAGGAAACTTGCTACATCTAATACAATCAGCCCACACCTTCTGAGGTAGTTCCTGCTTATTTATTTCTATAAACCCTAATTTTTTAAAAAAATTAGGAGAAGTAGTCAAAACAAAGACTTTTGGAATTCCAAGCTCCTTAGCCTCTTTTAAACAGGCCTCAACAAGTTTGGCTCCTATCCCCTTACCTTGATATTCCTCACTAACTACCAAAGATCTTATCTCCGCAAGATCCTCCCAAACTATATGCAAAGAAGCTGCTCCCACAATCAAATCTTTATCCTCACATACGTAAAACTCTCTAACTTTTTCGTAAAGCTCAGAAAGTGGTCGTGGTATTACATCGCCTCTTTTAGAAAAATGAAGTATAAGTTTATAAATATATTTAACATCTGATAATTTAGCTTTTCTAATAATCACAAAAGTTTTTACAATCCTTAATTATTTAAAGCTCTACAATAAAGGGTTTCTCTATCCCCAATTTTTCTTTAACCTTCCCAATTAATTTTTCAGCCTCATCTCGGGAAGAATAACCCCCAATCAAAACTTTATATAAAATCTTACCATCCGAGTTTATTTCTTTAATCATGGCGGTAAATCCCTCTTTCCCTGCTTTTTCTTTTAGAGCTACAGCCTTATCCTTCTGAGAAAAAGCCCCTATTTGAATAAAATAACCATGTTCTTTGATATGCGAGGCAATCTGAGCAACCTCTTTTTTAGTATAAGAAGGTTTTTCCTCTTTGGTATGCCCTTGTTTTTCCTCTGTCTTCTTTACTACTTCTGTTTTTTTAGGGGTCTTAGGTGCCTTAGCCTCTTCTTTTACTGGTTTTTCAACCTGAGGAGCTGGTGCCTGAGCTTTAACCTCTTCTTTGGGTTTTTCAGTAAGGTTTGCTACTGTTTGATTACCTGGAGTTAAAGCTGTCTCGTTTTGAGTCTCCTTGGTAGAAGAAGTAACATTTTCAGTCTGATTAGTAACTGCAGAGGGAGATATTCCTTCTGACTTTAAAGCAATTTCCTCTCCTTCGTGTTTACCTCCTATCTTTGTCCCAATCCAAACTCCTAAAATAAAGGTCCAAATCAGCAAACAAAGAGCAAATAAGATCACAAAAACAAGCCCTAATCTGCTTAATTCAAACCTAATCTTCTTTTCTTCCATATCTACTTCCTCCTTTACATTTTTTCTGGACTATTTACTCCTAATAAATCAAGTCCATTTCTTATAACTATTCTACATCCCTCTGATAAAGCAAGTCTTGCAAGACTTAATTCTTTATCTTCACTAATGATTTTATATTTATTATAATATTCATGAAAAGAGGAAGCAAGCTCAAGTAAATAATAAACTATCTTGTAAGGAGAAAGGCCAAGAGCTGACATTTCAACTACATCAGAAAATTCTGAGAGTCTTTTTAAAATTTCAATTTCTTCATCCTCACAAAGCTTAGATAAATCTGATTCAAAAATTTCCTCTATCTTTAGACCCCTCTCTTTGGCCTTCTCTTTTAGAGAACATATCCTTGCATGGGCGTATTGCACATAGTAAACAGGATTTTCCAGAGAATGTTTCTTAGCTAATTCTACGTCAAAATCAAGAGGAGAATCATGACTTCTTGATAGGAAAATAAACCTCACAGCATCAACTCCTACCTCTCTAACCAATTCTTTTAACTCTACATATTCTCCCTTTCTTGTGGACATACTCTTTAGTTTCCCCCCTTCAATGAGGTTAACCATTTGAATAAGTAAAACCTGCAAATTTTTTTCTTCAATTCCAAAGGCCTTTAAAGCCCCTTTTAATCTGGCTACATATCCATGATGGTCTGCACCCCAAAGATTTATAGCAAGATCAAACCCCCTTT
>ERZ1669248.599-NODE-599-length-16660-cov-10.079675_pt1 | contig 16660 bp, 19 predicted proteins | sample MGYA00579296_ERZ1669248 | MGnify/ENA primary metagenome ERZ1669248 (study PRJEB41166, sample SAMN08046057) | hot springs metagenome | biome: hot spring; feature: neutral hot spring; material: thermophilic sediment; isolation source: thermophilic sediment from...
TAGGATTGATAACAATGCTACTACTTATACCGATACTATTGAAGATTCTAGGGATGTGAGATTATGAAGTATAGACCATTAGAGCTAAGAATGAAACTCTATGATGAAGTGCATAGTCTTAGGAAGCTTGGACTATCACATAGTCAAATAATAAAGATGGTTCAAGAGAAGTATAATGAGAAGTTATCGAGATCACATATAAGTTGGTGGTTAAGAGGTATCCATAGTCCCTATGGAAATGTATTGATAATGTTTGATGATATTAAACCGTCGAAGGAGTTAGCATTCATCATCGGCGACGTGGCTGGAGATGGATACACGTATGTAAGAAAGAAGACATATGACTATGTAATTGGTTTAAAATGCAAGGATGTTGAACATGCCATGGAGTTTACTAGATGTCTTGAGACCATTACAGGATCTAAACCATGTATTGGAAAGGGGAAAGATGATCGATACGTTGTTGAGGGATGCTCGAAAACATTATATGAATTATTGAAGAAGCCGTTAGACATTGAGAAGCTAAGACAGTATATTGAATATAGTGTAGAGACTATGACAGCGTTTCTTAGAGCATTCCTCGGCAGTGAAGGATGCATAGATAAGAGAGGATATATACGTGTTTACAATACAGATTTAAGACTTCTAAACTACGTTAAACAACTGTTACTGAAGTTGAATATAGAAGTGACAGGACCACATCTAGGAACAAAGAAGGGGACACCGATCTATAATAGAAAAGGGGGAAGAACATATTATAAGAAGAAAGACGAATATTATCTCTATATTCGAGCAAGTTCTACTCAAAGGTTCGCTGAACTCATAGGATTCACTATTAGGAAGAAGATGGAGAGAGTAATAAAAGCCCTCAACTTCCCCCACCATTCTTCTCCCATTAAAATTACATAGAAGATAACTAGGTGAATGGGTTCTGAATATTTTCAGGATAGAGCTCTACAGCTTTAGGATAGCTGGAGGAATCCTACTCCTCTTCATAGCATTGGAGCTTCTCCTAAAAGCAAGCTATGAAATCAATCTATATAGTCCAGAAAAAGCTGGAGCAGTACCTCTCGGCGTTCCATTACTAGTCGGTCCAGGAGCAATAACAACGGTAATCATAATCTTAAAGAGTTACGGAGTGTTAACTGCGTTACTATCCGTACTAGCTGTAGCACTTACTACTTGGATTATCTTGAGATTCAGTCTTCCAATCTATAAAATGTTGGGTGAGGTTGGTTCAACAATAGTTTCTAAGATAATGGCCATGCTACTAGCAGCTATTACTGTTCAATACATTCTCGAAGGCGTCACAGAATATCTTTAAAAAAGACATAACAATTAGAAAATATAGTCGACATCACGTATAATCTTATACTTTGTAAAGAGTGAAATTTTATATAGCGTTAGATCTTAATTTTGAGACGTATGGGAAAGAAAGGGCGTGAAGTAGTAGAGAAAGCAGGTGTAAAAGTCGACGAGCTAATTGAGATGTTGAAGAAAGCTTATGCAGATGAGTGGATAGCCTTCTACTATTACACTCTGCTCGCTAAAATTGTTAAGGGGTTTGAGTCACCTGCTATTGCAAGTAAGATTGAGGAGATAGCTAAGGAAGAACTTGAGCATCAAGATGAACTAGCTGATAGAATTATCCAGCTTGGAGGAGAACCACCTAGAAGATTTGAAGACCTTGTAAAGATAGCTAACTGCCCATATGTTAAAGTCCCTGAAAATGTGGGGGACTTGAAAGCTGTAGTTAAAGCTATCATAGAAGCTGAAGGATGCGCTATCGAAGTCTATAACAAGATACTAAACTGGCTTATGAGCATAAAGAATGACCCTGTAACATTCCATATCATTAGACACATTCTCCAAGAAGAAGTAGAACATGAAGACCTCTTCGAAACGATACTAGGAGAATAACACTATACATCATCTACTTTCTATTTTTTATTACTTGAGAGGTAGAAGATTATTTTAATGGGTCCAAACAAATAGAGGTATGCTTTCTCTGGGTCTCTGGCTGACAGCTGTTATTCTAAGTACAGCTGTACTAATCTATACGATGGGGGGGTTCGGTGGAGGCTCAATCTTCCTCGCTATACTGTTACTCTCAGGTATAGCTCCATCTCAAGCAGCTATAGGCAGCTTATTATTCAATATAATTAGTACTGGGATATCATTCATTAGATGGAGAATGTATTTAGAAAAGAGATTCATTTTATTCGTAGCAGGCTCCATCCCTCTATCATTTATCGGTGGATTGTTATCACTCATAATTTCAGAATACATACTTAAACTGGTAATGGGTCTAGTTATTACAGGCTCAGGTCTGTTTACATTAATCTCTCGTAAACCCTTAGCAAACATAAGAGTAGGCATTATACATATAATCTTAATCGGATGCTTGATCGGTTTCATCGCAGGTCTTACAGGTATAGGTGGAGGAGTATATCTCGCACCCATACTGCTTCTAGGAGGGATATCTAATCCTAAAACTACGGCGGCGACAACAACCTTCTTCATCTTCTCAAACTCTCTTGCAGGGCTTCTAGCACGCATCGAGAGAATACCGCTAGCTTTTCAAAACCTAACACTATTGATAATTACCCCGATAGTAGTTATCTCAGCTACTCTCGGAAGCTATATAGGATCAAGAAAACTAAGCCAAGAAAATCTTAGAAAAGTAATCGGCATAATATTGGCTGGAATAGGCTTATTCATAACCTTCTTCTAAGCTGGCTACCTTATTAACATATGATATTCTAGTATCGTTAAGATTCTTGAAGCAACTATCCAGGCTTCCAAAGGTTGACCCCATAAACTTATAGTAACGTCAGCGGCCTCCTTCGTTTCCTCTTCAAAATCTCCTCTAGGAAAACCTCCAAGCATGATCATAGGCTTCCCATAACTCGTTATCTTCTCTGCAATCTCACTCCACTTTAACTGTAAACCATTCTCAGATAATAAGAACTTGATATCAGGTTTCAAACGCTCTACTAAATCTCTAAGACTCCCTCTCTCAAGCTTTAATAGTACTTGACCATCTGATTCTACTACTGGGCTCCTGTATAGTTTCTCTACTAAGCCTTTGAATCTATCATAGATTCTTGGAAGTCTGGTTGCTGGATTAACGTATACTATGTGACCGCTCTGCGTCTGGACATATGTTTCCACATAGTTTAATTTATTCAGAAGTGAGCCGAGAACTTCTAGTAAAGTAAAATGTGTAATGTCAGGTCTCCCCCTCTTCCATGCTTTCTCAAGATTCAGCATAGCTGCATGATGATAAGACCTATCAAGCAATACTTGAGTAGGCTTCTTACCCCTCTTACTAGCATAAGAAACTATAACTGGATGATTTGAGATCTCTTTCGGGACAAGCTCTAAAGCAGCTTCAACAATTACAAAATAAAGCTTCTCCATGAAAACACCCATAAAATAATAGGAAAAGAAGAATAAAATGGTAAAATATTAAGAAAGACTATTGTCAGCCAGGCCCGGGTAGTTGATAGATTGGTTTCAAGAGAATTGAAGAAAATCGCTTTAGAAAGAATCAATAGACTTATGGACTTCGCTGAGAGACATGCCGCTGAGAGACCTGAGATTGCTAAAGAAGCTATACTACTCGCTATGCGTATAGCTCAGAAAGCTAGAGTAAGGATCCCTAAAAAGTATAAGAGAATGTTTTGTAGAAAATGTGGGACACCATTCTGGACGCCGAACTCATTCACAGTCAGAATAAGAGATAGAAGAAGCACACATGTAGTAATAAGATGTTTGAAATGCGGATACATAAAGAGAATACCTGTAAGCAAGAAATCTAAAACCATTACATGAAACTCTATTAGACAGTATTGGAAGGTCATCTCACACCTTAATATTTAATAAATGATTATTGAGGTTGTTATCTTAAGAGATGGTGTCGCCTGTGTCATCGGTTGATGCAGGAAAATTGATTGAGAAAGTTGCAAACTACTTAAAGGAAAATAACGTTATCGAGCCACCAGCATGGGCCATGTTCGTTAAGACTGGCGTCCATAAAGAACGACCTCCACAAAACCCTGATTGGTGGTATATTAGAGCAGCATCGATAATGAGGAAAATATATCTAAAGGGGCCGCTTGGAGTATCTAGGCTGAGAACAATATATGGAGGTAAGCATAGACTCGGACATCATCCACCCAAATTCGCTAAAGGAAGTGGAGCAATAATTAGAAAAATCCTACAGCAGCTTGAGACCGCCGGGTTAATGGAGAAAATAGATAAGAAAGGTAGGAGATTAACAAGTAAAGGTAGAGAACTCTTAGAAGAAGCTGCTAAAGCTATAATGAAAACAGAAGCAAAGAAAACCTAAAACAGAAGACTAAATTATAGGTTAAGTCTTTATCAAGAAATATAATGTGTTAAGTAATCCTTAAACCTTCGAATGTTTGATATCTCTCTAGGGGTAAGTGAATGTCTACTTCTATTGATGAAGATGAACTTGAGAAGATTAGGATGAAGAAGATGATGGAGCTTCAACAGAAAGCTGCTGAAGAAGAAGAGAGACGGAGAAGAGAACAAGAGAAAGCTGCTGCTCTACGGATTATTCTTACACCTGAAGCTAGGCAGAGGCTTGCAAACCTCAGGCTTGTTAGACCTGAGCTTGTAGAGCGGCTTGAAGAACAATTGATTAGGCTAGCTCAAGCAGGTCGAATAAACCTACCCATATCAGATGAAGTATTGAAAGAGATATTGATAAGACTTGATTCTGAAAGAAGAAGAGAAATAAGAATCATAAGAAAATAACATTAATACCCAATTCTACAAACAATTCCTTAAGACCAGACTCTTATACACCTCCTAAGAATTCTGGTAGAACCGTTTTTCATAGCTTGAACACCTCTAGCAAAACGTCCTAAGAAAAAGTTAAAGAGAGTTATTGATTGGCCTTCAGAGCTAAGAGCTTTCGTTGAAGAAAGAGTTCAAAGGGCTGAGAGATCACTTCTAATTCTAAATATGCTAAAGAGAGAACCTGAGGAAATGCTTCCAAAAGGCTCCGTTGTTACAGTCATCAGGGAGGATATAGAAAGTGCTTTACGCATCTGTCATAGCTAAGCTGATAATGCGTGAAGACTACACTAAAGCAGCAAAAGAAATAGAAGCAGACAGTGAAACCTTAGACTTAGCCTTGATGGAAGTATCGAACGTGGTTCCTGAAATATTATAGGAGGGATAAGATATCTTTACAAGAAGCGTGGGAAAGATTTGGAGAACTTATAAAACTTTCAAGCACTCTTAAAGTTCTCAGATTTAGAGATTTCTTGAAGGAAGCCTTCGAGCTTGCAACCCCAGTGGATATAACGATATATGATTCACTTTACATCATTAGTTCAATCAAACTAGTAACAGCTGACGCTAAGCAAGCCGAGATAGCTAAACAGCAGGGGAAAAATGTAATTCTAATCTAGGCACTGCAATTCAAAATATCTTATAATGAAAGCTAGGTTGAATTTACAGGTGTTTTCAGTAAGAGTTGTAGAGTGTTAGGTGAGACTTATAATCGATTAAAAAAGTCACTCGTTATGATTGAAGTAATGTTAATAAAATACTGTATGAGAAAGTATGTAGATACTGTATATGACTATCCGTACTCTCGCTTTGAAGAAGAGGCTTTCAAAAGCTTTGAAGAGGGCTTGGCCTGTCCCCGCATGGGTGATTGTTAAGACTAGACGTAGATTTAGAACTCATGCTAAGCTTAGACATTGGAGAAGGAGTGGAAAGATTAAGACTTAGGCGGAGGTAGAGTAGATGAGTGAAGTAGTGAGTGAGAGAGAATATGTAATCCCGCTAAGAGACGCGTACGAAGCTTCTAGAACTAGGAGAGCTAAGAGGGCCGTAAACATCATTAAGGAATTCGCTAGGAAACATATGAAAGCGGAGATCGTTAAGATTTCTAGTAAAGTGAACAGTCTCATATGGAGTAGAGGGATAGAGAAGCCTCCCCGAAGGATAAAAGTGGTTATGAGGAAAGATAAAGAGGGAGTAGTCACAGTACTACTTCCAGAAGAAGCAAAGGAAGAAGAGAAGACATAATCATATCATCATACTTCTCCCAGTTTTCGAATAATCATCTTAGCTATCTTCTCTGAGAGGGGTGGAGGTACAGCTTCACCTACTTGGTCAAATTGTCTATCAACTCCTCCATAGAATACGTGATTGTCCGGGAAACCCATAAGTCTAGCTTGTTCTCTAACAGTTAGAAGTCTATCATAGTAAGGATGGATAAATCTCGCTTTACCATAGATTGTGGGAGCAATCTCTTTAGGATTTAACCTAACCCAGTTATATCTTATATTCCCTTTAGAGTCTCTGAATTTAAACAGTGATTCACCCCACTTAAGCTTCTTAATCTTCGCCAATCTAACCTTACCAACACTCACTATAATGTGATTTGGAAGAGTTCCAGGCGGCGGCAAGTCCATTAATGCTTCTTCAACATTTTTCGGTGACTCCTCCATCCCTGATAGATCTATTTTTACATTGGAGATGAATACTCTTCTACGCTTAGATGGTATACCATATTTCTCTGCTTCCAGTATGTTGAAGTATGCTTCGTAGCCAATCCTATTGAATAACTTCTTAATCATAGAGCCTAACGGTTCCGAGATGATTTCAGGAACATTCTCCATAACATAAATAGTTGGCTTGAGTTCATCTACCAATCTAATATATTCTAAGACTAGTCTTCCCTGAGGGTCTATAAATAATCTATCATATGGGTCAATCATTCTTTTAGAGTTCATGCTTGTAAACGGTTCACATGGTGGTCCTCCAATAACAATATCCACCTTACCCATAGTCTTCAAGATATCTCTACCACATATCCTCTTAACATCTTCAGCGAATAATATTGCATCTGGAAAGTTCGCTCTATAAGTCTTAACTATGTGGGGATGATTCTCTATCGCTGCTAGAAAGCTATTCCTGAACCCTATACTGAATCCACCGGCGCCGGCGTAAACGTCTAAAACTTTTAAGTCCAATAACCCCATCACTACAATGTTCTACTAGAATTTTAACCGTGTGCCTCATTATTAAATAAAAAGTATTACAATTTACATCTTTATTAGCTGTATAACTGATTTCGTGATTATTGTTGTTATTGGATAATTTATGAATCCTAATATGATTACTAAGAATAAGAGTATACTCATCGGTGCGATCATTGTTAATGATGCATCATGGACTTTTGATATATCCTGTTTAGGATTAAGGAAGAATACTGCTCTAATCATTCTTAGATAATATCCAGCTGTTAGAGCGGTATTCGCTATAGCTACGGCCGTGTATATTGTTAGCCCAGAATCTATTCCACCGCTAAAGATCATCCATTCACTAGCGAATCCGCCGAGCGGGGGGGTTCCAGCAATAGATAAACCTCCAACAAGCATTGCAGTAGCAGTGAACGGCATCTTCGAGGCAAGTCCACCAAGCTTATTCAAGTCTCTCTCATTTAATACATGGATCAATACTCCAGAACACATGAAGAGCAGGCCTTTAGCGAATCCATGATTCAATACATGGAATATTCCTCCCGCTACACCTACTGGAGAAAGAGTTACCAATCCAAATAATATGTATCCTACTTGGCTTATACTACTGTATGCGAGAACTCTCTTAACGTCTACTTGGACGAGGGCCATCACACCTCCCCAGATCATAGATATTAATGCGAGGATAACTATCGGGATATTTATTAATGATATCGCCCATGAGAATAATCCCAGCAGGATTCTAACAATAAGGTATGCTCCAGTCTTTATCATTACTCCGCTTAGGAGTACGCTTATAGGGGTTGGAGCTTCAGCATGAGCGTCTGGAAGCCATGTATGGAATGGGAAGACAGCCATCTTGACAGCTGCACCAATAAATATTAAGATAGCAATATACAGATTTTCAATACTATTCGTTATAAGGTGTGATAACTGTGATAACTCAAGCGTACCATATAGTACGTAGAGCCAGACTATGCCGAAAAGCATTGCTAGCGCCCCAGCATGAGTAAACACGAAATACTTGAACCCAATTATTCTAGGTCTCCCAGTTCCCCAGTAAGCTATCAGGAAGTAGCTTGGAATAAGCATAAGCTCCCAGAAAATGTAGAGTAGGAAAAGGTTTATAGCTAATACTACACCCAGCATTCCTGCATTAAACATTAAGAGTAGAGCCATGTATGCTGCATAGTTGTGCTCATGCTCCATATACTTTGTAGAGTAGATTGTGGAGAGGAAGCCCATCAGGGAGATTAGTAATGCGAATGGGTAGCTAGTCTGGTCTAGTAGAAATCCAATCTTGAGATTGAATGCTGGAATCCATGGATACTCTTCATAGACCGTTGAACCATTATAGACTATGTTAAAGAAGTATAAGACGATGATGAAGGGTATGCTTGAAGTAATGATGCTTAAAATGTCTCCGAACTTCTTCGAACCTCTAGTTACAAGGTATATTATTGGAGCAAGTATCAGCTGGATGAAGATTATGATGCTGAGTAGAGGTAGAATATTCGCATCCATCTACCATAACCCTCCGTAGAGTAAAGTTAAGAAGATAAGGATTAGGATTGCTAAACCTATGAGGAGCCCTCCAATATTTATGTTGCTACTACCTGTCTGTATATTCCTCAAGATGTTTACAGCACCCTTAACGCCGTCGGCAACTAGATAATTGAATCTATCGATTCCACCATCTTCAGCTCTCCTCCTCAAGACATTTGAAAACGATACAAACCCATCAACTATCCTATAGTAGAATGCATCGATATAATATCTATTGACGAGGATTTTATGAAGCATGTATCCGAATCCTCTCGACCTGAACACTTCAGGAGGCATAACTCTACCAAAATACACCAGGTAGACTACAGCGGCTCCCGAGAGAATTATCCCTGCCGACGTAAGTAATGTTGTAAGACTCGTACTATGATGAAGATTTATTCCAAGATATTCTGGGAAGCCGTGTGTAGCTTCTGAAATTATTCCTGAAAGTGTTGCACCTGCTGCTAGAACTATTAAAGGTATAGTCATAACGGGTGGAGATTCATGTGCATGAGTATTGTGGTGACTTGGCGGGGCTAGGAAGACTTTATAGATCCATCTAAGAATGTAGATGAATGTCAGTATAGATGTGAAGGTGATGAGTAGGTATATTGGGAGACTGCCGGTTTCAAGGGATGCTTCTATTATTAAGTCTTTACTGAAGAACCCTGAAAATGGAGGTACACCCGCTAGAGCGAGAGCTCCGATAAGCGATGTCGAGAATGTTATAGGCATAGCTCTGGCAAGCCCACCCATCTCATCAATGTTTGTTGTCCCAACAGCATGCATAACTGAGCCTGCGGCTAAGAACAATAATGCTTTAAAGAGTGAATGATTCAATATGTGGAATGTGCTCGCAGTCCACCCTAACTCGGATGCTAATCCTAGAGCTGCAAGCATTAATCCAAGCTGGCTAATAGTTGAGTACGCTATAACTCTCTTAATATCTGTCATAACCAGCCCCATAGTTGCAGCAAAGAATGCTGTGACTGCACCGATGTATGCTACTGTCTGATACCATTGATGAAGCATAGCTGGTGGAAATTCCTCGAAAGGTATAACTGTTAAAGTTAGACGTGCTGTAAGATAGATTCCTGCTTTAACCATTGTAGCAGCATGTATTAATGCACTTACAGGTGTAGGCCCCTCCATAGCATCTGGAAGCCACACATGCAAAGGTATCTGAGCAGACTTTCCAACAGCGCCACCAAATATTAAGACTAGGATTAACGTTAATAGTGGTAAGCTTATCATCTCTTCTCTTAAACCATGTGATAGAGCATGAGTTATCTCAGAATACTTGAATGTCCCGAACATTGCGTAGAGTATAACTATTCCTACAAGCATTAATACGTCTCCTATCCTAGTAGTTATGAATGCTTTGATGCCTGCATGAGCTGCTTCAGGCTTTCTATAATAGAACCCGATCAAAGCATATGAACATAACCCTACGATCTCCCAGAAGATATATAATTGTAGGAAGTTGTCAGCCATTACAAGCCCAGTCATTCCACCGATAAAGAACACCATGAAGAAGTAGTATCTAGGCAGTCCCTCCTCATGAGCCATGTATCCAACAGAATACAACATTATCCATGCACCGATAAATGTAGCAATAGACGCCATTAACACTGATAATGGATCCACGAGGACTCCAGCCTCGATGAAGCCTTTAGGTGTAGGGATCCATGGAACACTCTCAACCCATGACCTCCCACCCCATACATCAGGAACCATGGAGAGAGCAAAGACAGATGCTAGAAATATAACAGCTACAGAGTATGCTTCACCTACACGCTTACCAAGCTTGAAGAATAATGGAACAAAGATACAACCGATAAGCGGTATTATCCATGAAATCCATGGAGAATAGGGAAGCAATAATCTCCACCTAACCTCATACCATGTATACACCATCATTTAGATTTATTCTTCTTCTTCTAAGATATTATTCCTAATGATATTAAGTGTTTCTTTACCATTTTTATATTTATAGTTTTTTGAAAATTCTTCAATCCCCCATCTATGAATTAGTCGAGATATAACTGCCAACCCATCTAAACTACCTTTAAAATATTTCTAGTATAGACTTGCACTTTAAACATTTGATGTTTATTGAGAATATGTTTCTACAGCATGTTCCATCAAAGTCTAACAATTCATACTTATATTCATCGTCTGGAGAGATAGCCGTATTACATTCTGGGCATACAACCACACCATCCTCATCCGCATATACTCTGTAAATCTTGTCTAGATTCCCCTCATTCTCCACTATCTATCTTACCGCCAGACCCCGCTATTTTTTAAGACCTCTTCAACTCTCCTAATTTCTTCAACTCTATGTTTAACTTTATCAATCAGTTCTTGGATAAGATTATTGAATTCTTCTCTGCTTCCAGCTACATGAATCCTCTTCTAATACATCATCTTGAAAACCATCTCATACATTAGAACCTTAAACCTATCCTTGAAGATATAAAACCTTAAGACAGTATCCTCATAATCAACTTCATGTATGATGTTTGAAGAATACGAAGGAGAATTATCATTAATTGTGATGGTGGTGGATGGGTGATGGCTAAGGTTTTTGTTGATACTTCTTGGAATCCTAAGAAGCGTAAATCTAAAAAGCATGTATGCTATGACCCAGAGAGGGATGTATTCTTCGAGGTAAACGATCTACGAGAACTCTCAGCCGACTACAATGAGATATACTTGGATAGCTCGATATTCCCTAACATGTGGCCACAGTTGAAGCCGTTAGTTAATGATGGTAGGAGAGTCTACTATTTTGCTCGGTCTTGGAAGTGGAAAGAGATTAGAGAAAGATTCAGGGAAGATTTAAAGTTAAAGACTGGTAAAGTATCAAAGACTGATAAGGGCGACGCATTTCTACTCTATAAAATCTATGAATTGTCATTGATGAAAGGGAATACTAATAAATACTTTAGACAATTGACTATGATTGATGTTGAGCTACGGCCACTGCTTATGAAGGAACAAATAATATTCAGGAACTTTCAGAGAGTTCAAAGGATGGGTGAGTTTGGTATTGATGTTTCAGAGGATGTTGGAGAGTTTGAGAAGAAGTTGGAGAATGTTAGGGGAGAGGTTGTTGGTGGGGTTTTAGGTTGATGCCGAAGCTTAAGATAATTGCGGACGAGCTAGGAATCGGTAATGATGATATAGATGCTCTCACAGGACTCGTAGCTCTAGCATTATATCTCAAGAACTGTTCATCATATCATAAAGCATTAAGATATCTAGGACTATACAAGTCTAGGGGCAATGATGGTAGACGAAGTAAGAAGTGTAATGGTAAAGCTAGGAGGTATCTATTGATGTTAGCTATGCCGATAGTAGGCCATGAACATTGGCCACCGAAACTGAGAGATCTAAGAAGAATCTTGAGGGAACTAGTAAGACTATTGATTAAGAGGGAGCCTGTTGGGGTGTAGGCGGGGCAATGGCTGACAGCAGAGCCCCGTCTGGAAATATCTTTTGCCCTGGCAGGCTCATAAAGCCTGAAGCGGGGTTTGCCATCATTTTTATCGGAGATGCTGCCAGCCGCTAAGCCGTCTACACCCCCTCCTTTTTCTTTTTTATATTTTCTTAACATTATTTATTACCCTAGTTCCCATCAGATTTCCCTCATCATTTGTAGTATGTTGAACGTTATTATAGATAGAGTTATCTTTGTGCCTAGACACTATATGCCTTATTATCGATTTTAAAATTTCTTAGAGAGACTGAGTAGTAGAGTATGATTACAGAAGTTTAACCTTTCGTAGAGTTCTCTCACTAAAGAACGGATAAGCAGACCTAACACGCTCAACCAAAACATCTATAACAGACATGACAACATAATGAATAACCTAGGGCAATAAATCTAAACCATAGAGAAAACTTATTTAGATATTTCTCACGAAGATTCTGATCATAAATATTGTAGTAACAGAGGTTTATTCAAGAATTAGTGAAGTTATCTGAAGCAGTTTGGGAAGAGGGATGGTGATGGAGAAGGATTAATACTGCTTTTTAGATTTAAGTAGGAGAGTTGAAGAGTAGGCTACCATATATTCTTCAAGGTGGACTTGCAGGATTCTTTTTTGGTACTTCAGCTATCTTCATTAGGTTTCTTCCATTGATGGACCCCTTCATGATAGGTTTCTATAGGTTGATAATTGCTACGGTAATCTTGACGTCTCTATCTTTGATATTTTATAGAGTGGCCTTGCTTGAAACTTTCAGGAGTAGAGGGTTTAAAGCATCGATCCTTGGAATAATTATTGGTGGACACTTTGCTGCATACATTAGCTCTGTTAAGCATACAAGCGTTATGAATGCAACTGTTTTAACAAATACGACACCCATATTTGCATCACTCTTTTCATGGATGTTTCTCCAAGTCAAGCCGAGTACTAGAAGCATAACAGGAGTAACATTATCGCTTATTGGGATGATTGTAATATTTTGGGGGGCTAGGAGCTTTGAAGCAAGCATATTCGGAGACCTAGAAGCAGTGTTCGCAGCAATATTGTGGGCAGTATATCTAGTCGTTGGGAGAGAAGTAAGAGTTAAGTCTCATCCAGTAACTATAATGATCCCAATATACTCTACATCATCTATTCTATTATTATTTTCAGGGCTAGTCTTAGGTAACCCTAGACTCCCTCTAACATATGAAGTTCCAGCAATACTTGGCCTCGCTATCTTCCCAACTACACTGGGGCACACACTGTCATTCAGCTCTCTTAAAGGTCTCCAACCCTATCAGACAGCTATACTCTCATTTCTCGAACCAGTCGTGGCCACCTTGCTTGCTATACCATTATTTAATGAGATACCGCAAGCTAATGCTTTAGCGGGTGCGGTTCTTATCTTTATAGGTATATACTTAGTCGTAAGCATAGAGCGTTAAAATCTACTTCATTGATAATTCTTTTATGTATTTTCGTAGGAGAGCATAGACTGCAGCGTTATCCTGTAATGCTAATCCTACACTCTTGAACACTGTTATCTCTTCATCAGATGTTCTACCAGGCTTTACGCCTGAAACTATCTCTCCAAGCTCAGCATATATTTTTTCTTCAGAGTATCTTCCCTCTCTAATCGGTATAATTATGTCTCCTGCTTCTGAGAGGGCCGCTTCTTTCATGTCTACAACTACTTTCGCATCTATTATTGTTTCCGTATCTATTTCTCTCATGTTCGGAGTATATGCTCCTATAGCATTTATATGGACTCCTGGTTTAAGCCATTCTCTTTTAATTACAGGTGTATTGCTTGTCGTAGCAGTACATATTATGTCAGCTTTCTCTACTGCTTCTCTAGCTGTTCCCACTACTTCAATCTCTACCTTGAGCTTCCTACTCATCTCTTCAGCAAATCTTTCAGCTCTCTCCGCAACGATATCATACGCATATATTTTCTCTATTTTTCTCACTTCTCCAACCCCCTTAGCTTGGGTTCTAGCCTGGAAACCGCATCCAATGATCGCTAATACTTCTGCATCTCTTCTTGACAGATATTTCGTAGCTACACCGCTTACCGCACCAGTTCTAAGAGCTGTCAAGTATCCCGCCTCAATTAATCCAAGCGGTACACCATTCGATGCATCTACAGCAACAATTACTGCATGAATTGTTGAAAGACCTTTTTCAATATTTCCCGGATACACTGAGACTATCTTGTTTGTGTAGAGACTGAAGTCTTCAATAATACATGGCATAGAAAGAATATCTCCACCATCCTTTTTACTTTCAATTCTTGTTCTAAGGGGGAGGAGAACCCTGCCTTTATAGAGTGCCTTAAATGCTTCTTCCACAACCTCTATAACCTCCCTTACATCTAGAATCCTCTCTACATCTCTTTCAGAAAGATAGAGCAAACCATCACCTTAAACCCAGTTAAACATCCACATAAATAAATTTAACGATAAAACATGACTGAATACTTTATGATAGTGAAGTGATAGTGATACTTCACTACATGTATGCGTATAAACTACCATTCAATACTCTATTATTCTGGTCTTAGCTTCAGAGATATGCTATCCCAAATAATCTAGAACAATCATAAACATAAATACACCAATGAGAAGGCCGCACTTAGGCCGAGGTACCTAGCTAGGTGGAGAGTAGGCCTCGACATCAATCCTGCTCTCGATCAAAGAGATGAGTAAGCTAATGCTCCAAAAATGTAAGGACGGAGGAAACGGGATTCGTGAGTTCAAATCCCTCTAGCGAAATAATATTTGATAAGATGATATAGGTTTATTTGCGGTATTCTCTTTTATGATTTATACACTTTTATAGCCATTAGGAGAACTATTACAGCTATAATTAACAAAATATATGGCAGAATATTGGTAAGAACGTCCGTTAGCCTCGGACTTGTTTCATGAGTAACGGTAATTGTTTGAGTAGTGGTTAGTACCTGAGTATGGGTTAAAGTTAGTGTTGATAAGTGTGTATAGGTAAACGTTGCAGTCATAATATTTTCTTTCTCCTGAACAGTTATCATCCCGTTAATTACTTTTGGAGTAATTATCTTCCCAGTTTCATCATTTAACTCTGCATAATTTATTTTTAGGAGACTGGTCCCAGAAGAAAATGACGTGAATTTAATCACGGCTAGGATTGCTTTAGAATTTTTAATAGCCGTATGAGAAGCTGCTGCTATAGAGACTATACCTTTATCTTTTTCGATCTTCATGACAAGCAATGGAAAGTCTCCCTCCCTTACTTCTACTACATTAACTATGGATTTATCATATTCAATCTCTACATATCCACCTGCGACATCTAAGCTGTTCAGTATTTCTATGGGGATATCTATTTCATCTCCCTCCTTTGCTTGAAAATTACCTATCGAAACAACCACTTCGTCAGAAGCAAAGATACTTGGCTGGAACATAAACATCATTAAGAAGATGATTAGTGAAGGCATTATGTGGATAGAAGACTTAATCTTATTCATTACTCTAGCCCCACTATTTTTCTAAGGAGTAGTGTAGCATCTCCCGTATCTATTCGTCCATTTCCATTCATATCACCAAGAAGATTTACGGGCTCCAAGCCAACAATCATCCTAAGAATTAGGGTTACATCACCAGTATCTAATCTACCGTTACCATTTAGGTCCCCCTTTAAGAAGGAAGTAATAGTTATCGAGCCATCGCTTACTTTTGGTATAATTATCCTTCCATGCACATCATTTAGTTCAGCGCTAGTTATCATAAGTCTCGTATATCCCTGTCTATGACATGTAAATCTTATTTTAGCAAGAACAGCTAAAGATTTTTCAACTGGCGTAGGAGATGCGGCCGCGATTCCTATTACTCCGCCAACATTATTAATATTTACTATAGGCTGACCGAAATCTCCTCCTAATACTGAGTCAACTGTAACTATACTACTGTTAAAGTGAAGCTCTATGTGACCTCCCGCAATCGTTCTTGAGTCATTTATGACTACATCGATTAATATTTGATCGCCTTTTGATGCAATATAATCTCCTACACTAACAATTAATTTGGTATTAGTGAATGTAGCATTGGTTTCAGTTTGATTCTCACCTGCAACAGTTATTACTGTTTTATTGACATATGTTACAAGAGTTGTAATGGTAACTAAGGTGTAATTTGTGTAGGTAACTTTTGTTACTGTATAGTTAGTGTAAGTAATTGTAGTTGCGTAAGTTGTCATATTCGCTACTTCAACAGTTGTTATAAATGATGTTATTTTCGGTATTGTAATCGGTGCTGTAACCTTAAGCCTTTTGCATCACCTCCTTGAGTATGGATATCATTGTGTAGGGTTCTAAGCTTCTATATCTACATGGAGGCTTTCCTAGACTCATATGATATCTTACATGGTTGTAGTATGTCTTCCATGCTTCAAGCCACTCCTTCACATGTTTGAATGGCTTCATACATCTACATGGGAAGTATAAGTCGAAGTCTTTAAGTCTACGTTTTACTTCCCTGCTAAGCCTCTCTATGAGGTTACGGAGCCCTCCTCTCTCGACTTGTATTCTTAAACCGAGACTTATACATGGCTGAATATAGTATTGAG
>ERZ1669248.600-NODE-600-length-16654-cov-9.841135_pt1 | contig 16654 bp, 15 predicted proteins | sample MGYA00579296_ERZ1669248 | MGnify/ENA primary metagenome ERZ1669248 (study PRJEB41166, sample SAMN08046057) | hot springs metagenome | biome: hot spring; feature: neutral hot spring; material: thermophilic sediment; isolation source: thermophilic sediment from...
AAATTCTGCGAAAGATATAAGACTAGTTAACGACTATGAAGCAATTTTACACAGTTCTCACAGAATTTTTCGCTACCCAATTTGTGGTTGCCCGTGCCCATTAGCTAGGTTACTTTTGTTATTTTGGCTACCTTGAGTATTATGAGCACGGGCTTCCCCCTCAACACCCGCTCACTTATCGCGGGGTTATGGGAGGCTTCATAGACGGGCACCACTTGGCCCGCCTTGCGGTTGACTAGATATAGTCTCCCGCTACTGGTAGCTACCACGCCGTCATTGTGGCGGGAGAATACATTGAGACATGCAACATAGTAGTCTAGGTGACACTAATAGAGTCTAACTCCCCGAGTTAGAAGGAATGCTCCACAGGGATACACGTGAGTTTTGTTTTGATTATATGCTGAGTTTTGGGTATGTTTATCAAGCTGATGCAGACCCTCACGAAAGACGCCGGAATATGGCCAGAGCCCTAGTCAGGGAAGCCTGTATTCAAAGAAAATAAAAGCAACCAAGATAGTTAGAAAAACTAAAAATGATGAACGCACGCAATCACATACTCATGATTTTACGGAATAAACGTAGGCGACGATGAAAGTTGTTCAACGTTTCGTTACGAGCCTCAAAAGATAAGCAAGTCTTCTAACAGTTTATATTAAGCTTTAATATAACGAGATGAGAACTGTTACGTGGGGAGTGTGTTGCGCCCTAGAATTCGTCTGGCTCTGTTATTTTTTGGTAGAGAAGGAACCCCGCTGATGGCTTGGCCACTATATAATTACGACGTAAGAGGAAAAATCGATGCGTTAGTGAATGAGTGCGAGATTTGGTGTAAGGATGAGTGTGAATTTATCGTTAAGAAATGGATTAAAACAGAAGGGGATCTTGAGGAGGTTTTGTCGAAGTCTCCTGAAATTGATGGCTTAATTATTTATATCTTAACTACAAGTATTAATTACAACTTATTCTATAGGACAGTTCGGGTATTGAGTAAACCTACCTTAGTTTTAACTGAGCCCTACTATTCTCTTGCGTGGCCTGAGATAGCAGAACTCATGAAGGAGGGTTATCCGGTGATTGGGGTGTCTTCTAGTAGTATAGAGGATAGGAATAGGGGAGTCAAGGTACTATGTACCTATATTAGATTAAAACAAAAAGTGAGGGTCCTAGTAGTTACTGTGCCGGAGGAAATGTCTTTAGAATCACTTCATAAGCAGGAGATATACTCAGGCGATAGAGTATATTCAGACACTTACTATGCAAGGTTAAGAGAGTTTATGGATCTAATCTTCGTAGATTACACGGAATTAATGAGTGTTTATTCTGGCATAGACGATGAGAACGCTAGAGGGATAGCTGATAACCTCTTTAAGAATAGTTATTATATTAGGATGGGTATTTGGTTAGAAGACTTAATTAAGGCTGTTAAGATCTACGTTGCGCTTAAGAAGTTACTTAATAAGTATAATGCTGATGCATTAGCAATAAACTGCTTTACTATAATGCTTAAAGACTTTAACGCCTTGCCAACGACGCCTTGTGTTGCAGTTTCTCTTCTAAACGATGAAGGAATTCCGGCAGCATGCGAGGCAGACTTAAGTTCTTTGCTACTTCAAATAATTTTTAAGTATTTAGCTAAGAAGCCTGCGTGGATCTCTGATCCTATAATAGATTTTAGTGATAATTCTATAACTTACGCGCACTGTACTGCACCGACCAAGATGAAAGGCCTTGCTAGAGAACCTGAGCCTTACGCTCTCGATACCCACGACGAGAGTGGAAAACCTGTAGTCATTAGAACTAGAATGAGTTTAGGGCAAGTGATCACGGTGTCTCAAATCTCGCCAGACTTCAGTAAACTCTACTTACATGTTAACAAGATAGCTGACACACCTATAGTAGATTTAGCGTGCAGAACTAAAGTGAAGACTTTTGTGAAGAATGCTAAAGAATGGCTATGGTCTTATAAGCAACCTCTCCATAGAGTAATTTCTTACGGTGACTGGAGCCATGAGCTATCCATGTTATCTAGACTAATGAAGCTAGAGTTACAGTACGAACCTGAGTAATTCTTTCAACACTTCTGACTATAGTTAACCCCCAGCTCCTACTTCAAATATCGTTATTTTGATGCTGTCAATTACTTCGATCTTCTCGTCATAATTATACTTAACCTGCCCATTAATAGCTATAAGTATAGTGTCTCTCATTTTGTTAAGTACTTTAATACTAGGTATTTGATGAGCCATGAAATCTATTAACTCATTTATTGTGTAAGTACCTGACTCAATAGACACGCTTGTATCACTACATCCAAGGAGCTTAGCTAACCTGTCCGATAAGACATGAACACGTATTACTGGCATTGATGATCCCCACTAATACTTAATGTCTTAGCATATTTTTCTATTTTTACGGTCTTGATAAATGTTTTAGAGCTTCCTCCACAGTAAATTCTAATTTTAACTCTCTAAGCTTGCTAGGGGTTGGTATACCTTTCTCAAGATCCCAGCCGCGAAGCTCAAAGTACCTGTCTAGCATGGAGTTTAAAGTCGCTTCGGTTAGTGTGTATGTTTTTCCTTCCCTAGTAGTGATTTCTTCATTTAGGATTCTCCAAGGTAGCGTGTCATCTCTTCTTGAACGACCTTCTCTCACCTGAATCATTCTTTCAAGTGTTACTATTCTCTCACCTGATTTCATTATCATATCTGACGAACTCTTAATTCCTGTGGCGCTCTCAAATAACTCACTTAATATTGCCTCATTCACCGCAAATCCTGCAGTGTCTATGAAAGCGCATAGGCCGACGCTGTCTGTAACTGCGTAAATATCTTCATGCCACACTACTATCTCAGGTCTACCAACATCTTTACCTACCCCGGCATTTTCTTCACTGCCAGTAAGCCTCTTTATAAGCTTCTTAGCGTCTTCAGTAAACCCGAACTCAGCAAACGTCTCTGTATGTAAGTGGTCGGGCCCTCTAGGATTTAGGGCGAAAGCTAGTGCGTAAGCTCTAGCGATTCTAGTCTCTACCCTAGAATGTTCTAGACCTCTTGATTGTAGAGCCCACTTACAGGTTTCTGGGTTTATCTTATTGCAGACAACTGCTAAGCCTTCAGCTAATAGATCGCCTGTCCCTTTCCTGAACGTGATGTCTTCTATTAATTTGATAGTAGCATCCACGTTACCCCATGAGGGCTCTACACCTAGTTCCTCTTTTAAGTTCTTTAAATATCCTTTCTCGTAAGACTCCATAACCCACCCTATAACACCGCCTAGAGATATAGTATCCAAGCCGTAAATATTAGCTAAGTCATTTAACTTTATGAGAGCATCAGTATCTGAGTTGCCTATGTTGCCTCCGAGAGCGTTTGAAGTCTCGTATTCAGGACCCACAGTGTCAACACCTCCGTATTTTTCTGTCTTAGTGTGGCGATGACAACTTACAATGCATTGAGCACACCCGACCCTGCCAACTAAGTAGCCAGCCTCCACGTAGTACTCACCAGCGTTCCTGTACGCGTTTTCCCAGAAAGACTTCCTGAAGTTGTAACAAGGTAATGTACTTGTCTTGTCTAGGCCCATAGTAGCACTAGCAGTACCGAACTTCGCAGTAGCTACTAGAGCGTCGTCTCTCATTATACTGAATATGACCTTTAAAGATTTCTCGTAGAATTCTCTTGGGTTATAAAGTATTACAGACCTACTTCCTCTTCCAACAACTATTCCCTTAAGCTTTTTATAGCCTAGAACAGCACCACCACCTCCTCTCGCAGCTACGTTATAAACAGAACAGTTTATAGACGCATATTTAACTAATTTCTCACCTGCAGGTCCTATGAGTAGTGTATCAGCGCCTAAACCATGCCTCTTAATCAATTCTACGTGAGCTGTTCTAATGTCAAGACCCCAGTACTTCTCAGCCGGTATTATGTCTATGTGGTCGTTCTCAATATATACATAAACAGGTCTTTCTGAAGCGCCGTGAACAGCTATTATGTCATAACCGTTAAGCTTTAGCTTAAGTCCGAAATCCCCGCCCACACTAGCTTTAAAGTACATGTTGGTAGCAGGACTCTTAAATGTAACTGTCGTTCTGCCCGAGCTTGGTAAGGGGGTTCCAGTAAAAGTACCTGAGCCGACGAACAGCACATTATCGTTGCTTAGTGCACTTGCTTTAGGACTCACGAGATCCCAGTAGAGCCTGGCTTGAAGACCTCTAGAGCCAACAAATAGTTCTAGTAAGTCATTACCGTACTTTTCTACCCAAATCTTGTTATTAGTTAAGTCGACATGAAGTATCTTACCATTAACTGAATAAACCGTACAGATCACCTCGTGTACTTACTTACTATCTTTACTATTATTGAGCGTGCTTCAGCAGCTCCCTTGAACTTCTCTGTTAGGGTTGTGGCTCTAGTTAGTGCACCTGGCCAGCAGACATTAACACATTGCGGGTCACCATTACAGAGATCGCAAATCAGTGGGTACGCATATACAGAAGGCTCGAAACGTATCGCATTATAAGGGCATTCCTTAACACATTCTCCACAAGAAGAACACTTCTCTACCAGGACTATAGGCATCCCTGTCCTATCGTCTTTTATTATAGCTCCCGTAGGGCATGCTTTAGCGCACGGCATCCCGGGACAAGAAACACACAGCGTAGGCGTGAACTTAGCACTTGCTTTGTCTTTATATACTATTACTCTAGAAAGTTCTGTTGAAGACTTACTAAAATGATACGTACTACACACTAACTCACATAGATGACAGCCTGTACATAAACCCGGATTAATAGATATCATAGAGCTCAACCTCCTACACCCTTCTAGGTGGGGGGCTTCAAGAATTTTTAGCTTTAAATTAAACATGTTTTATTACATGAATTTAAGTTATGTATGTTCGTAGGAGTTATCAGGGACCTTGTGTGATAAGAATGAAGCTCAGATATATTCACGTAAACTTAACTCATGAAAAACATGAATCAAGAGAATATGAGGGTTTCCTAGGACCTATAGATTTAGGGATTCATCTCCACTTGAATGTCTACGAGAGCTACAAGCACGACATCTTCAGCGAAGATAACGTTGTCATCATGGGTAAGGGTTTCTTTGCTAACGAGGCAATCTTCGGTAGTCATAGACTCGTGTTTATTTTTAGGAGTCCGCTTTCTAAAGGTCTTCACGTTTCTGCTCTCGGTGGAGGAGCTTACAGATTTGTTAAGACAGGTCTTGACGGGATAGTTTTTGAGGGTAGAGCTGCAGAACCTGCTATAGTATTAGTTGAGGGTCTGAGAGATGAAGTAAGGGTGAGATTTGATTATGTAGGTAAGGAAGACCTGCTTAAAGTATATAAGGGGTATGAAGGCAGACGAGGTGTCAGGGCATTAACTAGATACTTAATACGTAAGTACTCAGATTTTTTAAAGCAATATGAGGGGAGAATGGTTCTCATAGGCCCCGCCTCATACACTACCCGCATGGGCGGTATCTGCTCACCATCGATAGACTATGTAACTATGGACGTGAGAGTAGAGGATTGGGCTGCGAGAGGAGGTGGTGGGAGCGTACTAGCTAGAGCACACAACATCCTAGCAGTAATTTTTGGTGGCAACAAAGTATTAAATGACTTAAGAGGGAGATTTGAGTTCATAAATTCTCTGGTAACAACTCAACTGAAGAAGCCTTTCGTTAAGAGCGTTATTGAAGGAACTTCAAAGTATAGCTATGATTTAGAGACAAAAACTGGCGGAACTTTTGGGAGTAACATAACGATCTATCGCGATAAAATACCGACACATAATTGGAGCTCAATATTAGCTAGTAGAGAGAAAAGAGAATTAATTCACAGAATCATGGTAGAGAAATACTTGAAGCCTTTTAACGAAAAAATAATTAGTACGGGGATATGGCGCACCTGTGACGAACCCTGCCCAATCAGGTGCAAGAAAACAATAGACAGCAAACACGTTGATTACGAGCCCTTAAATGCGGTAGGTCCTATGATTGGCATCATAGATTTTCATGAGGCTCTAGAAATCTTAGACCTAGTTGATGAGTTAGGACTAGACGCTATTGAAGCAGGAAATATCCTTGGATGGTTAATGGAAGTTTTAGAAAAAGAACTCTTAAAACCTGAGGAACTAGGGTTAGACGCTGTACCTGTAATTAACCCAGATAAATGGAGTGAAGAACACGCAAAGAGAAATAAGAGAATAGCTATGAAGCTAATCGAAGACCTAGTATTTACTAATAACGAATTACTTAAACTAGTAGCTGAGGAGGGTCTAAGAAAAGCGTGTAAAAAACTTGACGAACTATTTTATGAGAGAGTTCACGAAAAAGGAACGAAATTTGAGGATTTAGCTGTCTATGTTCCTTTTGGCTCGGACGGTTACATAACACCTAACTTCTATTGGTCGCCAGGGGTTTTCGCTCCATTACCTATTCTTGGGAAGTACTGGACTTACTATACACCTGCATTCTCAGAACCTGAAGAATTCGCTGACATATCCGTTAACAGAGCTTTGATGGAGTACCTAATCGAGAATGCTGGGTGGTGTAGGTTTCATAGGTCTTGGGTTGAGAAAATATTACAAGAGCTCTACAAGATATTCTTAGGTTATGATGGTGATTTACTAAACCACGCAAGAGAATACTACAAGATGCTTCGAGAATATCAAATTAAAGCAAGAGCAGAGAATGTCTTCTGGGAAAGTAAGAAAGTCTTAAGTATTTTGAGAAACGCTGCCTGTGAATTTGGGCCTAGTGAATGGTGCTCGAAGATCAACTCCGACCCAAGTATGGGGCTTAGAGAATGGTGGATCAGGTTTTACGAGCATATGATAAAACTACTTGAAGGTGGTAATAGTGTTAGGAGTTAAAATACTTGGAATTTCAGGGAGTATAAGACACGGGAATAGCGAGTATTTACTAATGAAAGCTCTTGAAGCAGCTAAGAAAATAGCTCCTGAACTCATAACTACAGAATTTGTATCCACGGCTGGCTTAGTAATTAATCCTTGTATTCATTGCTTGGCCTGTGTAGATCATAGGAAATGCATAATTAAAGACGATTTTGAAGACTTATTTAATAAGTGGCTTGAGGCAGACGCGATAATATACTCTATCCCGGTATTCCATCTAGGGATACCTGCCCATTTCAAAGCATTCATAGATAGGTTAGGGCAGACATTGTTTGCGAAATACTCAGATAAGCCACCGAAGTTGCTTAAGGTTATCGGCGTAATAACTCAAGGTACTGATTTGGGGGGTGGGGAAGAACTAACAGCTATTCAGATAGTTTCTCACGCTTTAGTAATGGGATGCATACCTGTGGCAGGTGATCCTCCCGAATCATATATAGGAGCTATAGGATGGACTAGGAGATCTCCGCTCCCAGATGCTATAGATAGGTTAATTACTGAGAAAGACCCTGACGCTAATACTACAGTAGCGGCTGCTGAATCCGTAGGTCGTAGAGTAGCTTATACCTCATTAATAGTGAAAAATGGTGTTAAAGTTCTTAGAGATCTGCTAAGTAGAGACCCCTGGTATTCCCTGTATCTCTCTAAAATAACCTAAGTCTTATTCAGTCTTATATTCACTTAAGATATTTAATCTACCTTTATAGAATGAGAGAGGTTCTTCTTCCCTCCCCCTATACGCTGAGACAGGATCACATATTACTAAATAATGGTCCCCTACCTCAAAATACTTAAGTAGCCTACACTCTATAATAACTGACGCATCAAGCAGTACAGGAATCCTCACACTCTTGCCGTAACTAACACGCACGTTGTATTTTTCATTAGCTAGCTTAAACTTATCTACTTTGATGCTACTCATGGAACCAAAGACTTCTAAAGCTACTTTAGCTAGTGAAGGAGAAACATAGTTTATCGCGAATTCTTTTCTTTCTAAGATAATCTTGAGTGTAGTCCATTTATTATAAATAGCTACAGCCACGTATGGCGGCTTCCACGAGACTTGCGTGACCCATGCAGCAGTCATCCCGGCCTTCCTACCACCTTCACCCTCAGTAGTTATTATGACTAGAGGTAGAGGCATTAAAGCTAGTGCTTCATTAACTGATATGTCACTCATTTAACTCATCATCTCCAGATATTAGGAAATTGCCTATTCTCTTGATTCCCTCTATGATGTTATTAGTTGACGTAGCAAAAGATATCCTTATGTAGCCCTCGCCACAAGGGCCGAAAGCTATGCCCGGTGCCACTGCAACACCACTCCGCAGGAGAAGTCTTTTTGCGAATGTTCGGGAATCCTTAGTATATTTACTTATGTTAATCAACATGTAGAAAGTTCCTTTAGGGGTAACGAACGATATTCTATTAAGACGGGATAACTCAGAAATTAAGACATTGCGTCTCTTCTCATATTCCTTCACCATAGGAGGCACTATCTCAGAAAACATGCTTAAAGCCTTAATAGCTCCTACTTGAATAGGTGTGGGAGCGCAAGCGATTAAGCCCTCCTGTATCCGAGTCATTACGTTAGTGAGCTCCTTATTCCTAGTTATTACGAAACCTATCCTTAAGCCCGTCATAGCGAATGTTTTGGATAAACTATTAATTACTATGACGTTGTCGTAGTCTGTCAGCGTTGATAAACTAGTGAATGAAGTTCCTTCATAAACTATGTTCTCGTAAACCTCGTCGGATATCACTATTATGCCCTTGCTATACGCGTACTCTACAATTTCCTCTAGTTTCTTAGTAGGAGTTACGCTACCAGTAGGGTTGTGAGGGTTATTTATGATTATTGCTTTAGTTTTAGGTGTTATACTAGATAGTACGTCACCTGGGTTAACTTCAAAGCTCTCTTCCTCACGAACTCTGTATCGGGCTATCCTCCCTCGAGAACACATAATCATCGGTACGTAAGACGGGTAACCAGGATCTGGTATTAAAACTTCATCTCCCGGGTTTAGAGTAGCTAATAAGCTTAGAGTTAATCCCTCACTACTTCCTGCGCTTACGATTACATTGTCTTCAGGGTTAAGTACAGTACCATATTTTTGAGCATAATATTCTGAAATACTTTCACGTAACTTGATTAGCCCCGCGTTATGCGTGTAGTGCGTATACCCTTCTAGCATCGCTTTATAAATAGCCTCAATAATTACTTCAGGAGTGTTAAAGTCTGGATCGCCTATCTCTAAATGTATCACGTCTTTAAGTTTAAGCGATTCGTGAAATATTTCTCTAATACCTGACTGTGGTATGTCTGAGACCCATTCAGATATGTAAGGCTTTCTAATACTTACCACCTTGAAAACCCTGTTTACTCTTCATTAAGTTCGTAATAAAACATGTTTTATATAATACGTTTAAAGGTGTTTTAATTAAATTTTGCTGAGGGTGTCTAATCCCTTGAGTAGCGGATCTTCTAAGGAAAAAGGCTTCTTATATGATTGGGAGACAGAGCGAGTCCCTGAAAACATGACGAGGCCTTGGTGGAACCTAGCATACATCGAGATGGGATTATTTGCTTCCGGTTTCGGGGTAATGATGGGAGGATTATTCGCTGGGGGTAACTGGCCTTGGTACTCTATACTCTCATGGCTGATAATAGGTAACTTGATACTACTAGTATTCTATGTTTTAATAGGTTCTATAGGAGCTAAAGAAAGAGTGCCAACACCTTATATAGCGGAGAAAATTTTCGGTTCCTACGGCGCTAAACTATTTAATGCTCTGCTACTGGTAGGTATTCTAGCATGGGCTGCGTTAGGAATTCATCAAATAGCACTTGCAATAACTACTTTCACAGGAATAAGCCCAGACATTACTCCCGTAATAGCGGTACTCCTTGTACTGCTTAGCTCGATAGCTGGTTATAAGACTATAGCGCTTTTATCTGAGATCGCAATACCATTCTTCTATATGTTAATCCTTATGTGGGCTATATACTTCGGGTTTAAGGTGAACTGGAATGCGTGGGGGCTGAATCAGCCGTGGGGAGGATACTGGCCGACATTCTGGAGTGGAGTTACGTTTGTCGTAGGACTAAACATATTGGCTTCCTTTCTATGCCCTAATTGGTCAAGGTATGCTAAATCAACCAAAGATGTGGCGAAAGCAGCGACAACTGCCCTGTTTACAGGGATGATACTTTTGTCATTCTTGATGTCTACTTTTGCAGCATACGCTCTTACACCGCAAGACACGTTCGCCGACCCCTCAGTTATTCTTACTAGATGTTTAGGTCCCTTGATCGGAGGCATTAGTATAGTTTTGCTTATTTGGACAACAGCAGATAACGACTTCTGGTATTTGTCTCTCTCAACAGTTCAGCTATATCCGAAAATAGCTAGGTGGATCTACAACATAGTCTTGCTGGTAGGTAGCTTAATTATAATCTATGCTGGCGTACTCTACAGATACATAGATTTCGCTTCGTTGCTAGCCGTTATTTGGTCTGCCATACCAGGCATGCTAATAGCTCACTACTATGTCTTACCTAGGATGAGAGTACACGTAGACGTCCTTAAAGAGAGAAACATTAGGTTCAACGTAATCCCTTTTATCCCGTGGGCGATAGCTGCAGTAATTGCTTATTACATGAATCAAGAAGGTCTCCCGTTCCCAGAACTGGCAGCAGCAATAACAGCGTTAATACTCTACTCACTACTCATGCTTATCTATAGAGAACGAGGTGAGTGATGTGGGTAAAAAAGCTCAAAGATTAAGGATGATAAGGAGAGTTGGCGTAGTGTTGATGAGTCTAGGCTTCTTAATCGGAGGTCTACTAATATTCACTGCTGAGCCTGGCACAACCATGTTTACAGCGTATACGGGATTCGGCACCTTAGTGTTCTCTCTTGGTTCATTAATGACGTTCGGGTATGAAGCATTTGCAAGTGAGTTCTGGAAGGGAACCTGGGTTCCCGGCCCAGGACACGAATACCCCGATGACCCATAAAACAAACCATAAAGTTAAACAAACACGTTTTATTTTCTCCTTAAAATTCAGGAATATTTTATTATCTGGTGATCCCTTACGCCAAGAATTTTGAGCCATCAAGACTTGAACGACTTGATTTATGGTGCGGCGTTGCTAGGCGCGGGCGGCGGTGGTTCCATAATACAGGGATTAAAGATAATTAGAGAGGTCATAGATAATAATAAGGAGGTTTTTCTAGCCGACCCGTCCGAAGTACGTGACGATGAATTCGTAGTTGTTTCAGCAGGTATGGGGTCCCCTCTAGCTGCTAAGTACGGATGGAGGAATGAACACCTACCTGCTTTTGACTTACTAGAGAAGTTCTTGAGTAAGAGGATTAGTTACGTAGTGCCTATAGAGATCGGTGCCGGGAACGTAGCAGTACCCGTGCATGCAGCTGCTTTCAGGAATCGCATTCTAATAGACGGTGACGGTGCTGGGAGAGCCATACCTGAGCTCGAGTTAACTACTTTCGATATATATGGAGTACCTATCTCACCTATGTCTATCTCTGACTGGGAAGGTAACGGAGCAATACTCTTTGCTAAAGATGCTATGACAGCAGAAAAAATATCTAGACACATAACAGTGGCTTTTGAAGGTGTTGCTGGCATAGCACTCTATTTAATGAATGGTAGGACTGCTAGAGAGGTCATTATACCAGGTACCCTAACATTATCCGCACGTATAGGCAGCATACTACGTGTGTATAGCAAGAAAGAAATAAGTCCTGTAGATGTACTTCGTAAAGAATTAGGAGCCTATATTTTAGGTTCGGGTAAGGTAATTAATAAAACCATGAAGACCGTAGGAGGTTTTGATATCGGTTTAGTGGAAGTTGCTGAGGATAGGGGAAGTAGGTTAAGAGTTCACTTAAAGAATGAAAACATAATAGCTGAGAAAGACGGCAAGATTCTTGCTATGGCTCCTGACTTGATATGTTGGCTTTCTCATGACAATATGCCGTTAACAAATACAGATATTGATGTTGGGATGAGTGTATGGGTTATTGGGTTTAAAGCACACGAAAAGCTCCGCTCTGAGAAAGCTTTAAGAGCTTTTGAACATCTATACGTAGACGTGGGATTTAAGGTAAAGTATGTCCCTATCGAGGAACTAGTAGAAAAAAACTATCTATCTTATGAGTAACTTTTCTTTTTTCATTTTATGTTTTATGAAATAATCAAGAACATCCCACGTTGGCTGAGATTCTACGTCACCTCTAGTCGTCACTACTAAAGCTCCGGCTGCATTACCATACTTTAAAGAATCTTCAATACTGTTCCCTTTGTATAGTGAGGCTAAGAAAGCAGCATTGAACGCGTCTCCCGCGCCTATCACGTCTTCAATTATAGGAACACTGAAAGCACTTGCTCTGAAAGTTTCGTAGTCCTTAGTCATCGCTAAGGACCCCTCTTCTCCTAACTTGACTACGAGTAACTCAGCTCCTAATTCAATTATTTTATGCATAGCTTCCTCCAAGGATACTTTACTAAATAATAGCTCTAAGTCCTCCTTATTAGTAAAGACGATCTTAGATTTAAGAAAGTAACTTAGTTTTTCCCTGGCTTTATTTACGTCTCTCCACAACTTAATCCTTACGTTAGTGTCGAAAATAGTGTCTAAGCCTTCCTTAATAGCTACCTCATAAGCTTTCTTGACGGCATAATAACACGTGTCACTCAATGCTGGCGTGATCCCGGTAATTATTAACGCTTTAAATTTCTTAACATAATCTTCATCAACATCTTCAGGTCTCATTTTGCTTGCTGCTGATCCGTGTCTGTAGTAAAAAACTGTTGAATGACCAGGTATTGGATAATGTCTTTGAACGAAATACACGCCCGTAGGAGCTTCGTTATCTATCAATATTCTAGATACATCAATACCCTCACCTCTTAAGAAGTTTACTATCATTATTCCGAACTCGTCATTACCTACCCTGCTAATGATTCCTGCAGTGTAACCTAGCTTACGTAGTCCTATTAGCATGTTAGCTTCTGAGCCTGCAACATGAGTCTCGAAGAGTTTAGGGTACCTAAGAGGTCCTGTTGACAATGGATTTAACTGAATTAAAACTTCACCAATGGATACGAAGTCTAGTTTCATAATACTACCCCCACTAAGAGCTACTATTTCAAGTCTATGTCTATACTGATACCTGCCCTCTTAAGCGTAGTAGAGTATTTACTGAGTATAGACTTAACATTGTCTAAAACTTTAACTTTCTCGTTTTGCATTAATCCACGATTTATTAGTGAAGGATGGCCTAAATCAATACCGCGTATCTTCATTAACTCTTTAATTACTACTGAGCTATCAACAGGTATTTCTTTCACAGCTTCTCTAACATTATTAAACAGGTTTTGTAGTTCTATAGCTAGTCTCAAGTCACCACTAAGTATAGAGGTATATATTTTGTGAGCTATATCGGGGAATAAATTAGATAAACCACATATGTGAGTCTTACCTCCTAGTAGGAAGGTATGCAAAAGCATCAAATCGTTAGCTATAGCTATGAAGTAATCCTCGTTATACTTCGTGCTTAACAACTTATGCACTCTCTCTATAGATCCGCTAGAGTCTTTTATTCCTTTTAAGTTAGAAACTTCGCGAGCTATACGTTCAAATATTGAGGGGGTTATGTCGTAATTTTGCCTGGATGGGTTATTATATAGAAGTATTGGCAAGTCTATTTTATAGAAGAGGGAGAAATATTTTATTAAGCCTGCTAAGTCTTGGCTGTAATATATTGGTGGGAGTAAAGATATTGCATCTACTCCGAGATCGGCAGCGTGTTTAGCCAGCTCCAATGAAACCTCAGGTGCTGTGCTAGACACATTAACTATGATTAAGATATTGCTTTGCGTGTATTTTAGGAATTCTTCTAAGAAATACATGCGTTTTACTGGGTGTATTGCTAAGCCTTCACCATACGTGCCAAGGACGAAGAATCCTTTAATCCCGTTCCTAACTTGAAAATCAATGAACTCAGCTAGTGAGTCTTTCTTAATATCATTATCTAGCGTTAGTGGGGTGAGAACTGCCGTGAGAATCCCGCCCTCAAAAATTTGTAAATTAGTCATGAAATCACCTAGCTAGTGTATAACTACATCGATTAATTAGTACTAAATAAAACAAAGTTTTATTAAAGAACTTAAGACAAGAGCCTGAACACTTCATCAACTAGCTTCTTTACAGCTTTCCTTATATGTATATTTACAGTAACTTTCGACAAACCTAAGGACTTGCTTAACTCATTAAGACCTGCTTTCCTAGGGCATTCAAAGAATCCGGCGTCGTAAGCGCTCTTCAACACATTTAACTCACTAACAGTTAATTTATCTGTTATGACAGAAGGAACTGCTCTTCTAATCAATACAGGGCAGAGATGTTCGGGTCTCTTAATAGACTTATTATAAACGTATTCCCTACCATAAAGCTTCATTAAGTGTTCAAGATATTCATCGAGATATTCCTTCTTGCCGATCGCCACGTATTTTCTGATACCCTTATCAAAAACGTATGGTGATAATATACTGATCTTGCTTTCTTCTGCTATACGCATGAAATCACACTTAGTCTTATAAGCTAGTATGTATGTCATTTTTCCTTCATTCCACCACTTGAACTTCTCGATATGAGTAGCTGAGTTCCTAAGTAGGTACTTGTATTCCTTCAAATGCTTACTACTTAGGTTATTACTAGGTAAGTAACCAAAGACTAAGTAGGTAGGGGAATCACTCACCTTAATAACTTCAAGATTTATTCGAGTCTTGGCATACTCACTTAACTTACCGAAGAAACTCCTGCTAGACTTCCTAATCTCAACATATACTATGTCAATATCTCCTGGAAGTAAAGAATATCTAGTCATCACCAACTCCACAAAATATTCTAAAGTTCAAAGTAAATAAAAATACTATGAGACCGCTATTAGGCAACATTCTAATTAGTGAGAACAATTATCTGTTCCATGATAATAAAAATAGATACAAAAGATACGGTTAAGCTTTAGGCGCTACTTTCCTAGAGTAAGTAGATCATTTGGATTCTTTCCCATATTAAAAGTTTTTGGATCTTGTGGTTTACGCATTCCCTAGCTCATCGAATCAAAGCTTTTAATAACTGGGGGCGCAAGTTATGAGGGGTAAGTTTATTTTGATCCTGAAGTTAAGAAGCGTAAAGAAGACCTTTTTAATTTTGATGATGATCTAAATACTTTTTAAGGGACTAGAAAATCCTATCTCGAATGATTGTTGTTAAGGGTGTTAAGAGATCTGGAAGTCTTATCTTATTAGGGTTGAGTTAAACGTTTCCAGCTTACCACATGCGATACTTGATGCCAGGAGCTTCGGGTGCTTCAGTACTGACGCGTTTTATGACATATTCGCTAATCCTCCTTCTAGGCTACTAGAGGCTAGAAGATCAGTCAATAAGTACTTGAAGATGATTAAGAAAGTCTCAATTAGTGAACTTCTCTCGAGTTTAGTTTTAGAGGTGGTGAAACCTTCGTAAAAGTTCTTGAAGCGTTGAATAAGTAGGGCGAGAAGAGCGGAGAATATGTGGTCTTAGTATTTTTGAAGAAGCATAAGATTTTCTTTGTTTCTTGTGCTTTGACTTAATACTTGCTCACATATATAAAGTCACGTCAAGCTGGTCTTAGCAGATTCTGAAGTAGGCCTACTTGACAGGTTGTTAGGTATTAAGAAAGTTAAAGTTCCCCCTTTCTAGGAGGTCTTACACCACGATAGTTCTGAGGAGACTTTACTAAAGAGGAAGCAGTGAGGTTATTGAGGGAAGGCTTTAGGCGGGCTAGAATAGCATTCAGCGATGAGTTCCTAGAAGAAGCTGTGAGCATGCTTGACAGCGTAACAGAGTGTCTAACACACTACGGCGCTACCAAGCTCCGAGTCGGATCACGAGGAGGCAGCCGTTAAGACTCTTGACGAGGGCTCTAAGCTAGTTCAAGAAGAACCAGATTTTAATAAAACCCCAAGCCAGAACAAGATACCTCACTATAATAAAGCAACTTACTGACCCGTTAACATGGTCTGAAGTTAAGGGTTGTAAGTAATTTTGTGTTTAGTAGAATATAAGTTGTGGATTCTATATGTGTTAGGGTCCTGCGGGGGATGAGGAACCTAGTGCCGTTTGGCTCGGCAGCCGCCCGCAACCCTATAGGGTGAGCTAGGTGAGTCCTCTGAGCGAGGCAGAACCCCAGACGTTAAAAACATAAACTAATCAGAATAAACATCTAGGGAGAAACGATTCGGTTTCATGATGATTAGTGTTTCTTGGCTCGCCTCATTATCTCTCTTTCCGGCTGACCCGCTCTTCGGGAGCTGTTCTCATTCAGGCGAGCCAGCCGGTTTCATAGGCGGGCATACAACCATAATAAATAACCTGTTCGTTATCTGTGGTGTTGTCTGCGTGTTCGAGGCGCTGTCCCTAAGCTCGGCGACTGTTAACGCGCGCGGTGATTAAGGCTCAGAAAGAAGAGTTGAGTGCAGTGCTAGCGGATTCGAGAAAGACGAGAAGTCTAGCACACAGCAACCACTATAAACCGTCATGAAACCCGAAACGGTTACTAGGTGAGTATTTACGTAGGGAAGTTAGTGAGTGTGGGCGCATATATGGTTGTTCCATTAGATGAGTCTTTTCTGTGAATTCTGTGCGAGCTTTAT
>ERZ1669248.601-NODE-601-length-16648-cov-6.218104_pt1 | contig 16648 bp, 18 predicted proteins | sample MGYA00579296_ERZ1669248 | MGnify/ENA primary metagenome ERZ1669248 (study PRJEB41166, sample SAMN08046057) | hot springs metagenome | biome: hot spring; feature: neutral hot spring; material: thermophilic sediment; isolation source: thermophilic sediment from...
CGAGATCATGCCTAGTCTCGTGGGCTCGGAGATGTGTATAAGAGACAGGGTAAGACCACCTCCGCAGACCGCAGTGTAGTTTAGAAATAAGACATAAGCACTAGAGATTTTAGTGTCTATGTCCCCGACGTTAGAGACATAAATCTTGACAGTGCCGTTTGTGAACGCATTCAACGCGTCAATCTTTATTCTTTCCTGTAGCTGTGTAGGTGTCTGGTGGGGGGTTATTGTGCCCATGTATCCTGTCAGCCAGATATAGGTCAGGACTGCGGCTGCTACAGCAATAACTATTAAAAGGAGCGTTGCTATAACAGGGCTTATAGCCCTCCTTTTCATACCAATCAATTTATATAATTTAATCAATGGATATAAAATTAACGTTTATTATGATAAGCGACCGATTCAGTTAAAAACCCTGAACACACTATATTATTTGTGCTGCGTAGCGGGATCTCAACTGCCCTTGGAACCATATTCTTCATAATCATAGCCTCGATGTTCCTAGCACTAATGTTCCGTATGTACACGACGTTCACATCAACCCTGAGCGAGATAGCCTCGCAGAGCTCCGAGCAGCTCGCGGAGGGACAGCCCAACATAAGCCTGAAATACGCAGGCCTAGTAGACACGACTACTAGTATAAGAGTCATTGTCGGGGATACTACACCGTCTGGCCCTGTGTTAACAGTTTCATGCCTTAACCTCTCCGCTCGTAGTATTCCCGGGGGCGTGGTCTTCCCTTTTCCTAGAAATGCTTGTGTCGCCCTCGTGAATGTCAGTGCTGCTCCAGGAGTCTTTGGCTCCATGGGAAACTTCTCGCTCAGCTCTCAAGGTCCATGCTTCGTGGAATTATTCGAGAGAGTAGGCGGGTCTTGGAGGATGACTGAAAGATTCTTCTTGAACAGCAGCAGCGTGGAGGTGAGCTTCAAGAACACGACCCTGGTCTTCGCATACGACTATAACTCTACAAGGAGTTTCAGCCTTACGTTTAGCAATGTCAGGGGCTACTCCCTCCAACTGCTCCAGCAGGCCCAGGTTGTTGTATCGAATACCGGGTACCTGCCCCTCGAGGTCTACGCGGTCTACGTCAACGGGCCAACAGGGCCCATACCCGTGGTTCAGCAACACGTGGTTATCCCGCCTGGAGGGGTTCAGGTTTTCCAGCTGAGCTCTGGGTTGGTGCCCGGCTACGAGTACGAGGTTCGGGTAGTATCCAAGCTTCGAACTTACATTGCAAGGATACGGGTTGGGGGGTAAGATTTGGAGGGCATTATAAGCGAGTTTGCAAGGAGGATTAGGGCCTTGTACCTTTTGAGGGGTGTTGCGGAGGCACTCGTCTACTTGGCTCTTGGATTACTGATGATTGTCTTGCTCCTCACGGTGTTGGCCTTTATTCACTCATTTACGGAGAAGGCCTTATCTTTTCTCCATGTGGCGCGCCTCCTAGTGGAGTGGCCCTAGATTCTCGGGGTTATAGCTGGGGCAAAGTATAGCTCCTGTAGGAAAAAGTAGAGTACGACAATTGTGAGCATCACTACTATGTGGAGCAGGCTAGCCTTGACAGTCCCCCTAGCGATTTTACCCGAGACGATCCCTCCTGCAAAAGCTTGCATGTAAGCCGAGATATAGAAGATGCTCTTGAAGAGCTCGGGTGGAGGCGGAGACACGAAGCCTGGTAGCCTTACCCTGTAGAGCGGCTCGACGAATACCGAGGTTATTATAGTGGCTGTTAAAAGGAAGACGACGAGAGCGACATAGGAGACCCAGACGTACGGCGACATGTTAGCCCTCCTCTCCTCCTCGTAGCTGTTCAGAACCCCGTTCATCTCGGCTGCAGCGTCCAGTACGTCCGCTACACGGCCACCCGACCTCTGAGCCACCACCAGCAGGCTTGTAGCCCTTTTAAGGGCTGGCTCCGGGATCTTCACGGTTAAACGTTCTAGGGCCTCCTGTAGGCTTAAGCCTAGAGCTGATACGGAGAGCGCGTCAAGTATCTCTCTACCGAGGGGGTTTCCCACAGCCCTTGCGGCGACCTCGAGTGCTCTTGGGAGAGGCATGCCTGCCCTAACCCCGTCGGCCGCGCCTTTAAAGAAGGTGGGGAGCTGCCTGTTAAGGGAGTCAACATACCTGAGGTTAAGCCAGAGGATGACTGCGACGGGCGCCAGGCCGAGCGGAACTGAGATGCCTATTAAGGTGTAGAGCGTTATAGACCAGGGCAGGACAATTTCCCGCGTAAGCTCAACATAGACGAGCTCCCGTCCTACATTCCCCCACAGCGTTGCAAGTACAATGAGCGGAAGGGAGCCTAGCGTTAGCGAGAGGGCTGCGATGATGGCAAGTTTTCTTCCGCGTAGGGGTAGGTAGGGCATAGGCTACACCTTTGATAACGCAGAGTCCAGCATGACTAGTGTAGCTGCAGCGAACGTTGGAGTGCCGATCAGCACGAGGACAGAGATGAGAAGGTTTACTGGTAGGCCTGCAATTGTTCCTCCAAGCATCCCTATAATTGCCAGCATAACTATGAACATTAGAGGGGCGGCTACCATTAGGGTTACATAGGTCTCTGAGATCGCTGCCACTGTATTCGTAACCCTGCGTAGCTCGCTTCTCTTAAGCTCGAGGAGCCTCTGAGTAGAGAAGGACGCATAGCTGTACAAGTTGCCCCCTGTGATGTATGCATCCCTTAAGCCTGAGAGAAACAGTGATAGCGCAGCTGAAGGACTACGCCTCGCCGCTCTCTCCAGGGCTGTCAGGACGTCATAGCCGAGAAGCTCCAGGTCTGTGAGGAGGAGGTCTATCTCCCGTCTTATCTCCTTGTTCTCCTCGAGCTCCCTTACAGTCCTGAGTGCCTCGGTAAACGTGAGGCCTGAGGAAGCAAGCACCGCGAAATTAGCAAGCGTGTAAGGTAGCCTCGCCGTTATAGTCCAGCCCCTCGAGTGCCTCCTGTACAGGGGGTAGTAGAGGGTGAATGCAAGGAATATCAAAGTGTAGGGGATGAGGAGTACCAGCGTGAGGATCAGGGCTACAGGTAAGGAATATCGGAGAACGTACTCGTGGATAAACAGGGAGATAGTCATCGCAAATGGTGTCGAAAGAAGGTATGCTAGGAGCCACTTCCCCAGGTATACTTCCCATACGTCAGTGAAGCCTGCAGTGTAGTATATGTCCCTGAAGGCTTTTAGCCTTTCACCAGTCAACCGGGTAATGGTTTTACCTAGAAGGTAGGGTAGGCTCAAAGCGTGTACACCCCTCTCTCGATAGCGGTGTAGACAGTCGTGGGACGCAGGGCATAGTCCCTCACAAGCCTGCTGACACGCTGGAAGTCGGTTATCTTCCTCTCAACGAGCCATTTGATTATCTCTTCTCTCCTCTTCAGCTCCTCGACCAGCAAGCTTAACGGGACACCCTCTTCCTCGGCTATCCTCGCCAAGACGGTGCTTTCGCCAACCCTCATAATCTTGTCGCTGACCTGGTCATACCTGTAAACAGGGTTCCAGGCAAGTTTATCCCCCGCTAGGATCTCGCTGACCTCCACAACCCTCCTGAAGATCTTATCCTCCGTGACAAACCTCCTAACCGTAACGAAGACATTCATCAAGGGGATGAGCGGGACAGGTACGTTCATGGGCTCAGAGGTAAGCCTTTTCACCGCGTAGTCCGCGTTCTCCGCATGCATGGTGCACATTCCCGCATGCCCCGTCGCGATAGCTTGGAACAGCGTGAAGGCCTCCTCGCCTCTAACCTCCCCCACGATCACGTAGTCCGGGCGCATCCTCAAAGCTGACTTCAACAGGTCGAATAGAGTCACATCACGGGCCCAAGGGTCGGAAGCAGGCCTCGCGACGAGTGGAACCCAGTTCTCGTGAGGGAGGTTCAGCTCCGGGGTCTCCTCGATGGAGACTATCTTAGCCTCTGGACGTATAAAGGTGGCAATGGCATTTAACAGAGTGGTCTTCCCACCCGCTGTGGCCCCTACTACGATAAGGCTCTTCTTGTGCTCGACCAGGAGCCATAGGAAGGCTGCAAGCTCTGGAGACAATGTACCGCTCACAACCAGGTCAACAACAGAGAAGGGCACCTCCCTAAACTTCCTCACGGTGAACGTGCCTCCCCTGCGCGCCACCTCGGAGAGAGCAGCGTGAAGCCTATAGCCCTCAGGCAGCGAGCCCTCAACGATGGGCTGAGCCACCGATATTTGTTTCCCGGCCTTCAGGGCCAGTCTTACCAGGACGCTCTCCATCTCGGATGCATCCGCGAAGACGATGTTTGTTGGAAGGGATTCGAACCTGCTGTGCCACACGAAGACAGGCAAGCCTATACCGTCGCACGAGATATCCTCTATCTGCGGGTCCCTTATCAGCAAGTCTATCTTGCCGTACCCTAGCATGTCTCTTCTCACATAGTAGAAGACCTTGTCGAAGGCCTCCCTGGGTATCGGAAGCCTATACCTCTTTATAATCCTTTCAACGCGCTCACGCAACACCTCTTCTGCTCCACGCTTCCTGAGCTCCTCCAGGCTAGGCCTCTGCTCCTCCACAAGAATCCTCTTGAGCTCTTCTATCACAGCCTGATCCTCCCTAGTTAAAACCGGCTCTACAACCCTATACATTAACCGCCCAGTCCTCTGGTTTCTAGTTATAACTGCGTAGCCTAGCGGCGGGACAACCTCGTAGAAGTCCAGGATAATCTCCTCAGGCGGTACAATTATGGCACGTGGAGCCGACCCGGATTCAGTACTCGACACAAATTATTATATGTCGTACGTGTTAAAAACATTAACTTATATGAAAGAAGCTTGGTTTCCCATCAATACTTATTGCTATTATACTTTGGTACAAAAACATTAATCTAAGTTTCCTAAATAAGACGTTAAGAATATCAAAGTGATATTTAAATAATATTATTAAGTTGATTATACATGCTGAGGAAGGAACAGGAGGGCACACCCCACTCCACATCTTTAGGATCTAGAGGCGTGCCCCGAGAGGCAATTGTAGCCTTGCTATCCCTTATCCTCCAAGAGAGGATCGATGAGATAAAACCCTCATATTCCAGCGAGCTCGGCTATCACTATCCTGATATCCTCCGCGTAGCTGTAAGGTACAAGGTTCAGGACTCGGAGCTCCTCGAGGAACTCGCGAGGATGGGCGTGGTCGAGAGAGAGTACCAGGAGCAGGCAATCCTTTGCCCCAAGTGCCGGTCCCACATGGTGGCTCCTAAGCTCAAATGCCCACAATGCGGCTCGGAGAGGCTTATCAAGACGATAGCTGTCAGCCACGTGAAGTGCGGCACCGTAAACGTTGTTGAGAAGATAGAGGGATCCGCATGTAAAAAGTGCGGTGAACCATTATCAAAGGACAACGTTGTACTCCTAGGAATAATGTATAATTGCAGCGAGTGCGGGGCACGCTTCGAGGTTCCACACCCGCTCTTCAAGTGCAGGGCTTGCGGAGCACTATTCGACCACAGGGACGCGATCGTCCTCCCAGTCTACGCCTACAAAGTCAGGAAGGATGGAATCCAACAGGCATTAAAGAGCCTCATGATGATGGAGGTAAAAAGCGTCGCGGAAAAAATGGGTCTCACGGCTAAACTCTCCCAAGCAGTCCAAGGTAGAACGGGTTTCACCCACCGCGTGGATATTCTAGTCACAGACGGGAAGAAAAACATATCATTCGACATCGTGCCCGAGTCGCCAGAGTCTATGTCAGAGGTGCTGGCATCAGTCGCCAAGGCCCAGGATATGCGTGACGACCACGTGGTTCTCGCGCCCTCAGGGCTGATAAGCAAGCTCGGATCACAAACCAGCAACGTCGAGGGCTACACCAGCATCGAGGATCTAAAGACAAAAGTTGCTAAAAAGCTGGAAAAGCTGAAATAGTTAAACTCTTCCAGAACTACCTCCCGGTCCGAATCGAGCCTTCCGAGTAATTATTCCCCGAGCAGATCTTCTAGACTATATCCTCTAATTCGAGAGTATACAAGTATCTCCTTGCTTCAAGTTCTTTGAGAACCCTCGTAATCCTTTACATGTCTCACCACTCCGAGCTCTCGAACAGCGTGGTTGCCGAGAAGCCTCTCGTCCGCGGTGTACATCAAGGCACCCAGAGAGTCGGCTAAGACTATGTAGGCGGCGTCATACACAGTCACCCCAAGGTCAAGGCTTGCCTGCAAGCTCCTGGCGATAAAACCAGGCTCTAGATTGTGTAGCACCACCCCGCTCTCCGCTATAAGCCCAAAAGCCCTCTCAGCCTGGCTTCTCCGGACTAAGCCTCGGATAACGTATTTCCTCAGCGCGCTCGCCACCTCGACCAGGAAGAAGGCGGGAGCATGCACCTCCACTAGCCCATCCAACAAGTCGTCCCTCAGCTTGAACGCATGATCACTGTAAGCCTCCAAAATAACCCACTTGACAGCTACACTCGCATCAGCCACTACAAGCCTAGTGGGCATCCCTTTCCTCTCTTATGAACTCAGCCGCGAGATTGCCCTCAATCCTCCCAATGTCCTCCCTCAGACTGTCCATCTCCCGCCTCAAAGCCTCAGCTTTTTTCCTCCTCACAAGCTCCTCAAGGTAGGCGCGTAGCTCGCTGGCATAATCTAAACCTAGCTTCTCGATCTCCTCCTTTAGCCTCCTAGGCACTCTAAAGCTGATCACAGCGCTCATTCTCCTCATGTTTACATTTTGCGTAGACAATTTAAAGTTTACGAATTCTTCGCTACAAGAGAGAGGCTATACTTTGGACCTTTACGGTCAGAGCAGGCTCAAAAATTGGGAAGAAAAGCTTTTGAAATTGGGGCAAGGATCAGCACTTAAGACTTGTCTCTGACCAGGATTAGACCAGTATCTATACCATGCCTGGTCTCGATACCCTTGCCGACCTCCACTATTTCTCCAGCCTCGAGCCTGACCTTCAACCCCTCGAGCGCCTCGGCTGCAGAGGGCTTACGGTCGAGGCAGATAACGAAGGCCTTGTCCGAGGACTCGGAAATTATTCTCTCGAGGATCTCGTATTCGAAGATGTGGTCAGACATCGAGACAAGGAAAGGCGGTCCGACTTCTCGCATAGCTGTATAGACCGTGTACAAGTTCCCAAACTCCTCTAAATCCACTGTTAGAATCCTTACCCCTTTCACCGACTTGCCGAACTCTTCCTCTCTCCTTTCTCGTCACAATATATATGGGTGACAACCCTGCCCTCGAGAACCTGTCTATTGAAAAAACAGTAGTCTTTACGAGTTTGATTCAGCCCCATCTTCTTCTAAGATCCCTTCTTTCACTGTCCGCCTCTCTCTCACAGCGTAGATGATTGACCCCGCCACAGTAACTAGGCCCAGGATAAGGCTAGTATAGCCCACCTCGTTCCCATACGCTAAGGCTAATAGAGAGAAAAAGATTGTATAGAAGCCTAGAACAAGGGAAATCCTAACCAACGGGGACATCCTCACCGACCAGCTCACTGGCCCTATGGCATAGTACTCTCCTGTGGTTAATCTGAACAATAGGCGGTGGCTCGGTAAAGCACTTCTCAATGGCAAAGGGGCACCTATCCGCGAAGACACACCCCTTTCCTTGGATCCTGCTCCTTGTGCTTAGTAGCAGGATCTTCCTTAGCTTTTCATCATCTCCCCTCCTGGACAAACTGGGGGCTATGCTTAGCAGGATCTTGGAGTACGGATGAATAGGCTTTGCAAGTATCTCGGATGCGAGGCCCTCCTCAACTACATGGCCCTTGTACATCACGAGAAGCTTATCCTGGGGATCGGAGATGTACTTGACGGAGCTCAGCTCGTGAGTGATGTAAAGTATGTTCATTCCCATCTGGGATCTTAGGCTTCTCAGAAGGTTAAGTATCGAGGCCTTCATCGAGACGTCTACCATTGAGATCGGCTCATCGGCCACAAGGACTTCCGGATTGGGAATTATAGCCCTAACGATGCAAAGCCTCTGCCTCATACCCCCTGAGAGATGATGCGGATACTTGTTAAGGAAGTATTCAGGAGGAGTGATATTTGCAAGCTCCAGGAGCTCTATAACTCTTTCCTTAACCTGGTTTCTGCTGAGTCCCTTTTCGTACATCTTTACGACGGATGCAAGCGTTTCATAGACTGTTTTGACGGGGTTAAGAGCTGCGTAAGGATCCTGGTATACATACTGTATCTTCTTCTTGATCTCCATGAATCGCTTAGGCGGCTCCATCCATGGATCAACACCTTTGTAGAGTACCTTTCCCGATGTTGGTTTTTGGAGTAAGGCAACGACGCGTCCCAGAGTAGTTTTACCGCTACCACTCTCCCCTACGATGTTAATTATCTGGCGGGGTCTTAGCTCGAGGCTTGTCTTGCCTAGGGCTTCAACGCTTCTCCTACGTGTCTTGAAGACCACGCTCACCTCGTTGAGGCTCTCAATAACTTCATCCCTTGTAGAGGTGGCATGCGACATGTCTATCACCTAGCTTCAACATTGGGGGCTCAACCCGTTTACAAATATCCTTAACATAGGGGCACCTAGGATGAAATACGCATCCCTGGGGTTTATGCCCAACGAGAAGACTGGGCGGGTTACCTGGGATAGATTTGACTTCCTCGCTGGATTTGTCCGTTGTTATAAGTGAATCGATGAGCGCCTTCGTGTATGGATGCAGTGGGTCTTTGAGTACCTGCTCGATGGAGCCAACTTCCACTATTTTTCCACCATAGTATATGGCGATCCTGTGTGCGAGGCCTATAAGGCTCTCAACGTCATGCGTCACGTAAACCATGGTGGTCCCGTACTTAGTGTTTATTTCCTTTAGATTAGCTACGATGGATCTCTGCGTTATCAGATCGAGAGCTGAAACCGGCTCATCGAGTAACACGAGTTCAGGCTGAGTAGACAGGACAAGGGCTATTACGACCCTTTGCTTCATCCCCCCGCTAAGCTGGTGTGGATAAAGGTTCAGGACATTGGGGTTAAGATGCATAAGCTCGAGGTATTGTATGGCTCTATTCTCCATCTCAACCTTGTCAAGGTCAGGGTAATGAGAGCTCAACGTCTCATAGAAGTGGTCACGCACCCTGTAGAAGGGGTTCAAGGAGTTCTGAGCCGCCTGAAAGACAAATCCTATCCTAGTGCCGAGAAGCCTTCGAAGCTCGACATCGGGGAGCTTCAAGAGATCTACGTTTCTGTAGAGAACCCTTCCAGACCTTACGATAAAGTTCAAGGGTCCTACACGGGTTATGGCTTGTAAAAGGGTGGTCTTGCCGCTCCCACTCTCTCCTATTATGCCTAGAAGCTCTCCCTGCCTAACCTCGAGGGATACGTTGTCCACAGCTCTTATGAGCCCCTCCCTTACCAAGTAGTCGGCCGTAAGATTCTCGATGAGAAGTATAGGTTCACTCATAGGCTTTCAACCTCGGTATCCAAGTTTCCTCAAGGTACCTAGCGAATTGCGTGAAAGACCACTCGGTCATTATTATAGCAGCCAGGGGCGAGAACCAGTGCCAGAACCCGGAAGGTATGAAAAGGGAGCGCGCCTGGAAATAGGCGACGTTCAGCATTGTCCCCCAGTTGTACGGTGACCATGGCATGAGCCCCAGGAAAGATATGCCGACAACAACGAAGATTGCGCCTCTGAATAGCCTTATGTACTCGATCGCTATGTATGGAGCCACCAGGGGCAAGACCTCCCTGAATAGTATCCTCAGCCTGCTGAAGCCCAGCCCCCATAAAGCCTCCACGAAAGCCTCACCTTTAACCTGTATTATCCTGGCTCTCAATCCTCTAGCGAAGCCTGGCCACATGGTGAGCGAAGCTGTCGCGGTCACTGTTACCGGGTCAAGCTTCCCAAATATGCTCGTAAGTATTAGGATCAGTGGGAATGAAGGAGTCAGCAGTATTATGTCTGTAAGTGTCATCAGTACGCCGTCAATGTAGCCGCCCGCGTAGCCTGCTAGAAGACCTATAACGGCTCCGATACTTATAGCGATTGAGGCTGTCACTAGCCCTGAGAAGAGTACGTCGCGCGATCCCAATATGACTTGTTTAAAGATGTCTCTACCCATATGATCCGTCCCCAGCAAGTGTTCTAAAGAGGGAGGGCTGAAGATCTTCGTGGAGTCAACCTTTATATCCCTGAGGGGGTCTATGAGAAATTGACCCAGAAGTCCCGCAGCCACGAAGAGTACAACCCCTATGAAAGCGAAGCTTGAGGTCCAGCTTCTCGCTAAACCCTTAAAAAAGTATTTAGTGCCTTCGAACCTACTCATAGAACCTCACCCTTGGGTCGAGTAACGGGTAAAGTAGATCCGTAACCATGTTTGCAAGCGTCAGGAGGAAGATCTGTGTAAGGAAGAGCCCCTGGAGGAGGATATAGTCGTGTCCATTATAGCCTTCAAGGAACAGATAACCCATCCCTTTATAGGCGTATATCTGCTCTATGATCAACGCGCCACCCAGAATCAAGCCAAACGCGATAGCTAATCCAGCGACCATTGGTAGTAAGCCAGCCCTCGCAACATACTTCCTCACTATTATCCTGTCGGGTATACCGCGGGCTTGGGCGAATAGTACGTAATCCTCTCCTAGGACTGAGACAACGGTATAACGCATAACCATGTACCAACCGGCCATCGCAGGAATTGCGTAACTAAGGGTTGGCAGCACAGCATGCCTGGCGACACTAAGTATGTACTCGGGGTAAAAGCCCGGAGTCAGCGAGGGGTCTGCTGTCCCGTAGACAGGGAATAATCTCAAGTATACTCCGAGAAAGAAGACGAAGAACAGGGAAAATAGATAGCTTGGTGTTGAGTCAAGAACCGTGAATAGTGTTAGCAGTGCTGCGTCTGTCTTTTTCTCCCTCCTTAGTCCACTAAAGGCCCCGATTAGTCCTCCTAGGACGAAGCCTATCAGTATGCCTGGAACAGCTACCAGTAGAGTCCATGGGGCGCTCTCCGCTATAAGCTCCACTACAGGCTTGTCGTATACTATTGATCTTCCCAGATCTCCTCTGGTGATGTGGCTCAGATAAAAGAAGTACTTCTCGTAGAGGCTTGCATTCAGCGGTACTAGGAGGTACATTGACTTGGCGGTCTCGTAGGCCTGAGTATAGGGCATGTTATACTTGATTATGAACTCCCTGGCCTTGATCTCTATGGGGTCGCCTGGCATGTTGGCAACTAGTAGGAAGGATACGTGGAAAGCGAAGATCAAGGTAGCAATGGCATAAGCTGAGCGACGCAAAACATAGCTCTTAAAAGAAGCCATAAAAACACCAGAGAAAAAAATAATTTATTTTTTTCAATATCCTTTATCCCGAGACAGGCTTTATAATGCCTTTGCGTATCATCAACACTATCATTTTTGGCTCGCCGCCACCGATCCAGGCCGAGTATATCGGGTTGTAGCCGCTGATCCACCCTGTAGCCCTGATCCCGTCTACCGCAAGCCACATCATCTTCTTCTGGAAGTAGCCTATACCTGGGAGCCACTCGTTAGTTATGTAGGCTAGCGTCTTGAGTATCTCCTTCTTCCTTGCCGGATCATTCGTCTGCATGTACTCAGTAATAAGCTGTTTGGTGTCGTACTTCTTACCATCGATCTCGATGACGGGCCAACTGCCGTAGCCCATCCACCGTGGTGGTGCCGGCCATCCGAGGTCGCCGTAGATGGAGATATACGGGTTTATCGGATCCGCGATGTAATTCATTATTATTATGGTTCGTACGTCAGCCATTATGTCGTAGTCCCCGCTGTCATATACCTCCCAGATCTTGCCCAACGGTATTGGGTCGTAATTCACCACGAACCCGAAGTCCTCGAGTATGGACTTGAGAGCCTCGGCGGGCATGCTTTTCTCCTTGTCTGGGACATACGCTCGAAGCCTTATCACGAAGGTCTTTCCGTCAGGGCCAACCCATTTCCCGTCTGCGCCGCGCTTAAAGCCGATCTCTTTGAGGAGTGATTCGGCCTTGGCTGGGTCTATGGAGTATTTTGTAAAGCCGGCTAGCTCGGACTCGGTGAAAGCGAGGTTAAGGTAGGAGGGCATTATGCCTATCTGGTACTCGACGGGTACGACGTACTTCCCGAATGTTAGCTCGGCGATCTTCTTGGTATCAATTATATATGCGAGGGCCTTCCTAAATCTAACATCGTTATATGGCCATTTCCTGAAGTTGAACATAAAGGCGTATTCGGCTGGGTCGTAGCTTATTCCTAGGACTAACTTTCCTCCAAGCTGCCTCAGTGAGGCATTGATAGCATCCAGCATAGCCTGCGGAGTAGGCACCTGTCTGAAATCAGTCAATCCTGCGGACATAGCGGTCCAGATGACTTCCTGGCTCGTCAACCTAGGCGTTAGCACGAGCCTGTCGAAGGTGAAAGCGTCAGCCATGTAGTGCTTGCTGAACTTCTCAAGGATTATAGCGTCGGGCGTCTCCTTTACAAACTTGTACGGTCCTGTCCCTATAGGCGTCATAGGCTTTGAGATCTTCTCGGTGAGGGCCTTGAGCTGGTCGTCATACGGCTTGCCCTGTCTCCTCAGATCTATTATCTTCCTGGCCTCGTCCAAGTACTGGCCGAAAATGTGGTAGGGGGCCACCTGGTACTCCTGCAAGAACTCGTTAACCATTGCCGGTGTCCACGGTTTGTTAGCCTCAAGCCTCATGGTGTAATCATCTATAATGTTTATCTTCTCGACCTCGAGCAGCCAGCCGTATAGAGCCTGCCTGAGAATAAGGAATGTCTCAACGTCTTTTGCGGTGAATGGCTTCTCGTCATGCCACAGGACTCCCTTCCTCAGCCTGATCTCCAATACTTTACCGTCGACCTTCCAGCTTTCAAAGGCTGCGGGGATCCACTCGCCACTGTCGACTATCACGTAGGCTCCAGGCTCATAAATGTACCATCTGACCTCGGCTAAGCCATCCCATGATCCGAAGGGGTTGCCATGCCATCCCATCCAGTAGGCTGGTATTCTCAGCTCGTGAACTTTTTGCTGTGACTGTGGAGTGGACGCGGGTGGTCGCATCATAAGTAGGGCAGCGGCCACAATCACTACTATGATGACTCCAACTGCTATTAGAAGAGTCGTCCTTTTCATGCCCTTAACCTCTTTTGCATTCATATGCTACTCAAAAATGGTAGCTAAACAGTTATATTTATACTTTACTACCAATCACTAATATAATGTAATGTCATGCAAATACACTTCAAAAGTTTTTAAATATCAGAATATATTACCCTTGATTAAAAAACACAAAAGGGTTAACTAGGCGATTACTTTAATACGTATACCTTCAAAGTCCTCATAAATCGCTCCTTTTCCGCCCACAGATATACGTCCATATTTATCTGTATCCACAATAATTGAAGTTATGTTCCTCAACTTATCAATCTTATAGTCAACAAGCACACCCTTAACCACCTCGTACCTACGATCTCGAACCCAGAAACCCTCAATCTCCACTACAAGGGGTACCCCTCTCTCCCTAGCTTTAAGGAACAAGCCTATTACGCGGGCGAGAGTTCTGTAAGTCTTTTGCTTCCAGGTTATCGGGTTCTCATAGAGAGTCTCTGACGACTCTAGCATCCCAAGATAATACTCAACTATAATCGAGAGAATCTCTATATCTTCGACAACGTATGCAAACATGTTCTCCCTGTTCGGGGAAGGCTTCACTATGACCGCTCTCTTCAAATCTGATATGAAGAGCGAGGGGGCGAACGTAGGCTTATACCTCAGCTCATCTACCAGTTTGTACATTTCCTCGAAGGTCTTATCAGTGATAATTAAACACAAGGATAAACCCTCAAGCTTAGACCTAACAGCCTGCGTACTGGCGAGTCTCCTAAATAGATCTGGATATGTGAACACTAGTAACTCGTCCTCAGTAGACAACACCAGGTTTTTCACCTCCGAGAGCACCCCTCTTTCACCTTTCACAAGCCAGATCGCTCCCTCAGTCAACTCCTCGACTCCCCGCCTAGTCAAAGTATTGATCAAGGAAAGAGTTTCATCGAGTAAGCCCGTCAATGCCTTATACTCGCCCTCAAGGTAATCACGGAGCGCTATCTCAGGATTTATCAAGGAGACACGTAATGGCTTCGTACGGCTTACCTTTACAAGACCTTTCGCTTGCAGGCTTTCCATCACGTCATACAGGCGTGGCTGTGGGATCTTGGCTGCCTTTACAAGATCCATCGAGGACAGGGACCCGTATTTAAGCAAGGTCACGTAAACCCTTGCCTCGTAGCTGGAAAACCCCAGTCTTCTAAGCCTATTCATGATCTCTTGGTCCATCATGCCTGTCACCTATGGGTAGAACCACCTACAAACTAAAGTCGGATATAGTTTTAAATTAATATACATTAGTGAAAATGAACAATTGATGATTATTTTTCTCTACAATTCGAGACCTCTAATCTTTTGCCCCTCCAGGCTACTCTTAGTTTTACTCTCAGCGCGTCGCTGCATAAGGGTTCCTGTTCAAGCTCGTCTCCGTTAATCCTCAGCCCTAATAAGCCATGAAGGACCACCATCCATATACCCCCCGCCGCTGCCACGTGAAAGCCCCCATCACTGTTAGCGTAAAGGTTTTCAAGGTCTGTCTCGAGGCTTTTCCTGAAAAGGTACTCCCATTCCGGCTTCCTTAGGAGCAGTGCAGCGAGAGTGTAAACAGGTAGGGATAGGGACGACTCGTTTGTCGTCAAACGGAAGTAGTAGTCATAGTTTGCCTCCAGCATATCCCTATTCGACCCACCAAAGATATTTTGCAAAACGAGGGCGAGCACAACATCAGCCTGCTTGACCACTTTAGATTTTGCGGCCTGAGACAATTCTTCCATGGAAAGCCTCCTTACCAGAGAGTTAACCCTTGGGAAATCGGACAAGTCGAAGAATCCGCTAAACTCCTCGATAACCTTACCCTTACGCCTGCCTAGGAAAATCCTCGAGGCGATCCTTCGCCAGTTTTCGGCCTCGTCCAAGCTCACATTTAAATCGCGTAGTAGCTCCTTGTAGCGATCATCGCCGAGTACTCTCTCGACGTGGTGTGCCGCGAGCTCAAGGTTGAGCTTTGCAGTGTAATTGGTGTAATATGAGTCGTCAACGTTGACATGATACTCATCTGGTCCAATCACCCCCCTTATGCTGTACGACTCCTTTGTTTCGTCGTATGTAACGCGGCTTGCCCAGAACCTTGCCGTCTCTACCAGTAGCTTCAACCCACATTTCCTCATAAACTCCTCGTCTCTCGTCACTCTATAATAAAACTCAAGAGCTAGAGCTATATCCGACGTGACATGGATTTCCTGTTCACCCGTGAGTATCTCAACACACTTACACTGTGTTAGATCGGTCGGGATAAGCCTAGGCGTCGACTCATAGCCATCGTCGACCCCCTCCCATGGGAAACGGGCACCCATGAAACCCGTTCTCGCAGCGTACTCCATAGCCTGTTTAAGGGTGCGACACCTATACTCGAGCACCCTTCTCATCGCCTCCGGGTAGAGTAATGAGAGGAATGATGCAAGGTAAAGATCCGTGTCCCAGAAAATATGTCCTCTATATCCATGGCCGTGGAGCCCCCTCGTGGAAATCATGAGTTCCTCCACGCTATCGTCTATGAGCTGTAGAAGGTGATAGGCGTAAAACGTCACGCCACCTGCCAAGTACTCGTCACCACTCACTTCCAGCCCTATGCGGTCCCATCGACTTCTCCAAGCCTCAACGTGGGATCTCCTCAAATCCTCCCAATCCCTTGCATCCGGAATGCTTTCCCCGGCTGCGCCAAGCAAGGCAAGCTTTGTCACATTTATCTCCTTACCTTTTATGATGAAGCCAGAGGATCTGTTAGTCACGAAGGGTAGAGGTTCTGATCCTTCCTGGATTTTAACGATTATCCTCAACCACAACTCTCTCCCATCCCGCAGCTTGTAGCTTACACGCACTTCATCACGGCCGAAATCCGTCCTAGCCCTGACGAGATGCTCATAGTACGTCTCGCTCCCCAGGAAAGGGTTCAACGGGTCGTCAACCCCTATAACTAGGCTCATCTCCGAGCCCGACACAACGTTGATTCTCTGAGCATAGAGGTTCCTGTAAAGCAGGTGCGCCAAACTCTCACTCGAGTAACTTACACCCCCTTGGAGCACGCCCTCTACGCGTAGTAAACCTTCCCGCATATCCAGCCTTCTAACCAGGTGTTGTATCTGAGAGCCCGCGCCCACCAAGTAGTTCCCGTTTAGCCTGGGCAGGACAACTAGCTCCCTCCTCCATATAGGAACGTCCTCATAGAAACCAGCTAAATACGACCCTGCGGTAGAAGAGGGTGCAAAGTCGAGATCGCCACGCACCCCTATCCTCCCATTAGCCAACGTGAGAAGGGTTCCTATCCAGCCCTCCTTGTCAGCTTCATACCCCTCGACCTCTAGGGAAAATGGTCTCACCTTGACCCGCATAGGCCCAACATCACCTCTGGGTCGACAAACCTGAAGGACTCAATTACGAGCCGTGCGCCATACCCTAGGAGCCTTTTATCCTTATACCCTACAGGAATAACTCCAGCCTCAAGAGCAGCTCTGATACCCGAGGGTGCGTCATCTATTGCGACAGCGCAGTCGAACTCTCCAGCGGCCCTTAAGCCATTCCTAAACACTTCGCTCTTAGTA
>ERZ1669248.604-NODE-604-length-16625-cov-46.564695_pt1 | contig 16625 bp, 16 predicted proteins | sample MGYA00579296_ERZ1669248 | MGnify/ENA primary metagenome ERZ1669248 (study PRJEB41166, sample SAMN08046057) | hot springs metagenome | biome: hot spring; feature: neutral hot spring; material: thermophilic sediment; isolation source: thermophilic sediment from...
TGAGCATGTTCCAAGTTTCCTTGAACAGTTTAATGTTGAAAAGATAGGTTTGGAGGCTTCAACTCACGTAGCTCCGTTGTATAGGGCTTTGGTGGGTAGGGGGTTTAGGGTTGAGGTTTGCCATCCTAAGAAGACGCGTTATATTGCTGAGGCAAGGATTAAAAGCGACCGGGTTGATAGCAGGGCTATTGCTGAGCTTGTGAGGTTGGATGCTTTGCCGCAAAGCTATATGCCTCCACCTGAGATAGCGGCTTTACGCGAAAAGGTTAGGCGCAGAGCCTTCCTTGTGCGTGAGAGAGCAAAGCTTATGACTAAAATTAGAGGTGTTTTAGCCTATGGGGGCGTTAAGCCTCCTGATGGATGTGGGCTTTTCACCAGGAAGGGTGTTGACTGGCTTAGAAGTTTAGGCTTGGAGCCAATAGACTGCTATTTGCGTGTTATGGAGGTTTTGAACGGTGAGGTTAGGCGTTTAAGCCTTGAGCTTAGGCGCTTGGCCGGCTTAGACGAGGATGTTAAGCTTTTGATGACCATTCCAGGCATAGGCTATTATACGGCCTTGCTGATTAAGGCTGAGGTTGGCGATGTAAGCCGCTTCAAGAGCGGTGAAAGCCTTTGCAGTTATGCTGGGCTTGTTCCATCAACGCATAGTAGTGGAGGCGTTACGCGTCATGGAGGTATTACGCGTGAGGGTAGCCGTTGGCTTCGCTGGGCTATGGTTGAGGCTGCATTGACACATGTTAAATACGACACGGCCATTACAAGGGCTTATCATCGTATAGCCGAGAGGAGGGGTAAGCAGACTGCTATTGTTGCAGCTGCCCGTAAGCTTCTATTGGTTTGTTATTCCGTCTTGAGGGAGCGTAGGCCTTTCAGCCCATTTCATCATGGTCAGGCGTTGAGTGGGCCTCGGGACTGCGCTGTCCGTTAGGGGGACGTGCGCGCGATTGAGGTTGCCTGGCTGGCGAAGCCATAGTGCCGCTTTTAGCGGCGTATAGGCGCCTGCCTTTCAAATGTTAAATAAAGGTGGAGGTGATCCTTCAAGGTTTACTGTTGATTTATGATGGGGGAAGGCTTTCCCCCATGACCCCCTTCGAAAATGAATGAATGTGTGAATGTCGTTCATAAGTGGGGTTGAGGGGGAAAACTTTTTTAAGGAGCCTTCTCATAGGCGCGCAGTAATGGGTCTAGGAGCAAAATTGTTCCCTCGGTTGTTGACGGCACTTCGCTTGACTTTACATAGTTTAGCAGTCCGTAGGGGACCGCCGTGCTGAATGAGGCAAATAAGAATAATAGGGCTAATTGATAAGAGTTTGGTAATGTGAACCCAATTAAGCCTACGTTTCTCGTGAAAAGGCTTAGGATAATCCCTAAAAGCAGTGCAGATGGCGCCGCAAACAAAAATGTGTTAAACAGTCCTTGAAGGGGTGTGTAATCTGCTTTCCTCATCCTTTTTATGTAAAGGTAAAGGGAGTAAAGGAAGCCGCCGAGTAGGGCAAAGCCTAAGCCGCCAATGTTGAGGTTTGGAAGTGGCTCGGTGACCACCCCACTTACAAGAAAGACCCCGATGACTCCCATCGCCATGGCCGTAATCTTTCTTGGAGTCATCCTCTCTTTTCCAGAAACAGCGGCTAAAGCTGCTGTAAAGAAGGGTTGCGTGTAGATTAAAGCTACTGTGACTGCTATTGGACAGCCAAACACAATTGATGATAATGCTGAAAACAAGAAGCATGAAAAAACCAAGCCGGCTAAGGCAAAGTATTGCAAATCGTCCCTCTTTAGTTTAAACCTACCCCTAATCAGCACAAAAATTAGTGGGAGCGCCAGCGTTATGCGGGAGAAAACTTGCTGTAGGCTTGAAACTCCAGAATTCCTAAGAAGTGTTGAGAAAACTAGGATGAAACTAAAACAGAAACATGCCAGAATTAATAGGGCATGACTTTTTGTTAAGCCCACTTGCATCTTTCACCGCGTTAGAAGCCTTCCCTAATAGGATTTGGGCAGTCCTAAGACATGTTGTCCTATGAAGGCTAAGGCCATTTGATGCGTGACCGGAGCCAGTCTTATGAGGTTTATCTCCCTCCACCACCTTTCAACATCATATTCCACAGCATAGCCATATCCGCCGAAAGTCTGCATCGCATGGTAAACAGCCTCTATTCCAGCCTCAACAGCCGCCACTTTAGCCATGTTGGCCTCTGCTCCGCATTCTTCTCCGCGGTCGTAAAGCCATGCAGCCTTATAGTTTAAAAGTCTCGCAGCCTCGATTTTTGCTTTGGCTCCAGCGAGTGGAAACTGTATGGCTTGATGCGACCCAATCGGAGCTTCGAAAACCCTCCTTTCCTTTGCGTATTCAACAGCCTTTTTGATGGCCAATAATCCTAAGCCACATGCCGCTGCCGAAAAAGACATGCGCTCTGGATTAAGTGTATCCAAGAGCAGGTACCAGCCTTTCTCTGGCTCGCCTAAAACATTTTCTTGGGGAACCCTTAAGTCGCTTATGTAAACTTCAAAGGTTTTTGAGTAGTTTATGCCATGCTTCTCGATCGGGATTATTTCTATTGCTGGATTCGGCAAATCCACAAGGAACAAGGTCAAGCCAAAGGTTCTCTTTGGGGCTTTATCAGCGGGCGTTGTTCTGGTGACGAGAAGCATTCCCTTGGCTCTGTCCGCCCCCGAAATGAAGATTTTCTGACCATTGATTACGTATTCGCCTTCTTGCTTAACAGCCATTGTTTTGATGTTTAGTGTGTTTGTTCCAGCGTCTGGCTCTGTTAGGGCTAGGCAGAACTCCATCCCCTTCGCGATTTTTGGCAGATACTTCTCTTTTTGGGCTTCATTGCCATGTTTCACTATGGACAAGCCACCAAAAACGGCTGAAAGGCATAGGAACCATTCTCCAGCAAGTCCGCAGCCTTCTGAAACTAGTGTCTCCATGGCTAGGAGCATTTCGAACATGCCCATTCCGCTTCCGCCATACTTTTCTGGAATAACTATTCCGGGAAAACCGGCGTCCACGAGGCTTTTCCAAAAGTCTTCTGGAAACTCATGTTCACGGTCTTTTTCCCGCCAATATTCTGGACCGTAATCTCGGGCAATTTCAGTGGCTGTTTCAACTATCATTTTCTGTTCTGGTGTTAATTCAAAATCCATGACACCACAACCAGTCTCACATTTCCTAGAAGTTGCTATAAAATGCTTTCCTAAAGAAAATGCGAAATAAATTGGAAAGGAAGAGCTTATGCCTATCTAGTTTGGGCTGATCTTGGTATGTAAATTCCGTGGGGGTCTATGGCCCTTAAAATGGCCAATTCTTCATAGGTTGGCGGCTCAGTCGTTGGCACATGCTCCGGTATAATCAAGTCGAAGCCTGTATTTTCCCTAATATCTTGCAAACTCACGCCCGGATGAATAGTCGCAAGCCTAATCCGCTTTGTTTCCGGATCAAAGTCCATCTGGCAAAGGTTTGTAACCACAAGGGAAGGCCCACCACCAAGCAAACCAGCCTTTTCCCTTGCTCCCGGGCCATCTAAGTGGCCTGGGCTTGTTAAGTAGTCGAGTTTCTTCACCATCTTCCGTTTTTCATGGGTCATTATTATGACTATGCGTTTTGCCGATGAGACTATGTCGTTTCCGCCTCCGCTTCCAGGAAGCCGCACTGTCGGGTGTTCAAAGTCGCCTATATATGTGGTGTTTATGTTTCCATACTCGTCTATTTGGGCTGCGCCGACAAAGCCGACGTCCACATGCCCGCCTTGCAGAAGCAGTCCGAGGGTTTCGATTAGGCCTATGGCTGCTGAGGCCCTATAACCAAGTCTGGAGTCGGCTATTGATAGGGCTATGTCTATGGCGTTTGAGTCTATGAAGCCAGCCTCGTAAACTATTTTTGCTTTCGGCGCATGTGTTCTTTTTGCAAGCATTGCAGCAATCATCGGCAAGCCTGTTCCAACGAAGACCACTTCGCCGTTTTTTATGGCTCTTGCACCGCAGACGGCCATAAGCTCAAGGGTTGTAAACTCTCCGAGTTTTGCATAATTTTTCTTTTCCATAAGGCTTCTCACCCCCGTCTTAGTATGGGAAAGGCTTTTTAGCCCTAAGCTTTAGGAGGCGCTCCATGCCAATTTTCTTGAGGAAATCCATGTGGTCCTCAACGCTCATAATGTATTCTTCGCAGTATTTTTGCCATCCCTCCTCTGTTTTGCATTGCTGGTAGTACATGCGTATATGCTCCATGTCATAGTCGTAGTAGTTGTAAACCATCATTGGATAGGCTCCCCAAGGGCATTCCACAACATAATCCACGTAAATGTTTGGAATCGCTGTCTGATCTGGTTGGGAGCGAATAAACTCTGTGTCCACAATTTCTTCAGCTAGGACTATTACTTTTTTGCCAGCCCTAGCGCCCTCCACATCTTCGCCTTTAATGCCGTCTATTTGGGCGTTGCCTTCTCGGTCCACCCTTGAAACATGCACTATGCTGAAGTCTGGGCGGACAGAAGGCACAAGCACAACCTTCTCGCCAGTAAATGGGCATGTTATAACCTCGGCTTTTTTAGGCTTGAACTTTGTTTTCGTCAGCAAGTCTGTTCCAAGCATACTTTTTAAGGGCATGAATGGAACGCCTAAGGCACCGCCGAGAAAGCGCAGTGCCATAGCCAAATTTGTATAGTCCTCAATTTGGACAGCGCCTTCGCGGATTCTCCGCTGGATGTTCGGAGCCAATCCTATGCCTTCTATAGCGAAGAAAGCCAGTTCGAAGCGGGAAGTCACATATGCTCCTGCTAGTATGTCAATGTCCATTTCCGAGCCGCAAGTGTAAATTGTTAGATTTCGCTTTTTCTGCCTCACAAGTTCGTGGGCGAAGGCCATTGGGGGTCTTTGAAAGCCGAAGCCTCCCCAGAAGAGGTGAGCCCCATCCGGGATGAGCTTTGCAGCCTCTTTCAGAGTTATCCGTTTATCCTCCACTGGAGTCTCGACCAATAAGGACACCTCAAATACTATTGCTAAAGTTTTCCATTTAAATTTTCAAACTTCAGCCTTAAAAACGCCCTAAATGCTGAATTCTTATATAAGTGCTTGCGAAATAACATGATGCGTTTAGGGCTGTTCCGTTTGCTTGTTGGAATGTGGTGTTTATGCGGAAAACAATCTTTAAGAAGCTTGAGGCTCAAGGGTTAATAGCAAATTACAACCGTTTGAGGAAAAATCTTCCGCCTAGGCTTCCAGACAGAGTTTATATTTGGGATGAAACCCTAAGGGAGGGGGTTGAAACCCCAACAGTCTTCTTAACTTATGTGGAGAAGGTTAAGCTGGCAAAACTTCTGGATGAGGCTGGAGTTTCCATAATAACTGTTGGTTTTCCAGCACTTTCAGAGGAGGAGAAAAGCACTGTTAGAAGGATAGCCAACGAAGGCTTTCAGCAAGCCAGCATAGCTGCCTCCGCACGCGTAAATAAGAGCGACGTAGACGCATGCCTGGACTGTGGCGTCAGGGAAGTCGTCATTTTTACGCCTTTTAACGGGCTCAACCTCCAGTACAGACTCAAAATGTCAAAGGAACAAGTTCTAAAGAATACTGTGGAGTGCATAGAATACGCTAAAAGGCATGGTGTAACCGTTGACTTTGTTTTGGAGGACGCTTCAAGGACGCCTCTGCAGGATATTCTCCAAATTTTTGAGGCCGCGGTGAAGGCTGGTGCTGATAGGCTTGTAATCGCTGACACCGTTGGCTTTTTGAGGCCGTTATCTACACGTTATCTTGTCTCCCATGTTAGGGATGGCCTCCAACAAGCTTTGGGGAAGGATGTTACGCTTTCCATTCATTGCCATAACGATTTTGGCTTAGCCACGGCAAACACTTTGGCAGCCGTTGAGGAGGGCGTAGCCTACGTGCACACATGCCTTGTAGGTTTTGGCGAAAGGGCTGGAGTAGCCCCCCTAGAGGAGGTTGTCGCCGCCCTAGAACTCTTGTACGACATTGATACAGGCGTTGACATGAAGAAGCTTTATAGACTTGCTCAACAAGCCGAAAAAAGCTTCGCCCTGCCAATTCAGTTCCATAAGCCAATAGTTGGTGAAAACGCCTTTTCCTACGAGGTTGATGAGCACGTGGAGGGGATGCTTGCCCACCCCCTGCTTTTTGAGCCTTTCCCGCCTGAAATGATTGAAAGGGAAACACAGTTCTATATTGGAAGAAGTGGTGGAAGACGCCTTGTGGAAAAGCGGTTGGAAATGGCTGGGATAAAGGCTATGCCATGGCAGATTGACGAGATAGTTAGGCGGATAAGGAGTTTGCAGGAAAGCCTAGACAAGGGTGGAACCCAGATGACCTTCTATCAGATTAAGAAGCTGATGAAGGAGCTTCGAAGAGGTTTAACTGAGGAGGATTTCTGGCGGATAGTTGAGCAGGTTACGAGGCAAAAACCGAAAATCCCACAGCAGCCTTTGCTTGAGGCAAAAGAGCCCTAATTTAGGGCTAACTCCTCAAAAATCTTCGCTATTTCCTCTTTGCTTAGGGGTCTTGGATAGTTGTAGATTGGACCGCTAGGCTTTTCGTTATAGTATGGGCGGTTGCAGCCTGGGCATCCAGAAGTCCTAAAAGGCTCGCCAGAACCAACAACTTGCTTCAGTGTTTGCCTATCCACGCCGAAATCGGTTATGCATTCATTTTCGTCGAAACTCATGGCTTGAGCCCTTACAATTCCATGAAAAATAAGGTGTCTAGCCACTTGTATTCGCCTATACTTTTGTATTGGTGGCTGCCTTAGGTTTTCTAGGGCTGTTCCATCGACTGGTGTGAAGGCGAAAAGTGCCGGCAAAACGCCCATATCAACGCACTTTTGAATCATTTCCACCATTTCCCTTTCAGATTCGCCTAAACCAACAATTAGGTGAGTTGTGACCATTCCCCTTCCAAAAACCTTTACGGCCTCTTCAAGGAGAGCGATCTGCCTTTCCATGTTGTATGGGCCTCTAGCCGAACCCCCCTTAACCTTGTCGAAGATTTCCGGGGTTGCCGCGTCTAATGGTATGCCTATCCTTTCGACTCCAGCCTCGGCTAAAAGCATTATGTTTTCTGGATTTATGGGCTGACATGAAACTGATATTGGGATGCTCACGCGTTTGGAAATTTCCTTTGCAAGTGCTTGGATGTGAGCGTGAACTCCTGGATAGTTTAGGGCTTGTATGCAGACACGCCTTATCCCACCCTCTCTCGCTGTCGCCTTTATGCTATCGAGCACTTGTTTTGTGGTGAAGGGTGGCCATGAAACCCTAGAGAGCATATCGGTTCTGCCGCGGCTTTCCCTTGCTTGGGGGCAGAATCCGCAGTTTGCGAAGCATTTTCCGCGCCTATAAGTCATGAGGTAGGCTGTTGTTGGTTTGGCATCCAGCCTTCCATTAATCAATTCTAAAACTATGGCTGAGCCTATGGAGACGCGGACCTTCTTCGGAATTTTTACATCTGCCAAGATTTCCACGCTTGCGCAAGGCTTGTGGTGCTTTCTGCTATTGATTCTGAATTCATAAGCATTATTATCTTTATCGTTGTCAAACCATGATTTGAGCGTGAAGAGTTTGCGAAGGTCTAAGCTTGAGAATTATGAGGCTATATTGGCAGCCTTGGCGAAAAGACCATTAACAGTTGATAGCATAGCCTACAAAACAAACATGGACTGCACTGTTTTGGGGCAGTATTTGGAATCCTTAATGAGGAACGGGCTTGTTGCTGAGAAAATAACCGCCAAAAAGAAGCTTTACGCCATAACTGAGAGGGGCTTATCTGTTTTTAGAACCCTAAGCTTCCAGAGGTATCTGGAGAAAATTGCAAAGGCAATTAAGACGGTTAACACAATGGAAACAGCGCCGACAACGACCATCCAAAACAATGAAGGCGAAAAAGAAGCAAAGGGTTAAGCTGATAGCCGCCTAGCGAAAGTTATTAAACCCTTAGGTTAGGCTTTATTAGTAGAGGAAAATGGCACAATACACTCCGGAAACTATTTGGCAAATGAGCCGCGAAGAGCTTTCAAAACTTTTGGAAAGCAAAACTTTTCAACCACTGTCTGGAAGGTGCATTCATTTTTACGCTCCGAGCTTCGCATATTATAAGACGGCTTATTTCTGCTCATCAGCCAAAGATTTTTCAACAATCTCCGTAACCGGAAAGAGTTGCACATTAAACTGTAAACACTGTGGCGGGAAAGTTCTCGAAACCATGCGTCCAGTTAGAACGCCAGAGGAGCTTTACAAATTGTGTGCAAAGCTTAAGAGGGAGGGGGCTGTTGGCTGCCTAATTAGTGGTGGCTGCCTCCCAGATGGTTCGGTTCCACTGGAAAGGTTTACGGAAGCCATTAGGCGGGTTAAGGCTGATTTTGATTTGACAGTTTTTGCGCATGTTGGAATTGTAAACCTCGAGAAGGCTTTAGGGCTTAGGGAGGCTGGCGTTGACGCTGCATTAATTGACATTATCGGAGACAACGAGACAATTCGGGAAATTTACAATCTCAACGTGACAGTTAGGGACTATGAAAAGGCATTAGAGGCATTAAGCCAGTCTGATTTGCGTTTTGTCCCCCATGTTATTGTCGGTCTTTATTATGGACGATTGAAAGGGGAGTTTCACGCCTTGCAAATGATTTCAAAGTACAAGCCATCAGCTCTAGTCATAATCGCCTTTATGCCCATATACGGCACAATAATGGAGCATGTAAAACCATCAGAGCCAATGGAAATAGCCAGAGTGCTAGCCACCGCAAGGGTTATGTTCCCCAAAACTCCAATTGCGCTAGGCTGCATGAGACCAAAGGGCAAGCACAGAGCAGAAACAGACATTTTAGCCATAAAAGCTGGTGTTGACGCCATTGCTTTTCCATCCGAAGAAGCCATAAGATATGCCGAAAAAAACGGTTACAAGATAGGTTTTTCATCCTACTGTTGTTCACAGATATATGCTGACTTTTCTAGTTTAGCGCCATGAGAAGCTGAGGACTTACATCCTTTGGCTTTTGTTGAAGGCGGCGGCAGCCTTTTCACTTCTGTGGAAAGAATTAAATGCGAGAAGGCTTCAAAATTTGTGGTTAAGGTTGATGTGTATGCCAAAAGTTAAGGTTGACTGGAGCAAATGTAATGGCGACGGCGTCTGTGTTGAAATCTGCCCAGTAAACGTTTTTGAGCTAAAGAAGTTGCCAGAATACCATGACGCCCAGAAGTCTGTTCCCGTAAGGGAAAGCGACTGCATAGCCTGCATGGCATGTGTAACATCATGCCCAACACAAGCAATAACAGTTGAAGAGTAGAATAAACCAAAAGTTTGCAGAATATTTCTTCTTTAATGGTTAGGCTACGTGGTTGAATGTTTCTAGGATGAAGGCTCTGAGGCTATAACTAGCATGAGGATGCTCCAAGCCCTTGTTATTTTATGGCTTCGCCTATTCATGACAGACAAAACAAGTGTTACGAGGATCATGAATGGAACGGTTGTTAAAATCTCTTGTAATGTTACTGTGAAAGTCCTTATTAGTGCGACTATTCCGAGGACTAGGGTTATCGTTATTATGTTGCCGCCTATAACTTTGCCTATGGATATTTCCTGTGAAGAGCTGAAAATTGCGCTACAAGTGAGCTGAAAAGCTCTGGGGCTGATGTCACTGAGGCGACAAAAACCGTTCCAACAACAACTTTATGGAGATTTAGACTGGAGGCTAGGCTTGCGGCTGCAGCCACTATCTTTTCGAACCAATCTATAGCAGCAGACTATGAAGGGTTGCGAGCCCTATGCCAAACATGAATTAGGCTTGATTTACATCATGCATCAGCGTGAAAAAGCTAACTGCGTGTTGGCGGGACGAAAACCCTAAGCCTATTCAACGCGTTCAACTTCTCTCTATCGCCGAGTTTTGCATCCTCAACAGCCCTTCTGAGGATTTGTATGGACTCGTCCATGGCTTTTCTGTCCACAGGATAGGGGACACCATCTTTTCCACCATAAGCGAAAGAATATTTCACTGGGTCTTTCCAGCTTGGCTTTTCTCCGTAAATTAGTTCGGCTATTAGGGCTAGTCCGCGAACTGTGGCTGCACCTACGCCCCTAAAGCCTAGAAGTTCCTCGTAGTTTCTTGGTTTGAACTCGTAGACTTGTTGTAGGGCTTTCCAGTTTATGTTGGCTGGCATGGATAGGACATCTATCGGGTAGTCTGCCCAGCCTGTTTGGGCTGTTTTCGGAAGCCACTCTTCCAGCGACTTCTGATAGGCTGGACGGATGGACATTATTAGTCGCATAAGCTTTTTTGGCGGTTCGCACGCTAAGTCCACTGAGGCTTTTCTGCAGCCCTCGCTTTCTTTCGCCGTCATGTCTAGGGCTATTTCATGTTTTGCATCACCCACAATAGCGTTGTGGGGTTCAACAACAAAGTTCTTGACGTTTTCAGAAAGCCAATGGTAGCGCCTTGCCGTTCGGTCTTGGGGGCACATCCCCTGCTGTATAACCGCCCACTTACCATTCTCATCGATGAAGAAGGCGTGATGGTAAAGCTGATAACCAGCCTGAATAGCCGTATTATCCACCTTAGCACTCATTTTGCTGGCGTACTGCAAGCTCTCTATTTTGCTGTCTGAGAAGCCGAACTTTTCGCCTACCACCCCAATCTCAAGAGGTGTCTGCCTCGAAATTTTCCCCTTTCCACCGCAGACTGCAATGCCATGCTCTTCTGGGATTACAGCATGCTTCAAAACTCCAGTAACCACTGTTGTAACGCCTGAAGAATGCCAATCATAGCCCAAAACACATCCCAAAGCTTGAAACCAGAAAGGGTCTGATAGGCGTTTAAGAAACTCACCAGCCCCATACTCATCAACAATAATGGATACTATTTCTCTGGCTAGTTTCCGCATTCTAACAACTAACCATTTCGGAGCCTTACCATAATGGAGCGGGAGCCTTGCAACACCGGTTCTCTGCATACAGCCTCTAAACCAATAAAATGCTATTATTCAGACCTATTTTTACCTTGCCAACGTCAATTTTGTTTATAGCCGAAAACTGCAAAATTGTAGCCCCCTCTAGATTTTTAGCTGCGAGCTAAGTCAAATTTAAAAGCTGGAAAACTGTTAAATTGACTAGCCTCTCTAGTTTTTCCGTGGTTTGCCAAGTTTTTCAAGAATTTTTCCATAAGCTCTTAGGATTTTTAGGGCTTTAACACCTTTTTCTGGAAGATTGTATACTGGTATGTTGCTTTCGCCAATAGCCTCATAAATAAGTTCGAAGTCTTCTCCTCCGGCTGTGACGTCCACAACTGGCTTGTTGGGGTATTTGGCGGCGACTTTTGGGATGATTTTGGCATCTTCTGGTTCAAAGAAGCATGACTTAAGCATGTTTATGACTAAAACTCCTTCAACATTCTCGTCTGCCAAGACTAGATTTAGCACTTTCTCATATCTGTCTGCTCTTGCGTCGGCTATCATGTCGATGGGGTTTGTTGCATCCATCCCTGGATAAAGGCTTTCAATTTTCCTCTTTGTCTCATCTGATAACCTTGCGAGTTTTAGGTTGTTTCTTGCAACGGCGTCGGCTGCCAGTATGGCTGGTCCGCCGACATTGCTTACTATGGCTATGTTGTCGCCGAACATGGGGGGCTGCTTTGAAAGGGCTATGGCTGCGTTCATAAGCTCTTCTGGGTCTTTAACCCTTATTATTCCGGCTTTTTTGAAGGCGGCATTGAAAATTTCGTCTGAGCCAGCCATTGATGCCGTGTGGGACTTGGCTCTTTGGGCTGATTCTTGGGTTATTCCGCCTTTTAAGGCTAGGATTGGCTTTTCGGCAATTATTTTTCTTGCTTCTTCTATGAATTTTCTGCCGTTTTTGATGCCTTCCATGTATAGGCATATGACCCTTGTCTCTTCGTCTTTGGCGAGATAATGCAGCAAGTCGATGTCGTCCACGTCTATTTTGTCTCCCATGAAGGCGAACTTGCTTATGCCAATTTTGTAGCGGCAAGCCCAGTCGAGGAGGCATGCGCCAACCCCGCCGCTTTGGGATATTATGGCTATGTTTCCCTTTCTTGGCATGAGATCCCTTTCAAAAGTTGTGTTGAGTCCATTAGCCGTGTTTATAACGCCCATAACAGTGTTTGGTCCAAGAATCCTTACGCCATGTTGGTCTTTCACCTTCAATAGTTGCTGGCGCTGTTCGTCCTTATACCCGCCCGTTATAATTATGAAGACCTTTACCCCTAAAGAGGCACACTTCTCAACATAGGTTATTGACTGTTTTGGTGGCAACATTACAACAGCTAGTTCTGGAACTTCTAATAATTTTTCAAGGTTGTCTGAGCCGGCTTTCCCGTCAACGTCGTAGATGATGGTTTTTCCATTGAAGAACTTCTGCACGTTGTAAATGACGTTTTCGAAAAGCCATGGTGATGTCAACCCCACTTTTTCCTTGATTCTGCTGGAGCCTAACAGTAAAACTGTTTTTGGCTCGAAGAGAGTCTTCACACTAGACATCCATTTAACCTTCAGATTTAAAGGCTTGATGGAAAGATACAAATTGGGCGATCATGCACATAAGTTTAACTTTAGGCTAGGCGCGTTCTATCAGCTTGATGTAGGCAAATGCTGCGAAAAACGTGAAAACCGCTGAGAAAACCAAGACGCTGATAACCATTTCAAGTGTGAAGGGCGGTGTTCCCAAGAGGAAGGAGCGGATAAGGTCTGAGGCGTTGCTTAACGGGTTGACTCTTGCAAAATTTACAAGAAGCATTGGAAACTTGCCCTCTCTTCCAAGCTGCTCAATTAGGGAGAAAGGGTAAAAGACGCTGCTGCAGAAGAACAGCAAATAGTAGATTAGGCCTCTCGCTGTTACAAACTTGTCAATGCTTGTTGTGGAAACCGCTATGGCTATGCTTAAACCGGAAATTCCCATGGCAAGGAAAAACAGCACAATTAAAATTATGAGGAACTGCGTTGGTGTTGGGGGACCCACAAAGGCGAAGCATGTTGCCAACAAGGGGGACATGTAAACCATGCCCCGCAAGCCCCCAGAAAGAACCCGTCCAAAGGCAAGCTCAAACCTCGTCATTGGCAAGCTAAGCATGTACTGGTGGACCTCCCTCCGCCTTTCCATGTTCACCTCCCGCCCAATCATGAAGGCTGAGGCAAACAAGCCTGTGACTGTCAGCCCAGGTGCGAAGAAGTTGAAGTAGCTTTTTATCTGTTGGACGACTTCTGGTTTAAGCATGCGATTGTAAACTATGGCCATGATAAACAAGTCGGCTAGGTTCATGCTTATTAGGCCTACAAGCCACCACTTGTAGCGGAAGAAATTTCTAAAATCGTTTTCCAAAATGTGGACGATGTGCCTCATTTACTGCCACCCGCCTCCCTCTATGGATTTGTCATAGAGCACTATGCCTACAAACATGAAAAAAGCGAAGAAGAGGACTATTCCAAGAAGCGGCAGTAGCGGATTTTCAAAGGATAAGAATGACTCAATTCCAGTGCCCCAGCGGAAGAGGTCAGCAGCATAAGTGACGGGATTAAAATTGGCGACCCATCCGTAAATTGGGTTTGCCTCCCTAACGAAGCTTAACGGGTACATAGCCGTGCTTAAACGCACTATTAAAGCGTCTAGAACTCCCATGAGGATGTCGAAGCGGTCGCTGGATTTGATGACGACAGCCAATGTTATGCTCATCCCAGAAATACCGAAGGCAAAGAGGAAAAGCGAAAACAAGGCCAACAAGAAATTGGTGGGATTTGCTATGCCGATGACATAAAGCGATATGCACATTAATGGACCCACATATATGAAGGCGCGAAGTCCCCCGCCAATAGAGCGTCCAAGGACAAGCTCCCTTCTTGTAACGGGTAGGCTAAGGAGGTATTCAAAGACTCCGTGTTCCGCCTCCTCATATATGTCGAAGCCTATGAATATGGCTGCGGAGTAAAGCGTCATAACCGATAAGCCGCCAACATAGTAGCGGAAGTAGTCTTCAACAGCGACCATGCGGGAGGCTATAAGCCCAAAAAAGGCTATTTGGGAAACAAACCATATAGCCCTCATAATAACCATGACTTTGTATTGGAAGAATAGGCGAACATCCCTCTCAACAACATAGAGGAGCTTCCGCGTTTAGCCTCCCCCTCCCTTCTGCGCCTCTTCCAGCGTCAAACCCGTATAATGGGCGAAAACGTCGTCTAGGCTGGGTTCACTCATGCGAATGGAGGAGACGGCGGCTCCCTCCCTCATCAAAGTGCTCATGATTTTGGGCACAACTTCCTCAACCCTGTTTAAGTATAGGCGTAGTGTGGAAGCCATTGTCTTGATGATTTTTACAACTTCTTTAAATTGGCCGAGTTCCTCCACAATTTTCGGGGAAGGTTCAGCTTCAAACTGGATTTCAACTATGTCTCCGCCTACAATGCTGTCCTTAAGTTTCTGGGGCGTGTCGCAAACTAGCAGTTTGCCCCTATGCATTATGCCCACGCGGTCCGAAAGAACGTCAGCCTCATAAAGCTCATTGGTTGCAAGAATAATGGTGGTTCCCTCATCGCAAAGCTCCCTAAGCATCCTCCAAATCTTATGTTTCCCAACGACATCGATTTGGGCTGTTGGCTCGTCCACTATGGCTATTTTTGGCCTCTGGATCAGCACTTTGGCTATTTCAACCCTTTTTCGCATACCGCCAGAAAGTGCATGGACACTTCTGTGGCGGTAATCCCACATATCTAAGGCTTCTAAAACCTCGCGGACCCTCCGCTTCCGCTCCTGTGTTGGCAGTCCACAGACTTTTGCATGCCAGTTAACCACATCCCATGGGGTGCTAACCCACAACATTTTAGGCTCTTGGAAGGCAACCCCTAAAAGCTCGCGAACCCTGTCCGGGTTTTTCCTAACATCATAACCTCCAACGTAGGCTGTTCCTTCAGTGGGTCTTATAACAGTTGCAAGCATAAGAATGGTTGTTGTTTTCCCGGCGCCGTTTGGACCTAGAAGGCCTAGAATTTCGCCCTCTTCAACCTCAAGGTTTAGATGGTCAACTGCAGTGAAATCCCCAAACTTTTTTGTGAGATTCACCATGCGGATTATCGGTGCCATTCCCTATTCCTTGCGTGAAATATACACGGTTGAATGGCAGTTACTTAAAGATTACGTGACAACAACTCGAAAGCCCGCCTTTCAGCCATCTCAATGACGGCATGCTCATCCAAAGTTTTGACAACCCTATTCTCCATTAAGATTTTGCCATCGACTATTACCGTGTCAACGTCGCTTCCCTTGGCAGAATACAATATGCCTGCATAAACATTGTGCAAAGGTTTCAGATGAGGTTTTGAAAGGTCGATTAGGATTATGTCCGCCCTCTTCCCAACCTCTAAAGAGCCGATGCCTTTTTCTAGTCCCAAAGCCCTAGCCCCATTTATAGTCGCCATCTCCAAGACCTCACGGGCAGACAGCACCTCGGGCTTCCGATAAACAAACTTCTGGAGTAAAGCCCCAAACTTCATGGTCTCAAACATGTCAAGGGTGTTGTTACTCGCTGGCCCATCCGTGCCTAATGCTGTGTTAACGCCTAATCCAAGGAGTTCTTTAACCCTTGCAGCGCCAAGCCCAAGCTTCATGTTTGCAACAGGCACATAAACAGCATTTACGCCATGCTTTGCCAAAACGTGCCTGTCGCTTTCTGATAGGCTGATGCAGTGGGCTGCGAGAACGTGCCCACCGAAAAATTCAAGCTTGTCTAAAAATTCCACTTCGCTGCAGCCATACTTTTTCGCATAATCTTTGAATAATTCTTCTGATTCCGCCAAATGGATGTGGATGCCAACTCCGAGTTTTTGAGTTTGCTCCTTAACCTTTGCCAGAAGTTCTGGACTGCAACTGTAGGCCGCATGGGGCCCAAGCATTGTTTTCACCCTTCCATTAGCATATCCATTAAAAGACTTGGCAAATCTGACACTTGCATTTAGCATTTCCTCGCCACGCGTCCTATCCCCAGCCTCAATTATGCCCTCAGCCAAAACAGCCCTTAAACCGCTCTCAGAAACAGCCCTTGCAACCATATCCTCGTGGAAGTACATGTCTGCAAAACACGTTGTCCCACTCTTCAGCATTTCCAAACAGCCCAAAAGCGCCCCAGCAAAAACATCATCCCGCGTCAGCTTTGCCTCCAAAGGCCAAATGGTTTCCCGCAGCCAAACGTCTAAGGGCTTGTCTTCGGCTAAACTCCTAAAAAGGGTCATAGCCACATGGGTGTGGCAGTTAATCAGCCCAGGCAGTGCAGCCTTACCCTTTGCGTCTATCTTTTTATCCGCAGATACGCCAACGGCAGCCACACGTTTCCCAACAAAGGCTATTTCCCCATCCTTTATGGCTATGGCGCCATCCTCAATAATGTCGAAGCTGCTGCCTCTTCTCACGGGCAAAATGGTGCATCCAGAAATCAGAATGTCAGCCTTCACGAACACCACACAAAACTAGGAGGCGTGAAAGATGGATAAAAAGTATGCTAGTTTTTGGATTTTCTGGGCCTTCTCCCCTCTTAATGCTGAGTTGACTGAGCTGGACTTTATAAGCGGATTCCGTGGTTGTGCCTTTCAACCCTCCTAAGGAGGGAGTGCAAGGCCGGCTGC
>ERZ1669248.607-NODE-607-length-16570-cov-5.201090_pt1 | contig 16570 bp, 15 predicted proteins | sample MGYA00579296_ERZ1669248 | MGnify/ENA primary metagenome ERZ1669248 (study PRJEB41166, sample SAMN08046057) | hot springs metagenome | biome: hot spring; feature: neutral hot spring; material: thermophilic sediment; isolation source: thermophilic sediment from...
GTGGGTTGAGCGGGGTCGGGCGCAACCGCCACAATCTCCATCACACTGCCATACAGTGCCGGGCGTATGAGATCGTTCATGGCGGCATCGATAATGGCAAAATTTTTGCCCACCGCGTTATGCGGCTTCAAATACTCCACTCGGCTCAACAAAACCCCCGAGGGACCCACCAAAAACCGCCCCGGCTCCAGCATAATCGGCAAGCGCCGCGCAATGGGATGACGATCAATCACCCCCACCACCGTGCTGACCCAGTCGGCCGCCGTAGGTGAATGCTCATCGGTGTAGGCAATACCCAAGCCACCGCCTAAATCAAGGTGATGCAATTCGATCCCTTCGAGCACCAAAAGATCAAGCAAAGAAAGCACCCGTTCCGCCGCCGCCGCAAATGGGCTCACATCCGTCAACTGCGAGCCGATATGACAATCAATGCCGACGACGCTAAGATGCGGATCGCGCGCGGCCTTGCGATATAAATCGGGCGCTTGCTCGATCGGAATCCCGAATTTATTGTCTTTTAAGCCGGTCGAAATATAGGGGTGCGTTTTGGCATCCACATCGGGGTTGACCCGCAGCGAAATGGGCGCAACTAAGTTCATATCTTTGGCGATCGCGCTAATTCGCGCAAGCTCAGCTGCGGATTCCACATTCAAGCAGCCGACACCGACACGCAAAGCGTAACGAATTTCATCTGCGCGCTTGCCCACCCCAGAAAAAACAACTTTTGCCGGCTCACCGCCCGCTTTGAGCACCCGCGCTAACTCCCCGCCCGACACAATATCGAACCCCGCACCAAGCCTTGCCAATAGCGCCAAAATGGCAAGGTTACTGTTAGCTTTAACGGCATAACAAATTTGGTGCTTGCGATCACCAAAGGCGGCAGCAAGCGCGTGATAGGCTTGGGTAATCGCTGCGCTTGAGTAGGCATAGGTCGGCGTGCCGAATGCATCGGCTATCTGGCTTAACGGATAACCGTCAAGCATGAGCGCCTGATTGGCATCGCGGGCAAGTTGGGGGTAGGGTAAACGGCTCATGACAGGGCGGCTCCGCTCTGGGGTTAGTTAGAAAGGGATTTTGTGGCCATTTGCGCGGCAACGTTAGGCTGCGGGCTTTGCGCGATAGGAATTTGAGCCTGGGTTTGAGCCTGGGCTTGGGCTTGAGTTTGAGCTTGAGGCGGTAAAACCAGCGGCCCTTTTTGCCCACAACCTGTCAGCAACGCGCCCAGCATGATTAAGCTTGCAGCCGCCGCGCGATAAAAAAACACCGATGGGATCATGAAAATCACCGTGCCAGCGCCATACAACGCAAATAAAAATCAAGGCAATGAGTTTGCCGTGCCCGCCTCGATTTGTCGATAGCCCAAAAATGCCTGCAGGCTAGCTTGGCGCGCGCAACACGGCAAAGAAAAATCCATCGCCCCCTTGTTTATCGGGGCGAATTCTGGCCATGCCACAGGCAGGCTCAACCGCGGCCGGCGCCACAAAATCGGCAATCGTGGCCGGCAAAGGCTCAAGGCGCCACGCGGGATGACGGCGCAAAAACGCCTCAATCTGCGCCTCGTTTTCATCCAGCCATAAGCTACAGGTGGCGTAAATCAGCAAACCATCCGGGCGTGTCACTTCTGCGCCATCATCTAGGAGCTGCGCTTGAATGGCGCCCAAAGCGGTTAAATCAATAGCGGCTTGCTTTAATTCTGGGTGACGACGAACCGTGCCCGAGCCAGAACACGGCGCATCGATCAACACGCGATCAAAGGGCGCGCGCCGGACAACTTCTCGATCTTGGCCATGGTCAATCGGTTGGCACTCAATATTTTTCCAGCCCGCGCGCTCACTGCGCAAAGGCAGCCGGCTTAAGCGCTCGAAATCCACATCGCAGGCCAAAACCCGCCCCGTCTCACCCACCACTTGCGCCAACCCCAGTGCTTTGCCCCCCGCGCCTGCGCACAAATCCAGCACACTCATGCCGCTTTGTGCCTGACACGCTTCGATAATCCATTGGCTACCCGCATCCTGAACCTCAAAGGCGCCCGTTTTAAATGCGTCAAGCTGGGTGAGCGCCGCGTTATCAACCAGGCGCAAAGCGTGCGCTAACCCTGCAATCGGCTCACTGTCTATGCCCGCCGCGTGCAACTCGGCGCGCAAGGCATCGGGCGTGGTGACGCGCGTATTGGTGCGAATATCCAGCGGCGCGCGCGCAAGTAACGCCAGCCCGACGGTTGCCGCCTCGGCCCCAAACGCCGCCCGCAAACGCTGCATATCGCCATCACGCAAATTCAACCGCGCCGCAAGCGACATGGGCGCAGCAAGGCGGCGAGCAATCACGGCGCCATCCACACCGGTCAACGCCGCCAAAGTGTCGTCTAACCTGTCGGCTAAGGCCAGAGCAACCCCCAAACGCGGTAAAGATGAACCCCGCTCGGTATCAAGCGGTAAATCCATCAGCACATCTAACGTGCGCCAATAGCGAAGCACAAAAAACACCAAAACCTGCAATTGCGTGCGGTCGCGCTTGCCCATGCCGCGCTCGGCTCGAAAGGCGTGAGCCAACGCGCGATCACTGGGAATCCCCTCGTCTTGAATTAAATCCAATAAAGCCGCTGCGCGCGTAATTTGCACCGGAAAAACCCGCGGCGCATTTAAATCTGGCCGCGGCAAATCAACACAAACGCCCGCAGCTGAGTCACCCGCCGAGCCATCGATAATAAACATACAGCACTTCTATCGTTATTTAAGAAAGGTCAGCAGGAACCAATGCCCCACCACAATAAGGCATCCACAATAAGGTATTATGCGCCGCGCAATTCAAAGCCACTGAACCGATTTGCACATTACCCCAGGAGCCCATCAAGCCATGCCCCATTCAACCGTTATGCTTAACTTTGAAGAATCGGGCGGGGGATTACCGGTACTCATTATGCACGGTTTATTTGGATCCTCCGCGAATTGGCGCGGCGTGGCGCGTGATTTGTCCGATACCTACCGTGTCATTAACCTTGATCTGCGCAACCACGGCCGTTCGCCATGGATTGACAACCTGTGCTTCGAGGCCATGGCTGATGACGTGCTGCGGTTGATGGATCGCTTAGGCTTGGAGCGAGCGCGGCTCATTGGTCATTCCCTAGGCGGCAAACTCGCCATGGTGCTGGCCGATCGGGCGCCCGAGCGCTTCACCCACCTGGTGGTGGTGGATATCGCCCCTAAAGCCTACCCTGCCTGGCATAACGAGGTGTTTACGGCGCTGCGCGCGGTTAATCTGGCCACCTTAACCTCGCGCGCGCAGGCGAAAACCCAAATGGCGCCCTTTGTATTTGATCCCGATGTGCGGGCATTCTTGGCCGCCAACCTAAGCCAAGAAACTCAAAATAACCAAACCACTTGGCGCTGGCGCTTTAATTTGGATGCCTTAGAGCGAGCCTACCCCGAAACCTCGCTGATGCCCGAGCTCCACGGTTTTTTTTGCGGGCCTTCGTTATTTATTCGCGGCGCGGGCTCGGCTTATATTGGGCCGGACGATCGCCCTATTATCGCCCGCAACTTTCCCGCCGCCTGCCTGAACACCTTAAATAAAGCCAAACACTGGCCGCATACCGAAGACCCCGCAGGCTTTATGCAGAGCCTACGCTTATTTTTCACCCAAGGCTGCGCGCCGTTTGGCCGGCTGGACCAACCCCGCACACCCTAAAATTCTGTAAGAAAATTCTTACACAACAAATCGCCCATTCTGACGGAACTATGGCGCCTTGGCGCTACAACTTGTCACATTTGTTCGGCATGATAGCTCCGTGCTCAGGATAGAGCAGCAAGAAGCCGATTAAGCACCCCGCATGACGCATCGGTGTTTAAGTTATAGGACATAATTTTAAAGGATGATTCGCACCCCGAGGATGGGGGGCGGTACGCTCAGGATGAGCAAATCATCAAGGATGACTCAAGGACGGATAAAAGGACAGTCGCCCAGGATGGGCTAACAGAGCAAGGTCGCTCCGGTTAAGGATAACCAGGACAGGATGTCCCAAGTAGCAGGCTTCAAGGATGAGGCAGCAAGGAAGATGCTGGTTGAGGGAATAACCACCTTTAAGAAAAGCGGCAAAAGATTTGCCGTGCCGGGCAGAGGGATTTGTTTAACTGCTTGGTTGACCAGCGATTAAATTGATTGCTTGAGTTAAAAACCCGCATGAGTACCCAAGGATGGGTCATATTTTCCCGAACTCGATAACCCATGATGGGCGCCGAGATTGCATACAGGGATGGGCTTGAAGCCACAGGATGGCTCCTAACCAAAACCTTTGTAACGAAACCTACATCAGCAAAAGCCGTGTTAAACTGCGCGCTTCATGTTAACCCAACTCTTTGATTACACGCTCCCACCCGAACAAATCGCGCATCGCCCTGCCGAGCCGCGAGAATCCGCACGTTTACTGGTTTTAGCCGCCGCGCCCCGCACCGAACTGCACGATCGCCAAATTGCCGACTTCCCCGCGTTATTGCAGGCCGGTGATTTATTGATTTTAAATGACACCCGCGTGATTCCCGCCCGCGTATTTGGCCACAAAGCCAGCGGCGGCAAGGTTGAAGTGCTGGTAGAGCGGCTCATCAATGCGCAAAGCGCATGGTGCCATGTTCGCGCCAGTAAATCGCCCCCCGTGGGCACGGTATTAATCATGGATGGCAGCGCTGAACTCACCATGACAGCGCGCGCCGATGCGCTCTTTTTACTGACCCTAACGCCCAATGCCGATACCCCCGACCTGCTCACTTGGCTCAATCGCGCAGGCCATATGCCGCTGCCGCCGTATATCGAGCGCGCCGACGATGCTCAAGACAGAGCCGATTACCAAACCGTGTTTGCGCGTCATGATGGAGCGGTTGCCGCCCCCACAGCAAGCTTGCATCTCACCCACGCGCTGCTGGCCGAAATTGCAGAGCGGGGCGTTGAAACAGCCTTTGTTACCTTGCATGTAGGGGCGGGTACCTTCCAGCCGGTGCGCGTCGATAATATTTTAAGCCACATCATGCACAGTGAATGGCTTGATGTACCCGAGGCCACTGCGCAAGCCATTACCCATGCGCGAGCAAGGGGCGGGCGGGTCATTTGCGTGGGAACCACGGCCTTGCGGGCGATTGAATCGGCGGCACGCGCACACCCAGCGGCGGCGGCGCGACGTGAAGTGCTGGCGCATCAAGGCGATACCCGGCTTTTTTTATACCCAGGCCAGCCGGTGCATATCGCCGATGGCCTACTCACCAATTTTCATTTGCCGCAATCCACCTTGCTGATGCTGGTGAGTGCCCTAGCCGGGCGTGAGCGCATTTTGGCCGCTTATGCCCATGCCATCCAGCAGGGATACCGTTTTTTTAGTTACGGTGATGCCATGTTTATTCCCATCACCCCGACCCAAGCCACCCAACACCCGGTGACAGGCGCGGAAGGTTAAATTTATGCAGTTTGAATTGCTCCATACCGATGGCGCCGCGCGACGCGGCCAGCTTCGCTTTGCGCGCGGCACGATCCAAACGCCGGCCTTTATGCCAGTGGGCACCTACGGCACGGTGAAGGCGGTTGACCCGCAAGAAATCGAAGCCCTCGGCGCCGAGATTATCCTCGGCAACACCTTTCATTTAATGCTGCGCCCCGGCACGGAGGTGATTCGTGCCCACGGCGATTTGCACGATTTTATGGGCTGGGCCAAACCCATCCTCACCGATTCGGGCGGGTTTCAAGTGTTCTCCTTGGCCGATATGCGCAAAATCACCGAAGAAGGCGCCAAATTTCAATCCCCCGTCGATGGCAGCCCCGTGATGCTCACCCCGGAGCGCTCCATGCAAATTCAGCATGAACTCGGCTCAGATATTGTGATGATTTTTGATGAATGCACACCGTATCCGGCCACCGAAATTCAGGCGGCAGAATCCATGCGCTTATCTTTGCGCTGGGCAGCGCGCTCACGCGCGGCATTTGATGCGCTTAAGCCCGGCAACACCGACACTGCCCTTTTTGGCATTGTGCAAGGCGGCATGTACGCGCCGCTGCGCCAAGAATCGGCCCACGGTTTGCTTGAGATCGGTTTTGATGGCTATGCCATCGGCGGTTTATCGGTCGGTGAACCCATCGATGAGCGCAATCACGTCCTCGAGGCCACCACACCGCTGCTGCCCACCGATAAACCCCGCTATCTAATGGGTGTTGGCAAGCCGGAAGATTTAGTGGAATCAGTCGCACGCGGGGTGGATATGTTCGATTGCGTTATGCCCACCCGCAACGCCCGCAATGCCCATCTCTTTACCCGCTTTGGCGACATTAAACTGCGCAATGCCCGCTACGCTAAAGACACCCGCCCCCTAGATGAAACCTGCACCTGCACCACCTGCCAGCGGTTTTCTCGCGCTTATCTCAAACACTTAGATAAATGCAATGAACTGCTGGGCGCACGGCTTAACACCATTCACAACCTGCATTACTATCAAACCGTGATGCGCGAGATGCGGGACGCGATTGAAGCCAATCAATTTGAGGCATGGCGCGCAAAATTCCATGCCGATCGTGCCCAAGGCATCAGCTAAGTGGACGCCACACGCGGTAATACCGGCAAAAAGGCCAGGAACTTAGCGCGCCTGTGGCATACTAATCAGCGAATTTTAGCCCAGTCACCCCGCTGACTGCTTATTAAAACCCAAGAGTAAAGGAAAAGCCCTGTATGTTTTTTATCTCCGATGCGATGGCCGATGCCGCCCCCACAGCCGCCCAGCAACCCAGCTTAATCGCGACTTTTCTGCCCTTAATCCTCATTTTTGGTGTGATGTATTTTTTACTGATTCGCCCCCAGGTTAAGCGTCAAAAAGAACTCAAAAAACTCGTTGAATCGATTGAAAAAGGGGATGAAATTATCACCAATGGGGGCTTGCTTGGCCGGGTTGTTAAAGTCACCGAAGCGTTTTTGATTATTGAAGTGGCCGATAACGTCACCATGGTGGTTCAGCGCAATGCCGTGGCCACCGTGATGCCCAAAGGCACACTGAAAGATACCCGCGAAGCGTAAGCTCTGCGGCACACGGCAGGCTTAACGCGTGCCGAGCCATTTGGTTGTTATTTATCCACGCGCCCATAACTCTTTGATTTATAGGCGCTATAATTGCGTGTCACGGTCGACACCCCACAGGCATTTTTGATGAATCGTTATCCTTGGTGGAAAAATCTACTCATTGTTTTGGTGCTGTTTTTTGCACTGTTTTACGCCCTGCCCAACATTTACGGGGAAAACCCGGCACTGCAAATCTCTAAACGCAATGCCGTGATGGATCAAGCCGCCGTCGATAAGGCGGTTGCTGCGCTTAAAGCCGCCAACATCACCGTAAAAAGTGCGGGCATCGAAGATAAAGATGGCCTCATTCAGTTCGATTCCACCGATGCCCAGCTCAAAGCCGTCAACGTGGTGCGCGAAGCCTTGGGTGATGATTATCCCGTAGCACTCAATCTGGCGCCCGCCGCCCCGCGCTGGATGCAAAATTTAGGCGCTAAGCCGATGTATTTGGGGCTAGATTTACGTGGCGGCGTGCATTTCTTAATGCAAATCGACATGCAAGCCGCCATTAAAACCGCGCTTGAGCGTCGGGTGGATGGCATGCGGGGTGATTTGCGCGAGGCCAATATTCGCTACATTAGCGCCGATGTGGATAAAGGCACCGAAATTGCTGTGCGCTTCCCGGATGCCGCCGCCCGGGATGCCGCCATTACCGCCTTAACCGGCAAATATCCTGAGCTCGTTTTTGCCAAAGATGAGCGCAATACCCAACCATATTTCACCGCCCAATTCACCGAGGTAGGCGCGCAAGCGGAGCGCAAAGCCGCCATCGATCAAAACATCACCACCCTGCGTAATCGCGTCAATGAATTAGGGGTTGCCGAACCGCTCATTCAGCAACAGGGCGATGATCGCATCGTGGTGGAACTGCCCGGCATCCAAGATACCGTTCGCGCCAAAGAGATTATCGGCGCCACCGCCACACTCGAGTTTCGCTTAGTCTCGGGCACGCCCACCGATTGGATCGATGCCCAACAATCGGGACGCACGCCACCCGATGCGCGGCTGTATCACGAGAAAAACGGCCAGCCGGTCTTGTTAAAACGTCAAGTGATCGTCACCGGCGATCGCATCACCGGCGCCTCGTCGGGGTTTGATCAACGTTCCGGCTCACCGGCGGTATTTGTGAATTTAGATGGCCAGGGCGCGCGCCGCATGGCCGACATCACCGGGCAAAATATCGGCAAGCAAATGGGTGTCGTGTTCATTGAGCACCGCAGCGAAACCAAAATGGTGAACGGCGCGCCCGTCAAAGAGAAAAAAGTGATCGAGCAGGTCATTAATGTCGCCACCATTCAAGATCAACTGGCCAACCGCTTCCAAATTACCGGGCTGGATTCCCCCAATGAAGCCCGCGATTTAGCGTTGCTGTTGCGCGCCGGCGCCCTGCGCGCGCCCATGGATATTGTTGAAGAGCGCACCGTCGGCCCAAGCTTAGGCGCGCAAAATATCCAAGCCGGCGTGAATGCTTCCATCTTAGGCTTTGCGTTGGTCGCTGTATTTATGCTGATTTACTACCGCGTGTTTGGCGTGACCGCCGTGGTCGCCCTCGGGGTGAATCTCGTGCTTATCGTGTCCGTGCTTTCATTGCTCCAAGCCACACTCACCTTGCCGGGGATTGCGGGCATGGTGCTCACCTTGGGGATTGCCGTGGATGCCAACGTGCTGATTAACGAGCGAATCCGCGAGGAACTGCGCAATGGGCTTACCCCGCAGGCGGCCATTAAAGCCGGTTATGAGCGCGCGTTTGCCACGATTATCGATTCGCACATTACCACCCTACTCGCGGCTATCGTATTGTTCGGATTGGGCTCAGGCCCTGTGAAAGGCTTTGCGGTAACGCTGATTATCGGGATTTCTGCCTCGTTGTTTACGGCCATTATGGTCACCCGCGCACTGGTGAATTTGATTTATGGTCGGCGTGCGCGCTTAACCCAAATTTCCATTTAACGCCCGCGTGCCGCTGAGCCCCGCTTTAAAGAGAACCGTATTATGTTGAATTTGTTTCCCTATGACGCCAAAGTCGATTTTTTCGGCAAGCGCTATTACGCCTACGCACTATCTTTGGTGTTTCTAATCGTCTCCATCGTCTCGCTATCCACCCGCGGCATTAATATGGGGCTTGATTTTACCGGCGGGGTTGTGATTGAAGTGGGGTACACCAAAGCCGCGGATCTTGAGGCGATTCGTGCGGTACTCAAAAAAAATGAATTTCCCGAAGCCGTCGTGCAATATTTTGGCTCCAGCGAATCGGTCATGATCCGCCTGCCCCCCGCCAAAACAGGCAACCAAAACCAACTGGCCGATCATGTCTTAAGCCTGCTTAGAACCGAAGATGCCGGCGTCACCATGCGGCGGGTAGAATATGTGGGGCCGGCGGTCGGCAAAGAGCTATTCAATTCAGGCGGCCTGGCCATGCTTGTGGTCTTAGCCGGCTTGCTGATTTTTGTAAGCTTGCGCTATCAGCTCAAAATGGCGACCGGCGCGGTCATCACCCTCTCGCACGATTTAATCATGGTGTTTGGCTTTATCAGCCTGACCGGCATTGAGTTTAATCTCACCGTCTTGGCGGCCTATTTAGCCTTAGCTGGGTATTCCATCAACGACATGATCGTAGTGTTTGACCGGATGCGCGAAAATTTCCGCAAAATCCGCAAAGGCAGCGAAATTGAAATCATGAATATTTCCGTCAATCAAACCATGTCGCGCACCGTTATCACCGCGTTAACCACGTTTTTATCTGTGTTGGCCTTATATGTGTTTGGCGGCGAAACATTGCACGGGTTCTCGCTCGTCTTGCTGGTCGGTATTGTCCTTGGCACCTTCTCCTCGATTTATGTTGCCGCAAGCTTATCGCTCGATTTAGGTTTGAAGCGCCGCGATTTGTTGAAAATCACCGATAAAGAAAAGCTCGTCGATCACGCGCCTTAGCAGCAAAATGCGGGATGAAAAAAAGCCGCAGGTTAGGCCTGCGGCTTTTTTTATGGGCGGGAAATAGAGTCCCCTTACTTCTGGCCTCCTAAAGCTTAAGCCAAACTTGTGCTGATGGCTTTGAGCATGGCGTGCGTAATTTTGGGGTTGGCGGCAATCACATTGCCTGAAGTCATAAACTCTTCTTTGCCTGAAAAATCAATCACAATCCCGCCTGCTTCACGCACCATCAAGATGCCTGCGGCCATATCCCAGGGCAGCAACCCAAATTCCCAAAAGCCATCGAGCCGGCCGGACGCCACATAGGCCAAATCCAGCGCCGCGGAACCCGCCCGGCGAATCCCCGATAACGGGCCGTGCAGCGCGCGGAAGGTTTTCAGATACCGCTCCACATCTTGATCGGCGCGAAACGGAAAACCCGTGCCCAAGAGCGCGCCTTCAAGTGAGCGTAAGCCGGCCACGCGGATGCGCCGATTATTCAAAAACGCCCCGCCGCCGCGTTCAGCGGTGAAAAGTTCTTGATTGCTCGGGTTGTAAATCACGCCTAACTCAAGGCGCCCTTGATATTCGAGCGCGATCGATACGGCATAATGGGGCAAGCCATGCAAAAAATTGGTTGTGCCATCGAGTGGGTCGATAATCCAGCGGTATTCACTCAGCTCACTGCCCGTGTCGCCCGATTCTTCACCTAAAAAATGATGATCAGGGTAAGCGCGTTTCAAAATATCGATGATGGCGTGTTCGGCCTGGCGATCGACTTCACTCACAAAATCGTTACGCTGTTTGCTTTCGATGGTGAGATCGGCTACGTGGTCGGTCGCGCGGGAGATAACGGTTCCAGCAGCGCGCGCTGCGCGAACTGCCATGGTTAACATAGGATGGGGCATAATAGGTGAGTTCGCAGGTTCAATTCAAAGTGAGCCGGCTGGCATACGGCATAAAATTTAGAACTGCGCATTATACTTAAACTAAGCGCAAATTTTCGGAAAAATTATCAGCTCATGACGCGCTCGCAAGCCAACCCTGCCTTTGCCCCCCCAAACGTGCGGCCATGCACCCAAGCCCGCCCAATTCAAATTGTACTGTGCGGCACATCCCACCCCGGCAATCTGGGCGCTGTGGCGCGGGCGATGAAAAACATGGGCTTAGCCCGCTTGGTATTGGTGGCGCCCACGGCAGGTATCGATGAGCTGGCGCTGGCGACGGCAAAACATGCCGCCGATGTATTGCATCATGCGACGGTGGTGGCCGATTTACCCAGCGCCTTGGCGGATTCTGTTGCGGTATGGGCCACCACGGCGCGCCCTCGGGAGCTGCCTTTACCGGTGTGGACGGCGCGTGCAGCCGCAGAAACCATTGCAGCAGATCAACAAACCGGCGCAGGGCTAATCAGCATTGTTTTTGGCGCGGAGCGCACGGGGCTCAGTAATTTTGAGCTTTCTTGGGCGCAGCGGGTGATCGAAATTCCGGCAAACCCTGAGTATCCCGTGTTAAATCTTGGCCAGGCCGTGCAAATCGTGGCCTATGAGCTTTATATTGCAGCGCAAAGCGCTGCATTGGCGCCCGCCACCCGGGCGGCAGACAGGGCGGCAGACAGAGAAGCAGACAGGGCGGCAAACCAGCCACTAGCCATGCAAGCCACTCTGGCACAATGGCAAGCCTTTGAAGATCGTTTAGCGAATTTACTGGATCAAACGCCGTTTTTCGTCCGCGGCGCCACAATCGCCTCTGATATTGCCGATAACCGGGCGCGGCTCATGAGCAAACTGCGGGTGATGTGTCGGCGGGCACAGCCCTTGAGCAGCGAGCTTGCCCTCATCCAAGGCATGCTCACCGCGCTTTCAAGCGAGCCCCACCCCGAGGCAATCCCGCGCCCACCCAAGCAAGGTAACCCGCAATGAGTGTATGGCATCGGATAAAAGAGGATATTGATAGCGTCTTTGCCCGCGATCCGGCCGCGCGCAGCCGCACAGAAATTGCACTGACCTATCCCGGGATTCATGCCATTTGGTGGCACAGGCTCGCGCATCAACTCTGGTGTTGGCGGCTCACCTTATTGGCGCGCATGGTGGCCAATCTCAGCCGCTGGCTCACCGGAATTGAAATTCATCCGGCGGCGAAAATCGGCCGCCGCTTTTTCATCGATCATGGCATGGGCGTGGTGATTGGCGAAACGGCTGAAATTGGCGATGATTGCACGCTCTATCATGGCGTGACCTTAGGCGGCACCCAATGGTCGGCGGGTAAGCGCCACCCTACGCTCGGCAATGGCGTGGTGGTGGGTGCGGGGGCAAAAGTATTAGGCCCCATCACTTTGGGCGATGGCGTGCGCGTTGGTAGCAATGCCGTGCTGCTGCAAGATGCGCCGCCGGGCACCACTTTGGTGGGCATTCCGGCGCGGATTGTTGGCCAGCGACCCAGCATCACAGAGCAGCAAGCCCGCATTGCCCAGCGCTTAGGCTTTGATGCCTATGGCGTGGCGCAAGACATGCCCGATCCCGTGGCCGAGGTCATTGATCGGCTACTGAATCATGTTCAAGCGGGGGATGATCGTTTAGCCAGCTTAGCCGCCCGGGTTCGACAACTGCAAGCGCAGATGGACGGTGGCGCGACCGAAGCACCCGCCGATGACACCCCACTGCCCAGTTTAGCCGGCTGCCATCTAACGCGCGCGCCCAAGGATGAAGCCCGCACCGGCGCAGATGTAGTGGGTTGTCCGCCCCAAACCGAGCCCACACCCGCCCCGCCGAGGGATGCCAACCCACCTGCCGGTTCATCGTAAATTGCGCTTGTATTACGTTGTTAATTAACCAAGAATTAGCCTTAGTTATTGTCAGGCTTGGCACTTGATCCCGCGGGCGAATGCGCAGGGGCAAGCGCCGCCCCAATAGATATTGCACGCCACCCTGCTCGGCTGGCCTAACCTTAGGATTTTGTTATGAGACTTACGACCAAAGGTCGCTACGCTGTGACGGCCATGCTGGATCTCGCGCTTCACGATCTTGGCGAACCCATCGCCTTGGCCGATATTGCCGAGCGCCAGGAATTATCGCTCTCCTACCTTGAGCAGCTATTTGCTCAATTGCGGCGCGCGGGTTTAGTCAAAAGCGTGCGCGGTCCGGGCGGGGGCTATCAGCTTGCCGGGCAGGCTTGCGATATCAACGTGGCGCAAATTGTGATCGCCGTCGATGAAGAGGTGGATGTCACGCGCTGCGCGGGCAAAGGCAATTGCCAAAATGGCCACAAATGCTTGGCGCACAACCTTTGGATGGGGCTCTCCGCGCAAATACATGATTTTTTGAGCGGAATTTCTTTGGCCGACTTAATCGCCAACCCCGAGCTCATTGGCATCGCCAAGACCCAAGACCGAACCCTGCATGATGCGCGTGAGCGCGATCACATAGCAGGGCTTAAAGGGGCGGGGCTGCGGCACAAAAATTAATTCCGCGCAAGATTCGCCGGGCGGCGATGTGGCCAGCCAACACCGCACAAGGGGCAGCCAAGTTCTGCCCGCGATCGGCTGTCATGGATTGTTTGACCGCAAGGCGTTAAACTCAGCCCCCTTCGATTTTTAACAAAATTCCTTTTTAATTAATGCCTGTTGAGGAGATACCCCGTGGCCGTTGAACGTACTTTGTCGATTATTAAGCCCGATGCCGTAGCCAAAAATGTCATCGGTAAAATTGTGACCCGCTTTGAAGAGGCCGGTTTAACTGTAATTGCTGCCCGCATGATGCAACTCACCCGCGCGCAGGCTGAAGGATTTTATGCGGTTCATCGTGAGCGCCCTTTCTTTGGTGAATTGGTCAGCTTCATGATTTCAGGCCCCGTATTTGTGCAAGTGCTCCAAGGCGAAAACGCCATGCAAGTCAATCGCGATTTGATGGGCGCAACCGATCCGAAAAAAGCCGAAAAGGGCACCATTCGTGCTGATTTTGCCGACTCAATTGATGCCAATGCCGTGCATGGCTCAGATAGCGTCGAAAATGCCGCTATTGAAATTGCGTACTTCTTCAAGCCTGAAGAAATTACGGCTCGTCGATAAGTTTTGATGTTCGAGGTCAGCCCTGTGACAAGCAACCAGCCTGCGACGATTCCCGCCCCCGTTGTGGGTAGCGAGGGTGGGGATGGCAAAATCAACCTGCTCGGCTTAAGCCCTGAGCAGCTGCGTGATTGGTTCAACGCGCTGGGTGAAAAGCCTTTTCGCGCAACGCAAGTGCTCAAATGGGTGCATCAGCGGCGCGTGGCTGACTTCGATGACATGACGGATCTGGCCAAGAGCCTGCGCGATAAGCTCAAAGCCTTGGCCTGTATTCGCGCCCCAAAGGTCCGGCTGGATCAACAATCCAGTGACGGCACCCGCAAATTTTTGCTCGAATTAGAAGGCGGCGGCTCGGTTGAGATGGTTTACATCCCCGAAGAAGACCGCGCGACCCTATGTATATCCTCTCAAGTGGGCTGCGCGCTCGCTTGCACCTTTTGCTCTACCGGCCGCCAAGGCTTCAACCGCAACCTCACCACCGCCGAAATTGTGGGGCAATTATGGTTAGCTGAACGAATGGTCACCCGCGCGGTCAATCACAACCGAGCCATCAGCAACGTGGTATTCATGGGCATGGGCGAGCCCCTGCTCAACTTTGAGGCCGTGGTGAATGCGGCCACTTTAATGTTGGATGACAACGCCTACGGGCTCTCGCGGCGGCGCGTAACGGTTTCCACCTCGGGGATTGTGCCGGCCATTGACCGCCTCGCCGAGAGGCTCCCCGTGGCGCTGGCGATTTCCCTACACGCACCCGATGATGCCCTGCGGGATGTTTTGGTGCCGATTAATCAAAAGTATCCACTAAAAGACCTGATGGCCGCCTGCGACCGCTATGCCCAGGTGGTACCGCACGGTGCCATTATTTATGAATATGTCATGCTCGAAGGCGTGAACGATGAGATCAAACACGCCGAATCCCTCATCGCGTTACTCGGTACGCGCCGGGATGCGGTTAAAATCAATTTGATACCGTTCAACCCGTTTCCTGAATCGGGCTACCAGCGTTCATCGCGGAACCGAATTGAGCGCTTTCGCAGCGTGCTCAAAGCAGCCGGCATTAATACCGTGCCGCGCAAAACACGCGGTGATGACATCGATGCAGCTTGCGGCCAACTGGTCGGCGAATTTGAAGATAAAGCCCGGCGCAGTGCGCGCTTAGCCGAAATGGGATTGACGGAAATCAAGGTTACTTTGGAGAAAAGTTAATGCACCAGCGTGTACGTCGTTTTCGCTCAACCGCCGCACGGGCGTTGCTCGTGTTGGCAGTGGCTTTGGTTACGGGTTGCGCGAGCGTGGGGCAAAATCCACCAGGCAACCCCAACAATCTGCCCACCAACCCCAATGAAAATCAACGCGCCGCCCAAATCAACACCGAATTGGGTGTGGGATACATGAACGAAGGTCACATGGATGTAGCGGTCGAGAAAATCAAGCGGGCCATTTATTTCGACAACAACTTCGCCCCCGCGCACCACGCCTACGCGCTTATGCTCGATCGCCTCGGTGAAGCGCAGCAGGCGGGAGCTGAGTTTGAAAAAGCCTACGCGCTCGATCCTAACAACTCCGATTTAGACAACAATTACGCCACCTACCTCTGCGGGCAAAAAAACTATTCACGCGCCCAATCTCTGTTTAACCGAGCCTATAGCGACCCGCTGTATAAAACGCCGGAGTTTGCGCTCACCAATTCTGGGGTGTGTTATGAGGCCGAAGGCAACCTAGCTCAATCACTCGCGCAATATCAAGCGGCGTTAGATAAATCACCCGGCTACGGCTCTGCGCTCATAGGTTTAGCGCGCGTGAACTTTGCCTTAAAAAAATATGCCGCTGCGGCAGCCGCCATGAAAGCGTTTGAAACCAGCAACCGCAACACCCCCGACACCTTGCAATTGGCCATCCGTATCGACCGAGCTACGGGCGATCAAACTGCGCTCGCCAATCATGTATTAATTTTAAAAGGCCGCTTCCCTGATTCAGCTGCCGCCAAATGGTACAATAGCGGAGCAAAATAATGCCTTCAAACGACCCATCAGCTACCCATAAAGCCGCCTCTAACCCATCCGGCGGAGCGCCTCTGGTGTTCAGTCGCAATGCGGCCACATCCGACGCCGTCACGGCCAAAGAGCCAGCGCACAACAGCCCCCAGAATAACTTAGGCGCGCTGTTGCGTGATGCACGCAACAGCAAGGGCTTAAGCCCGGGTGATCTGGCACAATCGCTCAACCTTGATTTGCGCATCGTGGAGCTGATTGAAGCCAACCGGCTCGATGAAGCCCCAGAACCCATTTATGTGCGCGCTTACCTTAAACATTGGGCCGGCCTGCTCGATACCGATGCCGCCCAACTGCTGGCCGCGTTTGAAGCTCAGCGCACCATCAACCCGCGCACAGAGTCACTCAATACCCACGCCCGCGCGCCGCTTGATGTAATGTCGAGCCGTAAAGCCACGCACACCCCGCACCATAACCCTGTCTCTTATACACATCTGACGCTGCCGACGAGCGATCTAGTGTAGA
>ERZ1669248.609-NODE-609-length-16556-cov-5.351312_pt1 | contig 16556 bp, 17 predicted proteins | sample MGYA00579296_ERZ1669248 | MGnify/ENA primary metagenome ERZ1669248 (study PRJEB41166, sample SAMN08046057) | hot springs metagenome | biome: hot spring; feature: neutral hot spring; material: thermophilic sediment; isolation source: thermophilic sediment from...
ATTAGAGCTTTTAGTAGTTATAGGCTATTAACCATATTAATAGCCATTGCTATACCTCTATATTTTGAAACTATAAATCAAGCCAAAAGAAATGCTCACCTCTCTAATATGAGACTTGTAAAAGAAGCTTTAGAGATGTACTACTTAAAAAACAAACAATATCCCATTGATGCTTGGTCTTTTACTACTTATGTATTATATAATCCTCAGTATTTTCCAGAACCTCTAATATGCCCCTATAACAATCAACCCTACAAAGCTATACAGTGGCAACCTTATTACACCAACTGGGACGATATCTGGGATTGGATTGAATTAAGCAATAATTATCACCAAATTTATTACAAATCAGAAAACCCAACTTATAGTTACGCTTTCACTTATTACTCAAGATAACAATTAAACTTCTAATAATACCCTTCCTAAAAAATTTTTGCCTTAAAAATTTGAGGGCCAGAAGTTGACCTAACCCCTCTATATGATAAAAGCATACGCTAAGAGATAGTTTTAGAGTTAAAATAAAAAGAAAATATAAAGGGGGATTTAAACAGGAGAAGTGATAGAAGATGAAAATAAAGTTCCTGATTATGTTATTTTGTCTTAGCTCAATTTGGGGTTCAGGATGTAGCATTTCATATTACACAAGGGAAATTACGCCTGAAGAAGGGCAAAAAGCAGTAGAGTATGCAATAAGTCAAGTTGGGAAACCTTATGTTTTAGGGGCTCAAAGTCCTGACATAGGATTTGACTGTTCAGGGTTAGTTGTATGGGGCTACCAGCAAGTATGTCCTAATCTTTTATTCAAAAATCAAGGAAAAATTTATAACGATGCAACTGTAGAAGCGCTCTTTTCAGAAAACACAATTCCTATCCCCCTCGAACAAGCAAGAGCAGGCGACATTGTTTTTGTAAGAAATAAAGATGGGATAGTATGTCATTGTGGGCTATTTATTGAACCAACTATAGAGGGACATTTCAAAGTAGTGCATGCATCTGGAGGACTGGGATATGTAGTTATTGAGGAATGGGCTTTAGGGGAAGAAGTAAGAGGTTATATAGTTCATTCTATTGGTAGACTGTATGAAACTTTTAAGGAATAAGAATAGGAGGGCAAAGAGATGGACAAGTTTGATCTGAACTATGTGGGATTTAAAGGATTTTTAAGAGAAAGGGAAGAGTGTTCCAAAAATTTCAAATAAGCAAAGAAAAGGATTCTTATGTGAGATAAAATAAAAATTAAAATTGCGTAAACCCTTGCAAGGGTTTCTATATTTGTATCAAAGTAGTCTCTTAGCACAACACCTTCCCGTGGGATTTTTATATCTACACATACCACTATTGGTTTTACCAAGATAATTCTTTATATGTTATACCTACAAAGTAGCATACTGGAATATTTTCTTTATTCTCTTTATTAATAATATCTTTATCTGAAAAATATACTACTCTACAGATTGGATTTGTGCATAGAAACCATTTAGTCTCAGGAACAAAATCTTTTATAGCTAAATTTTTTACAGTTTCATAATATACCTCTATGCTTGGATTTCCACACTCAGGAATTATTAGTAGTGAGCTTTTCGTCTTATGTAGAATTTAAACTATTGTCCTTGCTAACTTTTCAAGATAGAATAAAGTATATTAAGCTGACAAAATGCAAAAAGGGAGGGATTTCATGGCAAAGGTGCTAATTTTATACGACAGTGCAACAGGGAATACAAAAAAGATGGCAGAAGAGGTAGCAAAAGGTGTACAAGAAGTAGAAGGGGTAGAGGTGGTAATAAAACATGTAGATGATGCTATTCCTGAAGATCTTTTAAACTTTGATGGCATTATTGTAGGATCTCCTGCATATTGTGGTACCCTTACTTGGAAACTGAAAAAGTTTTTTGACGAGAGTGTTAGTGTTGCCTGGGGTAAGGTAAAGGGAAAAATTGGGGCTGCTTTTTCATCTTCAGGAGGCCTAGGAGGTGGAAATGAAGCCACTTTATATTCTATATTAACCGTCCTTATGAATTATGGTTATTTAGTTTTTGGACTTCCTGATTATTCTGCACCAGGAGTTACTGCCCATTATGGGGCAGTCTCTGTGGGATATCCCAAGGAGGCAGAACAAAAAGCATGTAGAATGCTTGGAAGACAAATGGCAGAATATGTTAAAAAATTCTGTAAAGGAGAATAAACTATGAAAGTAAAATTTCTTTTAAGTCCCATAGCGTATAAAGTAGATGAAAAACTTAAAGAAGCAAAAGAATATTTAGGAAGATATTTAAATTTAGAGGAGAGTGAAGATCCTGATGCCATAATTCTTCTTACTGGAGGAACTGAAGAAGAAGCCTTGAAATATTTAAAAGATGGACTTTTTATCATACCCTTTGGCATAGCAAATGGTCTTGCTGCAAGCTTAGAAGTTCAAGCCTATGCCAAGGAAAAAGGTATAAAGACCATTTTAATCACAAAACCTGACGAAAACATAATGAATGTATTAAGAGTCATGGATGAGTTAAAAAATAAAAAAGTAGGGATTATAGGAAAGCCCAGCGATTGGTTAATAAAAAGCGGAAATTATGATGTATTAAAAGAGCTCGGATTAGAACCCGTGGAAATATCATTAAAAGAAGTAGAAGAAAATCTTAAAGAGGATCCTACCCTTTCCGATAAAATATGGGAACTTTCAAAGGATAAAAAAATATCAAAAGAAGAACTTTTAAAAGCAACAAAAGTTTATACCTCTTTAAAGAAAATCATAGATAAATATAATCTTTATGCTATCACAGTAAGGTGTTTTGACTTGGCTATAAATTTAAAAATTACAGGATGCCTTGCCCTATCTCTCTTAAATGCTGAAGGAATTATTGCAAGTTGCGAAGGAGATACAGAAGCCCTTGCTACCATGCTTTTTGCTTACAAGCTAACCAATAAAACTCCTTTCATGGCAAACCTTGCCAGAATAGAAAATAACGAATATACCTTTGCCCATTGTACCATAGCAATTAATATTCCAGAGTATTTCAACCTAAATACTCACTTTGAAACCTTAAGTAGTGTAGGCATAGAAGGATACATAAATTCTGAAAAGATTACCATCCTGAGAATAGGAAGAAACAAAAAATTTACACTATTTACAGGAGAGGTAGTTAAAAAGCCCTTTGAAGAAAACATGTGTAGAACTCAAATTACAGCAAAGATAAAAGATGATTCTTTCTTACAAAATCCTATAGGAAACCATTTCATAATCCTATTAGGGGACGAGGAGGAGAAAATAAAAAGCTTAGAAAAGATAGGATGGGAAAGAATTTAATATGAAAGTATTAATTACAGGTGCAGGAGGTTTTTTAGGACAATATTTTGTAAAGGAATTTCAAGATCATGATGTGATCCCTTTGACCCATAAAGATATAAACATAGAAGATAAAAATACTATAGAAAAAATAATAGAACTTAAGCCTGACTTAGTGATTCACCCTGCAGCTATAAGATCTCCTGACATATGTGAGAGGGATCCAGATTTAGCTTGGAAAGTAAATGCACTGGGTACAAAGCATATTGCTATAGCTTGCTCTATTCTTGATATACCCTTAATTTACATAAGTACCGATTATGTATTTTCAGGAGATAAGAACTCGCCATATACAGAATTTGATACTCCTAATCCTATAAACGTTTATGGAAGAACAAAACTACAAGGAGAACTTTTTGTAAAAGAATTTTGTGAAAAATATTTTATTATAAGGACTTCTTACGTATTTGGAGAATATGGAAACAATGCTTTTACTCAAATCTATCGGAGCTTAAAAGAAGGGAAAGAGATTTATTTATCAAACTACCATTTTGCCTCCTGCACCTATGCTGGCGATTTAGTAAGAAAGGTAAAAGAACTCTCTTTTACAAAATTATATGGCACATATCACATTGTAAATAAGGGAATTATCACAAGGTATGATTTCGCCTGGAAAGTAGCCGAAATTTTTAACTTACCTAAAGATAAGATAATCAAGCTCACCCCTGAAAACTTTAACCAACCAGCTCCAAGACCTCTTTATTCTGTTTTAAGGAACTATGTTTTAGAGCTTTACCATATGGATGATATGGAGCATTATGAAGAGATTTTGAAAAAGATCAGTTTTCTATGCTTTTAAAAGAATGCTAACCTCTGATATAATAGAACCATGAGGGAAGGGGAATAAATGGTTATTAAAGAAATAACTTGCAAAACTGCAATATCAAAATGTGGATTTCCCAGTGGAGGATGGGCAATAAATCCCTATGTAGGATGTGCTCATGGATGTCTTTATTGCTATGCAAGATTTATGAAAAGATTCACAAAACATACAGAAGGATGGGGAGAGTTTGTAGATATAAGGGTAAATATGCCTGAAGTCCTTAAAAAGGAAATAAAGAGAGAAAAATACAAAAACGGTAATATAAATATAGGAACTGTAACTGACCCTTATCAGCCATTAGAAGAAAAATATGAGATTACAAGAAAAATCCTTGAAATACTTTCAGAATATCCTTATCCTCTTAGTATATTAACAAAATCTGATCTTGTCTTAAGAGACATTGACCTCATTAAAAAATTTAAAAATATTGATGTAAATATAACTTTGAATACCCTTGATGAGGACTGGAAAAGGGTTGTAGAGCCAAACTCTCCCTCCATAGAGAGGAGAATATATACTATAGAAAGACTAAAACAGGAAAATATAAAAGTATATGTGATGATGGGACCTTTTTGGCCATTCTTTTCTGATGCGGAAGAACTTATAAAAACCTTTAAAGTTCTTGGTATAGAAGAAATCTACACAGAAAGTTTTAATACCCGGGGCGGAACATTTTCCGAGATAGAAAGGTTAATGTCCCAACATTATCCTAACCTTCTTCCAAGAATGAAGGAAATACTCTTCAATAAGGAAAATTTTAATAATTTTTATTCCCTTGTAAAAGAAAATTTATTAGAATTAGCTAAACAGTATAATATTAAAATAAACATATACTTTGGAAGAGGGCATGCTAAGTTTCATTCATTGTAATCCTCCGAATCATCCTCTTCATCCTCATCATCTAAAAGATCAATTATATACTCTTCTCCAAATACAAATTCCTCGGTTTCTTCTTTATAAAACTCAAAAAAATACTCAGTGAGCTTTTCTTTCAAAATTTCAACATATTCCTCTATTTTCCCTGTAATCTGATTATGCTGATCACTACTTAACCCTAAGCTTTTTGCCTCTTCTTCTGAAAATTCTTGACCTTTGACTTTAATATCATAACCCACAATGTTAATACTTCTATAAAAGACAGCATTAAATTTATATAGGTTCTTTTCCTCTAAAGCTCTATACACCTTAAGAATCAAATCAGGATTTTGTCCCACTGCATCCTCAATAATATTTAAGAGAAATTCTGGCTGAAATTTAAACATACCCTTAGGAAGTGGGATTTCATCTTTGTAATCCACTTCTGTAACTATGACAAAGAATTCCTCATCATCAATATACCCTTTATCAAGAAGTCTTTCTACAAAAACTTCCATTAATCTCACCTCTTTTCTAAACCAAAACTTATACTTATAATATCAAATATCTTGATTAGTGAAAACCATTGTAAAAAATAGAGACGAGATAAGTATTATATAGTGCTTTCTCCAGGTCCTGGGAGACCCACCGATGACAATATACTTTTTGAGATAATAGATTGTTTCAAAAGCAGCAAAAAAATTTTAGGGGTATGCTTAGGACATCAAGCAATTGGAGTATTCTTTGGTTTGAAACTTGTAAAGGCTCAAAAACCAATGCATGGAATAATTGATGAGATAATTCATGATGAAAAAGGGATCTTTAAGAACATCAAAAATCCTCTTAGAGTAGTGAAATATCACTCTCTTATTCTTGAAAATCATAGCAATAATGATATTATAGAAATAGCTGCCTGTACTAAAAAAGGAGTTCAGTTTCACCCTGAGTCTATAGGAACAGAGGAGGGAATAAACTTACTTAAAAATTTCTTACGATTATGAGAAGAAATATTATAGAAGAAAAAATATTTATAGAACCTTTTAAGCTTTACCTCCTATCATGATTGTAGACTTAGAAAGAAATGACTTAGCTAAAATTTGCACTCCTAACTCCATAGAAGTAAAGAAACTTTTTGAAGTTGAAGAATATTCTTCAGTATATCACTTAGTATCCACCATACATGGAACTTTAAAGAGAGATGTAAGCTTTAAAGATATAATCAAAGCAACCTTTCCAGGAGGAGATGATTTCTTTGAATAAAGAGGAGTATTTTTACACCTTTGGTTTAGTACCTTTTGAAACCATATATTTTGAGAATGGGGAATTGCATCTATTATACGAACACTATAATAGAATGAGACGAGGTTTTAAAACACTTAAACTTCCTTTCTCTCTTCCCTTTGAAAAATTCGAAGAGTATCTTAGGGACTATATAACAAAAACAAATTTGTCTTTTGGAGCTTTAAGAATACACTTTAAAGGAAAAGAACCTATTATAGAAGAAAAAGAAATAAAATACGATAGGGAAAAGTATAATAGGGGTTTAGCTATAAAAATATCTAAAATTAGAAAATATTCCCACAATATTCTTAATTATATCAAAACATTTAATATGGGGCTTAATGTTATAGAAGAAAAAAGAGCTAAAAGCTTGGGGTTTGATACCTGCCTTTTCCTCAATGAAAAGAAACTAATAACAGAAACTGCTTTTGGAAACATCTTCTTGAAGTAGCTAAAAGCTTAGGCTACCAAGTAGATATATCATTCCTAAAATTAGAAGACATCAAAAATATGGAGGAATGCTTTATAACTACAAGTGTAGCAGGAGCTTTTCCTGTTAAAAATATAGAGAAGATATCTTTTTCTTCTAAAGAATTTTCTTTAAAATTAGCCCAAATTGAAATTTTTAAAAGACCTTGGAATACGTAGTTCTATTTATTCTCCTTAAGAAGATCCCATCCAAGTCCTACCGATTTAAATTTTAAAGGCTCAATTTTACTTATTTCTTCAAATATCCTTTTATTTACCTCCTTAACCTCATAATATTTTTTATAGGGATATCTAAAAATATAACTTCTTATCAGTTTTTCATGGAGATTTTTATAAGCAGAAACAAGGGGAATAATATCCATCCCTTCAAATCCTCCATTAATATATACGAGAATACCATTTTGTCCCTCAGTGTATGTAAAATTTCTGATCTTATTTTCCAAATTATCTTTTTCTTTTTCGTAAATATCTCTCATAGCTGAAGTTGCTGAGTCCACATTATAAGCCCTTTTATATAGATCAATCATATTCCAAATTGAAACTTGATCTGACCTAAATTCTCCCTTTGAGATTAAATTTTGGAGTACCGTTTCATTCTTTTCTTTTCTAATTTCCATAGGAATTATTACATCAGAATCTTTAAAACCTTCAGAAGTATAATCCCACCTATGAGCTTCTGTACAACTTACTGGAATGGTAAGTTCGCTATTTTTCTTAACAAGAATAGAGGTATTTACTACTCTATTCTGTTTTCCGCCTTTAAGCTCTTCTCCATCTAAAATTAAAACCTGCTCTGAAAGAGTGTTTATCACTTTCAAAACTGGTACCTCTCCAAAAGCATTCACTTCTTTTATAAGAAATTTCCCTGTTTTCAATGCAGAATCTAAATTGATAAAATAAGGCATATTATCAATTTCAAGCTTCAATGGAAAAATGGTTATGTTATCAAAAGTTTGAGGATCCATAATTTCCAGACTTGAAAAAATTTTATCTATCTTCATATTCAAAACCCCCTATAACTTTTTTGAAAATGATATACCCAGTTGAGGACAAAATTAGACCCTTGAAAGTTATAAGGGAAAAACTTTATGATATTCCCATTCACAGATAATCGCCGATTTTTATGTCAACCTAAATTTTAGGTTCTTCCAAAAAAGAGAAAAAACAGCTCTATAAGACATTCCAATTTCGTGTTAAAAGAGAAAAATATCGTGGTTCATAAAAGTAATTTTCAGGTTATATAATTAATCTCATAAATAAAAATATTAAAAAGGGAGGACATGACTTTATGAACATTGAAGGAAAAGTAAAAGAGCTTGTATCTCGCTTAACCCTTGAAGAAAAGATAAAACTTCTTCCCACGAGACAAGCAGAAATTCCAAGACTTAACATTCACGAATTTTATATTGGAGGAGAGGCAGCTCACGGGGTTGCTTGGCTTGGAAAAGCCACAGTTTTTCCTCAGCCTATTGGACTTTCCTCCTCCTTTGATAGAGATCTTATGAGAAAGATAGGAGAGGTCGTATCTCAAGAAGCAAGGGCCTATTATTACATGAGGGGTAAAATCGGAGGACTTATGCTTTGGGCTCCAACAGTAGACATGGGGAGAGATCCTCGTTGGGGAAGAACAGAGGAATGCTATGGAGAGGATCCTTTTCTTGCCTCAGAGATGGCAGGTGCATATATACAAAGTATGCAAGGAGAGGACCCCGTATATCTTAAAACTGCTATGACTCCAAAACACTTTTTTGCCAATAACAATGAAAAGGATAGAGATAAATTCTCAGCCAATATAGATCCGAGAAATATGTATGAGTACTATCTTGAAGTATTTAGAAGGGTTATTGAAAAATACAAAGCCCAATGCATCATGACAGCATACAATGCGGTAAATGGAATCCCCTGTATTATAAATCCTATAGTAAAAGAGGTGGTAAAAGAAAAATTTGGCCTTGAAGGATGCGTAGTTACCGATGCAGCAGACTTTAGCCAAACAGTTACCTCTCATAAAACCTTTGAGAATCACTATGAAACCCTTGCCTATGCCTTAAAAGCTGGAATTGACGCCTTCACCGATGATCCTAATCTGGTAATAGAATCTGCATGGCAAGCCTTAGAAAAAGGATTAATAACTGAGGAAGATATAGATAAAGCCATATCAAACTCTCTCAAAGTAAGATTTAGATTAGGAGAGTTTGATGAGGAGATAAGTAAGAAATTCTATGTTCCTCCTACAAAGATATGTGATAAGGAACATTCTCAACTTTCCTATCTGGCGGAATTAAAATCTGTGGTACTTCTTAAAAACGAAAACAAATTTTTACCCATCAAAAAAGATAAAATAAATAAAATTGCTGTAATTGGACCTCTTGCCCACAAAAACTATAATGATTGGTATAGTGGAACTTATCCATATAAGGTATCCATATTACAAGGAATTATAAATAGACTCTATGACAAAGAAATTCTATACCATGACTCCTACGATACTGTGGCAATAAAATCGGCTAAAAACAATAGATATCTAAGAGTTATAGAATCAGAGATAAGCCCTATTTGGGCAATAAGCGATAAAATAACCGAAAGAGAAAGTTTTAAATACATAGATTGGGGATGGGGAAAGAAAAGCCTTCAAGGATTAGCAAATAGGAAATACTTAACCTGTGATGATAGCACTTCAGCCATATTTTCTGCATCAGAAGAAGTATTTGGATGGTTTGTAAAGGAACTTTTTAACATTGATCCTCTTGGAGATGGAACTTACCTCATTAAAACCTGGAATGGAAAATATGCCTATATAGATGAGAGAAAAGGAAATGTACTAAAGTTTAAAGATACCTTTGAAAATCTGCCCGAAGAAAAATTCATTATTGAGAAGATAGAAAAAGGTATAGAGAAATCTTGTGAGATTGCTCAAAATTCAGATCTGGTAATTTTATGCGTGGGCAATAATCCCATGGTAAATGGAAGAGAAGATGAAGATAGAATTGACATAGTCCTTCCTGAACATCAGGAAAATTTAGTAAAAGAAGTATTCAGGGTAAATCCCAATGTAGTATTACTTATAATAAGTAGTTATCCTTATGCCATTTCTTGGGAAAAGGATCATATTCCTGCCATTCTCTGGTCTTCCCATGGAGGGCAAGAAATGGGAAATGCCATAGCGGATATTCTCTTGGGAAACTTCTCCCCTGCAGGAAGACTAAGTATGACCTGGTATAAATCTATTCATGACATTCCACCTATTACTGACTATGATATTATCAGGGGTAAGAGAACTTATATGTATTTCGACAAAGAGTCTCTCTTCCCCTTTGGACATGGTTTAACTTATACAGAGTTTACATACAAAAATCTAGTTTTAAACTCAAAAAACTTTAAATTAAACGAGGAGATAAAAATCAGTTTTGAAATTGAGAATACTGGCGATATGGACTCCGATGAAGTACCACAAGTATATGTGAGAGCCCTAAATTCAAAAGTCAAAAGACCTAATATACAACTTAAAGGATTTACAAGAGTCTTTATTCCAAAAGGAGAAAAAAGAAAAATTGAGATAACTATTCCTGTATCAGATCTTTTCATATGGGACGTAAGGCAAAAAAGATATCTTATAGAAAAAGGAGAATATGAAATTCTTATTGGAGCATCCTCTAAGGATATTAAATTAAGGGATAAAATTTATGTGGAAGGAGAAGAGATTAAAAATAGAGACCCTTTTAATAAAACAAAAGCCTTTAATTTTGACGATTGTTATAATGTATCTTTTAATACAAAGGGAAATTTCAAAGAAACTTATGTGATCTTTAATGATAACAACTCTTATATTCTCTTCAGAGATCTGGAGTTTTACAGTAGGCCTAAAAGGCTTGTCATGGAAATTTCTTCAAACTATTCCAAAATAATTTTAAATTTTAGCAAAATAGATAAAGAATTTTCTTTTGAAACTTTGGATACTAATAATGAATGGAGAGAAATCGTTTATCTTTTGGATGAAAATATTGAGGGTGTTCATGACCTATACATAAGGGGAGAAAAAGGATTAAAAATAAACTGGTTTAGATTTGAATAGGAGGAGGAAATTATGAAATTTACCGATGGACATTGGAGAGTAAGAGAGGGAATAAAAATTCATTATCCATGCATTCTTTGGGATTATGAAATTAAAGAAAAGGAAATAGTAGTTTATGCTCCTTCAAGTTTTGTTAAAAACCGTGGTGAAACTTTATATGGTCCTCTTTTTGAGATTCATTTCTCCTCACCTTTCCCCAATATCATAGAAGTTATCTCATACCACTTTAAGGGAGTGATAGAAAAAGGACCAGAATTCGAGATAAATAGGGATAAGAAATATAAGCCTGAGATATTAGATGAGGAGGATTTTCTTATACTAAAGTCAGGAAACCTAAAGGTAAAGATAAACAAAAAAGGCACTTTTCAATATACCTTTTACTGGAAAGACAAAAAACTTACTTCTTCGGGGCACAAACATATGGCATATGCTATAGATGAGAACAAAAAAACTTACACGATAGAAAGCTTAGACCTTGGAGTAGGAGAATTAGTATATGGACTAGGAGAAAGATTTGGTCCTTTTATAAAAAATGGGCAAACTGTAGAGATGTGGAATGCAGACGCAGGCACAGTATCAGATCAGACATATAAAAACATTCCTTTTTATGTAACTAATAGAGATTATGGGGTTTTTGTAAATCATCCTGAGAAGGTATCCTTTGAAATTGCTACAGAACATGTAGAAAGAGTACAATTTAGTGTTCCTGGAGAAAGAATTAATTATTTTTTAATTGGAGGAGAAAACTTAAAGGAGGTTCTTGAAAACTATACCCTTCTTACAGGAAGACCCCATCTTCCTCCTTCTTGGTCCTTTGGTCTTTGGCTTACCACCTCTTTTATTACCAATTATGACGAAAAAACAGTGACCAGCTTTATAGAAGGAATGAAAGAAAGAAATATTCCTCTTCATGTATTCCACTTTGATTGCTTCTGGATGAGGGAATATCATTGGGTAAACTTTGAATGGGATGATAGGGTATTTCCTAATCCTGAAGAAATGTTAAAAAGATTAAAGGAAAAGGGGTTAAAAATCTGTGTATGGATAAATCCATATATTGCCCAAAGATCAAAACTTTTTGAAGAAGGAAAAGAAAAGGGATATCTTTTGAAAAAGCCTGATGGTAGTATATGGCAAACCGATGACTGGCAACCTGGTATGGGAATCGTAGACTTTACAAATCCCTCTGCAAGAGCCTGGTACTCAAATTACCTAAAAAAGTTAATAAAAATGGGAGTTGACGTATTTAAAACCGATTTTGGAGAGAGAATTCCTACAGATGTGGTCTATTATGATGGATCTGATCCAGAAAAGATGCATAATTTTTATACCTACCTCTACAATAAGACCGTCTTTGAAACCCTTAAGGAAGAGCTTGGAGAGGAAAATGCCATGGTCTTTGCAAGATCTGCTACAGCAGGAAGTCAAAAATTCCCAGTACATTGGGGAGGAGATTGTCTCTCTACTTATGAGTCCATGGCAGAAACCTTAAGAGGAGGATTGTCCTTAGGACTTTGTGGATTTGGTTTTTGGAGTCATGATATAGCAGGATTCGACAGCTCTGCAACCCCTGATCTATATAAAAGGTGGGTTGCCTTTGGACTTCTTTCTTCCCATTCCAGACTCCATGGAAATCATGATTATAAAGTACCATGGGTGTATGATGAAGAAGCAGTAGATGTGTTGAGATTTTTTGTAAACTTAAAATGTAATCTTATGCCATATCTATACGCAAAGGCAATAGAAGCAGTTGAAAAGGGAATTCCAATGCTAAGAGCAATGGTACTTGAATTTGAAGAAGATCCTACATGCCATTTTTTAGACAGGGAGTATATGTTAGGAGACTCCCTATTAGTAGCACCTATATTCTCGGAAACAGGAGAGGTAGAATATTACCTTCCCAATGTAGGAGTTTGGACCAATCTTTTGACAGGCGAGAAAAAAGATGGAGGAAAATGGTATAAAGAAAAGTTTGATTATTTCTCCTTACCCCTTATGGCAAGACCGGGAAGTATTATCCCTATGGGAGAAAACAAAGAAAAACCTGACTATGATTATGCTAATAATGTAATCTTATATGTATTTGAGCCCCAAGAGGGAAAGAAAATATATTGCGAGGTTTACAACCAAGAAAGAAAAGTAGATTTAAAAGTAAATCTTATTAAAGAGAAAAACATAATAAAGATAAACGTAGAAAAAGATTCTGAAAAACCCTATTCTATATTACTCTTCAATATAAATGAGGCTAAAAACATTACTGGTGGAAAAATAGAAAGAACCGAAAAAGGTATAAAAATTGTACCTGAAAAGAAAATTAAAGAGATTACTATAGAGTTGTAATACAAACTTCCTCCCCCCTCTTCCCCCAAAGTCTCCCAAAGTATATATTGGGGGCTTTGGGGGTGAACTATGCTATACTATAATCATGTTTGACTTCTCAGTTTGGGAAGAAAAACTTTTAAAAGAGAAAGAAGAAAGAGAGCTTAAGAGAAAAAATTACTGGAAGATATAATCCCAAAACTTAAGTATACTTTCAAGAAAAGAAAGTAGAAAAAGTTTACATTTTTGGCTCCATATTAGAAGAGGATATGTTTTATGATTTTTCAGATGTGGATATAGCAGTAGAAGGATTAAAAGAGGACTTTTTCAAAATATTCTCTGATCTTGAGGACATCATAGGAAGAAACATAGATCTTGTGGAAATTGAGTATTGTAAATTTAGAAAAATCATATATGAAAGAGGATTGAGAATAAAATGAAGAAGGAAAGATTAAGCTTTCTTTTAGGATATATCCTTTCTCAAGAGGAAGAAGTTAAGAAAATATACAGAGAAATACAAAACATTAACCCAGAGATGAAAGAAAAAACCATATACTTAGCCTATAACCTACACAATCTATACAATGCATCCTTCTTTCATAAAGAGATTTTAAAAAGAATGTCCATAGAAATTCCAGGAATAAGACCTAAGGTACTCTCAAAGGAAAGTTTTATTATTTTAAATGAACTCCGAGGATTTAGATATATATTCAGGCATGCATATAACTATGAAATCATTCCAGAAAAAGTAAATATGTTGAAAGAAAAAATAACAAAAAATTGGAGCATTTTGGAAGAGGACCTAAACAATTTCAAAAATTGGTTAAAGGAAAACTTAAGATAAATTTTTACCCAAGCTCCACAGCATAGCTTAAAACCTCTTTAATAAAAATATTGTTATCCTTTTCCATCTTTTCAATTTCATCTTTTGTATAAACAATTATATTCACGTCAAAGGGAACTTCTTTAAAATAATCCAAAAACTCATCAGCTCGAAAGAGAAAAGGTTTTTCAGAATTTTTTACTATAATCATTATATCCACATCACTTTCTGGAGTATAATCTCCCCTTGCAAAAGAACCAAAAAGCATAATCTTAATAACTTTACTATTCTTTTCCTTTATGAAAAAGGATATCTCTTTTAATTTATTTATTAAAGCATCATAATCTACTGATAATATCTTCACAGAACCCAATAATTTCTCGTGCAGCATTTAGAGCCTCCTCTGCAATTTTTTTATCAAAAAATTCATAAGGACTTCCTTCAGGAAATCCATTAGGATACCTACTTTCCTTATAATACCTATCCAAAATCCTTGCTCTATGATAAATTTCATCACTCACATCTATGAGCTCTTTTAAGCCATCAAGCATCTTTACTATTGAATGTCCTCTTACAGCTCTATTTAACTTATAATATAAAGCTTTTACTGCTTTCTCAGCAGATTGCTGAGAGGCAAAACAAGCCCACTCGTAAAATGAGTGTTCATAATCAAGAAGAGCTTTCTCATAATCCCTTTTAGCCTGTTTTAACCAATCATCGCTTCTGTTCATACAAATTTTCCCTCATTTAAAATTTTAACATAAATCCAAAAATTTTAATAAAATTCTTTCCATATTTGCTTTTTTGGTAGTATTATTTAGGTATATAAAGAAACTTAAAAGTGAGGTGAAATTTATATATTATGAGGTACAAAATGCCAGAAGGTCCTTTTAGGCCCACATGGGAGTCATTAAAAAACTATAAAATTCCAGAATGGTACAAGGATGCCAAATTTGGAATTTTCATCCATTATGGTGTTTATTCGGTTCCTGCCTTTAGTAATGAGTGGTATCCAAGAAATATGTATATTGAAGGAACGCCCGAATATGAACACCATATAAAAACTTACGGAGAGCACAAAAGATTTGGATATAAAGATTTTATACCTCTTTTTAAAGCAGAAAGGTTTGATCCATATGAATGGGCAGATTTATTTAAAAAAGCAGGCGCTAAATATGTGGTGCCTGTAGCAGAACACCATGATGGCTTTGCTATGTATGATTGTAGTTTTACCAGATGGTGTGCAAGCAAGATGGGGCCAAAAAGAGATATCATTGGAGAGCTGGCAAAAGCCGTGAGAGAAAATTTTCTTACCTTTGGAATTTCTTATCATAGAGCAGAGCATTGGTGGTTTTTCCATGAGGGAATGAAATTTGATTCCGATGTAAGAGATAAAGATTATTTTGATTTATATGGACCTGCCCAACCAGAACCCATGCAGCCCACTGAGGAATTTTTAGAAGATTGGCTTCTTCGTCTTTTGGAAATAGTGGATAAATATCAACCTCAAGTAGTATATTTTGACTGGTGAATAGAACAACCTGCCTTTGAACCATACCTAAAAAAGTTTTTTGCTTATTACTATAATAGAGCCCATGAATGGGGGAAAGGTGTGGTAATTAACTATAAATTGAATGCAGTACCAAGGGAATGTGCAGTCTTTGATGTGGAAAGAGGGAAATTAGGGGATATTGATCCCATATATTGGCAGACTGATACTTCTATATCAAGGATTTCTTGGGGATATGTAGAAAATGATATTTACAAACCCGCCAAAGAGTTAATATGGGAACTTGTAGACATTGTAAGTAAAAATGGCAACTTATTACTTAATGTAGGACCAAAAGCAGATGGAACCATACCAGAAGCAGCTCAAAAAACTCTTCTTGAGATAGGAGAATGGCTACTTAAAAATGGAGAAGCAATTTATGGAACAAGACCACGGAGAATTTATGGGGAGGGACCCACAAAAGGAAATGCGGGATCTTTTAGTGAGAAGGAAATTAACTATACAGGAAGAGATTTAAGATTTACTACAAAAGGAGATACCCTTTATGCCATTCTCATGAATAAGCCTGAAAAGGATGAGATAGTGATAAAATCACTAAGCACAGAACTTACTTTATACCAAAAAGAAGTAGCAAAGGTTGAGCTTTTGGGATTAAAAGGAGAGCTTAAATTTGAAAGAAATGAGGAGGGATTAAAAATAAAAATTCCTGAATTTGAAAAGCTGAATTACCCTATAACCTTCAAGATTTGGGGAAGATGAAGAGAAAGTTAAATACTTTCCTTAAAATTCTGGGGAGATTTCCCTGTATATTTTTTAAACTTACATATAAAATAGTCTGTATCCTTGTAGCCTACCATCTCTGCCACCTCTGAGACTTTCAAACCCCTTCTTAAAAGCTCCTTTGCCTTATTTATTCTCACTCTATCAAGATAGGTATTAAATTTTTCCTTTGTATACTTTTTAAAGATTTTTCCAAGATAACAAGGGTTATAGCCAAATTCCTTTGCCACATCTTTCAATTTAAGATCTTTGTAAAAATTAGAT
>ERZ1669248.610-NODE-610-length-16540-cov-11.117137_pt1 | contig 16540 bp, 11 predicted proteins | sample MGYA00579296_ERZ1669248 | MGnify/ENA primary metagenome ERZ1669248 (study PRJEB41166, sample SAMN08046057) | hot springs metagenome | biome: hot spring; feature: neutral hot spring; material: thermophilic sediment; isolation source: thermophilic sediment from...
TATACTAATAATGATTGGATTAACATTGGATTTTATATTAAAGCTAATAACGTTAATACAACAACGGAAAATGGAAATACAATAACATATTTAGTGTATGATTTGACAACAAAAAAATATAGCTTTACAAACTCATTAGATAAACCTAATATAAATAAGCTTTATTTTAAACTATATATAAACAACAATAAATTTTACGCATCTCCAGATGATATTACAACTAATTTATTTGCTTATACTACAAGTTTATCATCTTATTTATCTTTATCTGCTAACATTAGTAATACTGCGTTATATTCTTTAACAACAAATAATAGTAATGTTGCAACTTTATCTTTAACAACAAATTATAGTGTAACTTCACTATACTCTTTATCAACTGATATAAGTTTAACAACTAATAAAGCGATAACAACAAATAATAGCAATATTGCAATAAAATCTTTATCTTCAAATATAAGTTTAACATCTTTATATTCTTTATCTTCTATTTCAAGTATTTATGCTTTATTATCATATACAGCACCATCAAGTTTATCAACTTATTATTCAATTACTGCAATATATGCTAATTTTGCAGAAAATCTTATTGTAACTAAATTTAGTGATCTTGAAATACCATATACAAGATTATTTGTAGATACAAATTTTCCTACTAATGTAAATAATTATGATAGTTTTTATAATATCAATACAAAAGAATTATATGTTTTTGTTAGTAATTCTTGGAAAAAAGTTAACTGGCAACAATATATTAAAAGTGATAGATTATATAAAGAAGGAAAAATAAGAATAAATCCTTCTACAACTGCATTAGAAATACAAAGTGCAAATGGTAATTGGCACGAAATTATACCTACAATAGGTGTAATATTTACACCTGTAAATTATAATAACTATGTTTATTATATTGCACCTGGTCAAATTTATAACGGATTTAGTTCTTCATTTGCTCCTATAATGGCTATTAATGGTATGGCATATAGAGGAGTATATTCACATACTTATGCAGGTGAAGATAATTTTGGTATATTCCCAAGTGGAATAGCTATTAGTGACGGAGTTGGTAATCATTTTGCTGGTAGTACAATAGGTAAAACAGGAGCTACATTTACAGGTAAAAACTTTGTTTTAATAATTAACCAAGCAGGTTCAAATATTAACTATACAGCTTTTAGTATACAAATACAAAGCAATACAATGTTTACAACTGGTATAGGTTCTGCTTATTATACAATAGGTGTAAGTGTAAACATTGGTTATGGCACTTTCCCAATTAACGGCTATTATTTAGGCATATGGTGTTATGAAGGTACACCAGTTACAGTAAATCAAGTTTCTATAAGAAGAGAATATTAATTTTTTTTTGCATATCTTATAAAAACAACATTCAAATTATGAAAAAATTAGAGTTTTTAAATCCTTCTTTATTCAAAATATATACTAATATTGAAGGTTATTTAGATAAAGAAAATAATTCGATACAGATTTCCGGTTATTATACCAGCAATGATTGGATTAACATTGGATTTTATATTAAACCTACAAATATTAGCACGACAATAGAAAATGGAAATACTATAACATATTTAGTGTATGATTTATCTACAAAAAAATATAGCTTTACAAATTCATTAGTTAATGCATCAATAAATAAACTTTATTTTAAACTTTATGTATATAATAATAAGTTTTATGCATCACCAGAAGATATTATGCCTACAAATATAATTTCAGCTAATGCATCAGATTCTAGTAATTTTGCATATTATTCATTATCATCAGAATTTAGTTTAACTTCATTATATTCATTATCATCAAATGTAAGTAATTTAGCTATCAACTCTTTATCAGCTATTGTTAGTAAAACAGCTTTATATTCTTTAACTTCAGAATTTAGTTTGTCAGCATTATATGCATTATTATCTGAAACCAGTAATATAGCAAACATATCTTTAACATCAAATTTAAGTTTGACATCTTTATATTCACTATCATCAGGAACTAGTAATTTTGCTATTAGCTCATTATCATCTTTATATAGCAACTCAGCAGTATATGCTTATACTTCAGATTTTGCAAAATATGCATTAATAGGTACTGATAATACAAATAAAATAAATTTCTTTAGTATACCTTATACAAGAATATTTGTTGATACTGTATATCCAACTAATGTAACTGAATATGATAGTTTCTATAACATAAACACAAAACGATTATATGTTTATATTTCTAATTCATGGCAGGAAGTAAATTGGACAAAATATATAATAAGCGATAAATTATATAAAGAAGGTAGATTAAGAATTAATGATACTACCGGTGCATTAGAAGTAGTAATATCTAATACAGTAAGTTATGAAATAATACCTACTATTGGTTTAACATTTACACCAATTAGTTATACCGGTTATGTATATTATATAGCACCTGGACAAACTTATAACGGATTTAGTTCTTCGATTACACCAGTGTTAGCGATTAATGGTATGACATTTACTGGGTTACTTTCATTTAACGTTACAGCAAATACACCTGCATGGTTTGGTTTATATCCTGGAGGATTAGGAGCATATCCTATAAGTGGAGCTTATGTAAATAATATTACTGGCGATAGTGTTGGACTTAAAGGATTTGTACCTGTTATATATTGCTATAGTAAGACAATTCACAGTGCAGAAATAAGTATACAATTATTTAACGCTGTTTACGCGACATCTATCGATCAAAGTTCTACATTAGTATGTGCATGTGCAGGACAAGGTGCATTAAATCCTTATGCTTATTATTTAGGTGTATGGTGCATAGAGGGAGCAATTGTTACAGTTGATTATGTTTCTATACAAAGAGAATTATAATATTTTTTGCTTATGTTAAAAAGAATAACAATCAATTTATGAAAAAAATAGAATTCTTAAATCCTATATTATTTACAGTTTATACTAATATTAAAAGTTATTTAAATGAAGAAAATGGTTTGATACAAATATCAGGTTATTATACTAATAATGATTGGATTAATGTTGGATTTTATAATAAACCTGTAAATATTAGTACAACAGTAGAAAATAGCAATACAATAACTTATCTTGTTTATGATTTAACAACAAATAAATATAGCTTTACAAACTCGCTAGATAAACCAAGCATAAATAAACTTTACTTTAAATTATATGTAAATAATAATAAACTTTATGCATCACCAAACAATATATCACGAAATTTAAATATATATACTTCAACAAGTTTTGCTTATACATCAGTATCATCAAATTTTAGTAATACTTCATTTTACTCTTTAACAACAAAATATAGCGAATTTGCTAACATATCATTAACTACAGAGTACAGTATATCATCATTATATTCTTTAACAACTGAATTTAGTACTACAACATCTACTGTAAAATTTACAAATAAAAGTAATTATGCTAACAAATCTTTAACTGCTATTATAAGTTTATCATCTCTTTACTCTTTATCTGCTAACAATAGTGATTACGCTATATTATCATTAACTACTCAAAATAGCTTATCAACTTTTTATTCAACAACAACCTTATATACTAAAAACGCATCAATAATATTAAGTTTTGTAGAAAAATTTACATTATTTAGTATACCTTATACTAGATTATCTGTTAGTACAAATTTTCCTACAACTGCTAAATTATATGATAGTTTTTATAATATCAACACAAAAGAATTATTTGTTTATGCTACTGATTCGTGGCAACTTGTAGAATGGCAAAATTATATAGTAAGTGATAGATTATACAAAGAAGGCAGATTAAGAATTAATGATTCAACTGGTGCATTAGAAATACAAAGCGCAGATGGTGTTTGGCATGAAATAATACCTACAATTGGCGTAGCATTTGCACCTGTTAGTTATACTAATTATGTTTATTATATTGCAACTAATCAAATATTTGTTGGTCTCAGTACTACAATTGTACCATTGATGGCAATTCCTAGCATGAAATTTAAAGGTATGTTATATTTTGTAGGTAGATATAGTGGTCCAGCTGGTTTGCATCCAAATGGTATAGTTATTTCTGATGGAGTATATAGTACAGTACAAGGTTATTATAATAATTTCTATGGTACATTTAGAATAGGTAGAACATTTACAAATCAAAACTATATACATATTGCTGCGCAATATGATTTGTATATAGATGTTGCAACTTGGGCAAAATTTAGTATAGATATTAATAATAATAATCAAATGCAAACAACCGCAATAAGTAATGGTGGAAATTCAGTTGTTACTGTAAATTCAGGTTGCGGTACTTTTCCTAACATAGGGTTTTATTTAGGTACTTTAACTACTAAATATCCAACTACTATAACTATAAAAAGAGTATATTAATTTTTTTGTAATTTTCTTTAAACATAACTGTTAAATTATATATTATGACACACAAAATAATCTTAAACAGAAAACTTTACGAATTGTATTTATTACAAAAAATGTATACAGAATCAAATTCAGATTTTATAGAATATACACTTAAATCGGAAGATGAAAATAATGAAGTATTAATACTATTTGATAAGAATATTGATAGCCAAGAATTTTATGGTAATTTACAAATTACAAATTTGGAAAGAGAAATTGATAATAAAGTTATACTACTAATAGAAAAACATAAACCACCGAAAATATTGAAAAATATACATTCAGTTGTTGTATATTATGCAGATGAACCAATTTCATTAATTGATTATAAAAACCATTTCAACTTTTCTAAACAAGATATTAGTTTAATTATAATAGAACATCCATCTTTAATATTGAAAAACAAAAATAAGATTGATTTGTTTGATGGTAGAAATTTTGTAGAAAACATTGAAGCTAATAATGATATTTAATTTTTTTTGCAAAAAAATTAAGCACTTTTATTCAAGTATAATGCAGTTAGTATAGTATTTATTAACTTTTCAGATGGTAATTGTTTTGTTGATTGTGGTAATCTAGCAGTGCCATTTTGCATAATATTAGAGAGTATATCGCTAAATTCTTCTGCTTCAGCATTAACAAAACCAATTTCAGCAATAATAGAAGGGACATCATAAGATAATAATGCCCATGAGTCAAATTCGCCAAATGCAAATCCACCACTTTTCTTTCTACCTTTTACTGCTTGACCTGTTAAGCTTTCTTTAGGACCTATAAATCTAGCATGTAATACTTCATCTGTTGTATGCTCAAGTCTAAATAGATACATATAACCTATTTGTACTGGTAAAGGAGTTCTTGTATTGTATTCTGGTAAATATAATCTTTGTTCTGTTTTGATATTGTATTTAGTTTCTAATTTCTTAATAAGGTTTTGATCTTGTTTAAATGGAGATTTAAATGGGAATACAATTAATGGAATTGCTTCTATTCTTCTAGCTTCATCATATAATTTTTTGTAATCCATTGGTGTTAATGAATTTAAATAAGCATTAATTTCTGGATTGTTTAAATAGAAATCTCTATAAAATTCATCATATACCTTTTTAAATGTTGTTAAATCTTTATCTTTAACATGCCTTAAATATACATGTTTAGCAATATATGCAATAGCTAATTCATATACCTGTCCAAGGTTCATTCTGTTTATTACACCAAGTGGATCAAGTATAACATCTATGGTTTCACCATATTCAGTTTTAGGCATTAGTTCATCTGGTAATATCTTTGTTATAACACCTTTATTACCGTGCCTATTACAAAGTTTATCACCTAATGCAGCATAAGTTACTTTTTCAAATTCTATTCTTAATATTGCAAGTGGAGTTTTATCATTGTAGTGATATTTTTCATTACCTACTTTAATTAGGTATTTGCTATCTGTCATAGGTTCATGGTTTAAATATGCTTCTAGATAATCTTTGTATATAGGTTCAAATTTTTCATATAATGCCATTAATTGTTTTTTAACTTCTTCATTTGCTACTATTTTGTTAATATCTTTTGTATTAAAGTATATTTGAACTTCTTTAATTCTACCACCTTTTATACTCTTATATGTTTTTTTGTTACCTTTTATATCAACATAAACAGCTTCAGATGGATCTAATTCAAATTCATCATTTGCCTCTATAGAAGGTAATGATACTGTAACCAATGATCTACCAGATGGTAAGAATTTATCAAATTCAATATTTAAGTATTCTATTTTTTCACCTTCAAATATTGGTATAGTTACTATTTCATATTTTCTAGTCTTACCTATCTTTTTAGCATAAGATTCAGAAACTACTATACCATCTTCAAATGTTTGTCCTTCATAATGCATAAATGCTACTAATACGTTATTACCTAATTGCATTTTCTTGTATTCTGTTATATAGGTAGATACTGCAATAGGATCACCTGCTTTAACTGTATCTCCAGCTTTAACTATAGCTTTAACAGGTAATGTATAAAAACCTTTACCTGTTCTTATACTTCTTGAAGTTATATCAACAAATTTTTCTGTACCATCTTCATATTTGATTATTAAATATCTATTTGTAACTTTCTTAATAACACCATCTTGTTCAGCATTAATTGTAAATATGTTTGATGCAATTTGAGGTAATATTTCTTCTGCACCAGATTGAATTATTGGAGGTTCTACTTTTTCAGTTGGTACAATAGATTTCATTTGGTTTGTAGCAAGTAATATTCTGTTTCCATCATTATGCTCTATAAATGGTATTACAGATTCAAGAGGCGATAATATAGCATATGAACTTTCAAATAAATTTTGATTTACATTTGTTAAAGAACCTACATAGTTTTGTACTATAGCACCTAATGTTAATCTATTGACTTTAGATGTATTATTGTTTTCTGGTGTATCATATGCAGATATAATACCAAAGTTTTCTTTTGGTAAAATACCTAAATCTCTTATTTCTTGCTCATCTTTTAAGCCATCTGGACCTGATACTTTAATTGAATATATAAGCGATAATTCTTCAAGAGGTGATGAAGTTTCAGCAAGTTGCATTAATTCATTTAATCTATAAGTACTATACATATTTAGTTTATTTAATATTGTTTTAGCATTAAAGTATTTAGATAGTTTTACATTAGATTTAGACTGTCCTACTATATCTTTTTGCATTCTTGATATTGCACCATCCAATTCTTTTTGGAATACTTGTGCAAACATTTCTGTTAATCTTACTCTAGATTTATGTACTGATAATCTAGCATAATCTATATTATCACCACCATTATATGCTAAATCCATAGCATAAGCAATTATATTTTCTGCATTAGGTTCAAAACCATATAGTTGTTTTATAAATATTGTAGTAAAATCTGTTTCAAATAATAATGCCTGTGTTAATACTTTAATAGCAGCAGCATCTTGACCTCTCATAGTAAATTTTGTAGCATTTAATGCAGCCTCTAATAATTTGTTAAGATTCATTGATTGTAAATCTGCTTTTGTTAATTGTTTAAAGAACTTTTTTACATTTTCATCTTGTAATAATATAGCAAACAATTCTTGATTATACCTTGAATTTTTATTTGCCGTAAATATAATTTTACCGTCTGCTAATTCCAGTTCAAATTGCATTTTTACTTGTTGTAATATTTAATTTGTTAACAAAAAAATTAATAGTTATCAAATATAGTTGTATCTTGATGTATTATTTGTTTAGTTTCTTTATGTTTATTAAATAATGGTTTTTGCTGATTCTCCATAACAATCTTGTTATTATCATTTTGCACTTCTTTTTGTATTGTTTTAATATTATGCTTAATAATGGTTTCAAATAAATGATCTATTATTTTGTTAAGTTTATATCTAAATGGTATTAATGGTATAGGCATTGTAAATTTAACATTTTCAGATTTAATACTTGCAAGAATAACTTGATCTTGATTAGTATTATCTACTACTAATTGAAATGATATGCTTTTGTTTTCTCTTATTACATTAACATTTGTAATTTCTTTTAATGTTAATGCTCTTAACATTAATAACTCATTTTCATCCATATGAAAATTAACTTTTAAATCTTTGTTTAGCTTTGTTCCCCCAAATTTACTAGTATTTGAATTTTCTAATGCAGGCATTGCAGTTATATATGCTGCAATACTTAGCTCGGTTGAATTGTCTTGAATTTGTGTTTCTTCAAATAAGAAATTAAATTTTAACATACCTTTTCTAGAAAACAATGTAATCATAAGAATTAATTTAATATATTTGCTTTAGATATTATTTTACAAACTACAATAATGATAAACTTAGTTTTAGCTGGAGCAGTATATAAATCATTAAAAGCAGGTGAACATATAATTGCTACAGAATCTAAAGAATATAGTATTGGTGAAGTAGATTTTGATGAAAAAACAAAAAAATTAGTTATTAGTTTTAAGAAAGACGTACCAATGAATTTAAAAACAATATCATTTGAAGCATCACAGATTATAGATAGCGTAAAACAGTATCTTATTAGAAATAAAGATATAGAAATAAAAGTTACATATGGTTCTAAAGCATTAGGTACTGTAAAATATAATGGTCATATAACAATACTATCTAAATATCTATCAAAACTACAATACTTATATCAACACATATTTGACGAATTAGATTATATGATTAACAAGATAGATAAAAGCTATGTAGAAGATGTTTCTATTATATATCTTGGTGCAAAAGATGTTATGAGATCAACTATAGGTATTGAGTTTACAACATATAACATATTACTTAAAGAAGCAGAAAATCAAGTTGAACAAAACTTTAGAGAAATATTAGAAATACATAATGATACAGATATAGAACATTTACCATTAAACCATTTTGAAAGACTTATTGAAAAACATGGTTATGATACTATTATGAAAGCATTATATGAATATGCATTATGGTGTAAAGTACATAAACCTGAATTACATGAAAAAGTAAATGAGATTATATTTAAATTAGAAGAGAAATATCGTAGAAATGAAGAACCAGAAGATTTTATTAAAGATGAAAGTTATTTATTTAGCATTAGAGACTATATAGATGAACTTATAAATAAATTTTATACAACAAAAAGTTATTCTACAAAACTTAGTATATTAGCAACACTTGAAACTATGACATATTATGATTTAACAAAAGCAGAATATATAAACATTGCATCCAAATTTGCATTACCAGATTTAGAGATTATGTTAGAAGCTGAACAAGTTGAAGAAAAAGAAGTAGAAAAAGATAAAGAAAAAGAAACTAATAAAATACCTAAAATTCCAGTAAAAACACAAATCGATATAGATATATTAGCACTAGCAATTATAGCAACACAATCTGATATATCATCTGTTAAAGCAACTGCATTGTATGCATTAAATAAACTTGGTATAAGAGATTGGCTAAAAGAACTTAATGATAAAAATCTTGCTATTAAAATGATAAATAGTTTATTAACAGTATCTACAAGATTTAAATTAGCAAGATTGTATACTAAAAATGCTATAAATATATTAGCATCTGCATCTGGTAATGTAACTAAGAAACCTTCAATTAAAGATGCAGATATAATAGAACTTGGTCAAAAAATAGGAGCAATAATGGCATATGATGCTATAAGATAATTTTTTTGTTTGTAAAAAATTATAATACAATATCATAAAGTAGTTTATAGTTTTCCATTTGTTTGTTTTTTTGTATGATTACTTTTTTTGTAAATGGTTGCAGTAATGTAATTGAATTAGAGTTTCTTATTGTTAAAAACAAGTTATTTGCTATTGATAATATATCTTTTGTTTCATACATGTTATTATTAGCAAAACTAAATACTTTGTTAGTTGCTGTCATTGATACAAAATGACGCAGAATAAATACAGGTATAACACCAAGATAAAAAGGATATACATGTAAATCTTCTCCTTTTTTGTAATTATAATCGAAAAAGTTAATCAATAATATTTTATTGCAACAAGGTAGTAATAGTTTAGTTGGATATATTGTTGTATAGATATGCTCATTTCTATCAAATATTTCATTTGCAATAGAAGAGAATCTATAGATAACAAGTTGTAAATCTGGTAATGTATATACTTGATAATCATATACTCTTTCATCTTCATTACTAAGTTGTAAATAGTATTCATCAGTTAATCCATTGTAAAATAATTCTATATTATCAAGTAAATCAAGTATGTTTGCAATATTTATTTGCTTATTTGTTGCACTATCTTCTAAAATATAATCGTTAAATAGTTTAAATCGATTAAGTTTATCCATTTTTTGTTTAAACTTTTTAATTACATCTAGCATGAAAGTTAATTTATTATTGTTGCAAAAAGTAACTTTAATTTTAAGTATTTAGATGCATAAATTAATATACATAATTAATTTTATGGAGGTTGAATGTTCATTTTAATGTTAGTACAGATTCTGTTCGTTTTCTTACCAATAGTAGAAATCTTGGTTTTAAATTTAATTTTTATTAAAAACTCTAAAGGAGGTAGACCATGGAAAAATTAAATGAACTTTTAAAAGAAGTTGCGCATGAAGTGCAAGTAGAAAAAGGATGGCAAATAATCAGACTAAAGGTGCAGCGTAACAAAAGAAAAAAAATAGAAGAGATGTTAGATGATCTAAATAATGAGTTGTTAACAGTTAAAAAGTATGTTATTTTACTTTAGTTATACAACTTCATGGGGCTTACGCCCCTTTTTTTACTTATAAATACAACAATTTTTTTAGTGGAGTATCTGCTACTTTATTATCTTTATTTTGTATCATATAGCGTAATGATTTTCTTGGATTTTCAAACATTAAACCTATACCAAGTAATGCAGGCATATTTTTTAGTGGTTGTTTTACTAGTGGAAATTCTAATTTACGATTATAGTAAAATGGATTATTGTTTTGATCTGTTAATTGAGATAATAATAACAATTCGTACATAAAGTAAGGGAATGGAGTATCATATGTAATCAATCTATATAGTATAGTTTCTATTTTAAGCAACTGATTTAGATTGTTAATACTTAATTTCATTTTTAAGAAATTTTCTATAGCAGATATAGCGTTTGTAATACTTAATGGCGTTAATTGTATTATATTACCTTTAACTTTACCAGGTTGTGCTAGTAGCTTACTACCTTGCATTACTGTAAATTTAACTATATTACCATCTGAATATTTTAGCGTTATTTCTATATCATGCAATATAGTATTAGTATTTTTAGAAACTATGGTATCTGGTGGTAATATTAGTTCTGCTTCTTGTTTTGTTAGTATTATCTTATCATGTAAATCTAAATAGTCTTTATACTGATTTATGATATTCATAATATCAGACTGTAAAGAAACAGCTGAACCTGTATGGAATACTCTTAGTGTTAGTTGTGTAGCTCTTTCACCAATTGTTTGTGCAACAATAATGCCAATATTTTTAAAGTCATAGTAATATTCACCTACGCATTTACGGCAAAGATTTTTACTTTTGCATAAGAATGGACTACGAACAGGAATAATTTTGTTAATAAATTTTTCTGGTTTATCTATTATTTTTTCTGTATTTGTTTCTATATCATAATAGTATTTACCATAAAAACTTTTATAATTATCTTCTGTTATTTTACGAGGTATATATTCTTTTGTACCACAATCTTCTTCGTCTATATGTATATGAGATAATGCATATACTAATTGTCTTGTTAAATAACCTGGTTTTGCAGTAGACATTGTTTTATCATATAATGCTTTTCTTGCTGCAAGAGATGATATTTCAAAATCATGTATTGACAATCCATCGAAATAGCAACCTTCTATAAATTCAGTATTAAATCCTGTATCTAGCATACCTCTAGATAATATGATTTGTTTTAATTGAGTATCAGATGATCTAGCACCAGATTCTATAATATCAAGTATAGCAGAATTCTTTAGCTTTAAATTTTCTTTTGCTTTTTCTAAATAACGTTTCAATATTAAATCTTTATCTACAATCTTTGTATATTTTTTTACTTGATTTCTATATTCTTGCTTAATATCATCATCTACCATAAAATCTTGTAATGTTATTGTTATATTGTATTTAAGTGTATTTAAACAATGCCCTGCTTTATATACTAAATCTATAAATTGCATAGTAATATCTTTACTATTTTGTTTTGCAAATTCAATAATAAAAGCATTAAATGATTTTTTAGTTAGAGTTTCTGGTATTTCTGGTAATACTGCTTTACCATCTTGATTAACTAAATTAAATAAATGCTTAATAAGTTCAATATGAGTTTTAAAATTAACTATGTTTTTACAAAACTCTTTATATTTCTTTATCATGTTAATTAATTTATAAAATGTGCAAAAAATTAAATCTGTAATGTTATATCTACAGTTTCTGCTATACGCTTATACTTTATGCGTATTACAATAGATATAGTATTAAATTCTTCTACATAATCTTTTACATATACTGTAAATTTATCTATCATACTTAAGTGGTATTCACTAATTACATTTGAAACTAATTGTTTAATATAATCTTTGTTATAATATAACTTATGCTTTAAAGGTAGTAATACTCTATATAATCTATGCAATAAATCAAGTAAATCTGCATTCACATATTCATATACCAATACATTATTACCTTTATATGTTGTTCTAAATATAGTTTGTGCAGGTCCTTTATATGTGTTAACAATTTGGTTGATTGTATAAATAGTAAAAGAGTTAAAACCACTTTCGTTTATTTTAATTGAATACTCATTTGTATAATTATCTATACTATGATGATATATATCATTAAACAATAATACTGTTGTTGAATTATCTTTTGTTCTAAGTCTATAGTTAATTATCTTATATACTGCATCATAATGTATTGGAGATATCTTTAACTTGCCTAATTCTGTATAGTATATTTTTTGCAAATGAGTATATGAAACAACTAAGTTACTATTTATGATATCATTTTCGTTTCTTATATAGGTATATAACAATGAACCTAAATAATTTGTATGCTGATTAATACAGAAATTATAAAGTATTCTGTTAATAGAACTTATCAATGAATTTGAAAAATCAATTTGTATAGGTGCAACTACATATTTTATAAAATAATCATTTACGTTACTTATAGATTGTAATGCATTTAAAAATTCTTGTTCATTAATAGTATTACTTTCTATAAACAAAGTTGAATTAGTAAACATCTGTAAAGTATTTGATGATAGTATGTTATAAAGTATATCAAAGAATATATCTTGATCTATATACGTGTATGATACAATATTTGAAGCAGATAAATCATAAACAACCTTTATATTAGTATTTGAATAAGTAAATGAATAAGCATCCATTGTATAGTTATCTGTATAAATAGATTCATTAATAAACGGTATAACATCTGTATTTTTATTTGTAACAAAGTAAAGATAGTTATCTCTTAATAATAATTTTGCTTGATAATCTTCACCTCCAAAAAATGATGATGCAGACCATAATACTTCGTATAAAGAAGTTGAATTAAATGAATTTGTTAAACTTGGATATGGATAAAATAGAGTATTTTTGCCTATATAACCAGGTAGTATATATAACTGATTATCATAGTTTGCTATTACATATGTTAAATTTGGATTAGTATAATCAAGAGGTGCAAGATTACAGCAATAAATAGGAGTAAGCATAGATGTTCTATATGCGTAAACAAAGGATTCTTCTAGCATAATAGGTTTATTGCCATATGTATTAACAAATTCCATATCATCTTTAATAAAAGTTATTGTATTATATGGACCTTTATTAGTTGAAATAAAAAACAGAGGAACTTGATAAGTAGCATTATTAGTATTTGAATATTCTAGGTTTATAGACATTAATTTCAAGCTTATTAATACATTAATTTAAGCATAACTTCAATTATGCTCGAAAATAACAACTCTAATAACTTTAATAACGATGCAAATATAGAAACAATAAAAGTATTAAAAGATATAAGAGATATACTAGTTAAAACCGCAAATAGAGTACATGAAGGATTTGTACAAATAGAAAGACAAGAAGATAAAAATGAAGCAGTATTAAAATCTATAGCTACTAATATAAATCAACAATTAAGAAACTTTGTTAAGGTAGAAGATAAACTAATAGATGTAGCAAAACAATTTGAGTTATATGCAAAAAGACAAGAAAGTATTTTAAAAGTATTACCGCAAATAGATAAAACATTAGAAAAACTTCTAGAAAGAGAACAAAAACTTATAGAAACAATACAAACAACTAATAAAACAACTCAGTACATTACATCAAATATAAAATTACTTTTTAACAAAATTGGACTTAAAATAACTGAATATTTAGATAAATCATTTAATAAACAAATACAATTATTTGAATTACCTGCTACGCAAAAAGTTTTTAAAGATATACAAACAGAAATTGCGAAGGAATTTAAAACTGCATTATTGTTTAGCCAAAAACAAATTACTGATACTTTACGTATAACTGAAGCAACAATAGAAGATATTATTAGAAATGCTGACTTAGACGATTTCCAAAAAGCAGCTATTAAAAAAATAGATCAACTTGCTTATGCAACAGAAAGAAAATTCTTTGATGGTAAAGACTGGTATACTGCAACTTTTGAATTACTTTTTAGCATAAATAGAATACTTGTTGAAATGCTACTTACAACACAAAAATTTAGTTCTATACAAATTACTCAATTTTCTGAATTGAAAAATGTAATTAAAACTCTAGATAATATTAAATATGTTGATAAAAATGTACAACTGTATTATGGCGAATTATTTAAAACATTTGAAAATACAAATTATAAATTACCTTTATTTGCAAGATTAAAAATTTGGAAAAAAGGGTTATACAATAATCCATTATTACAAATTGTTATGGCAAGAGATTTAAATAACAAAGAAAATATTGAATTTTTAAAAATATTTACTAAATACATTAATGAATACAATAATGTTATTAGTCTTGATAATATTTTAATGGTTGAAATGTTTAATAGATTAAATCTATCGTATTTAGAGTTAAAAGAAATCAAACATTTATTTGATATACCTGTTAATAAACAAAAGAAATTTATTGATAAATTAAAAAGAGATTTTGCAACTAACAAAGATTTACTTAGAGCATTAATATTACAAGAAATACCTAAGCATATTGCTGAAGCAGAAGACGAAGAATATTATCAGTTTTTATTAGATCTATCAGTAAATAAAATAATATACGATTTAAGATTTGCTTTATCAGATACTAGAGCATTTAAGTTTTTATATAATCAATATTCGGAATTAGGACTTAAAAAAGAATTTCTAAAAACATTAGATGCACAAATGTATACTCTTAACAAGTATTTTTATAGATCAATTTATAACGCTCTTAATAAAGTAGGTGGCATAACAAGAGAATTATTATTATCAGGTGCTGCAATATCATTGATGTCAACAGGTCCAATAGGTACTTTACTTGCTGTTCCATTACTAGTATCAACTGGTGCATATTTTATATTAGGTAAAGAATGGATAGGAAAATGGTTAGTAACTGACGTTTTAAATTTTATTAAGAATATTCCATTTGTTAAAAGATTAACTGAAATAGTTGCTAATTTTATACAAAAAAATATTATTCAAAATATACAAACTTTCTTTACTGTTTTAAACAATGTTATCGATAATAATAAATATTTAAGTTTCATAAAACAAGCAGTGCTAAAAACTTTAAATGTTTTTAAAATCGGTTTACAAAAAATTGTTAATATATTTGATACCTTAACTGGGGGGTTTGTTTCAGTATTTATTACGAAATTTACTCAAGTTTCCAAAGTTTTCTTAAAAGGTATTGGTTTAGGATTTATAGAAGGATTCTTTGCTAAAAAGAAAGAAAAACAAGAACCTGTAGCAGTAGAAGATTTATATAGTAAAACGCTTGGTAAACTAAAGAATGTACAACAAGTAACATTGCAAACTATACATGAAGATTTATTATTATTGCTTGAAAACTTACCTAATTTATTTAAGATTGATAACATTAAAATACAAATTAGTGATGATTTAGTAAATAATATAACAAAAAGTTTAGATGTTTTAAAATCATATTTTCAAACTTTATTAGACGTATTATTTGGTGCACCTAGTGAATGGGATCATAACACTTATGAAATAAAAACCAAATTGTTAATAGCAGAAGGTGTTGGTATGGTATTACGAGAATTACCACAATTACCTCCTATTAGAACTAATGTTATATCTCTACCAAATTCTTTTGCAGTTGATTTAACTAATAGTTTTAAAGCAGCATTTGATTGTACAATATGTGATTTAATGCAAAAACAAATAGATATATTAACAGAAATATTAAAAACTATTAAAGCATCTACAGCATTTAATGTTGTAAGTAAAATGGCAGATACAATAATACCGGGAGGTGGTGGAGGAGGAGGATTAAAAAGTCTTGGTAAAACACTTGCTGTATTATACGGTCTTAAAAAAATGGCCGATCTAGCAATAGATGGTTTTAAGTTCTTGTTTAAAAAAGCATTTTCAACAATTTCAGATTTT
>ERZ1669248.611-NODE-611-length-16520-cov-15.375159_pt1 | contig 16520 bp, 11 predicted proteins | sample MGYA00579296_ERZ1669248 | MGnify/ENA primary metagenome ERZ1669248 (study PRJEB41166, sample SAMN08046057) | hot springs metagenome | biome: hot spring; feature: neutral hot spring; material: thermophilic sediment; isolation source: thermophilic sediment from...
TGGAGGGGCGGAACTACATCTTTTGCGATGGGCATGTCAAGTGGGCGAGAGATTCGCAGATGTATGTGGCTCTGTTCCCGGAGAAGTGGAATTGGCGCTGCCAACAGTAATGTGGGACTAAGGGCGAGAATCTGAGCGAATAGGAAGGCAGCGGCGGGTTTTTAAACCCGCCGCTTTTTGTTTCAGCGTCGGTTGCGGTTTCTCAGTTAAAGCGTGGAGGCATCCAAGCGAGCCTGTCTGAGCAGCGGATGTTGGCGTAATCGCTTTAATGCGACATCTGCGATTTGCTTTACCCGCTGACGGGACAAACCCAACCGCCTGCCGATTTCCTCGTAAGTGTGGGTTTGCCCATCTTCAAGCCCATAACGGAGTTTGATGACGGTTCGGTAGTTCTCAGGCAATTCCTCAAGGGCACGGTCAATGTGCTCCCTCAAGGTTCGCTGTATCATCTCCTCTTCTGGGTTGAGCGTGGAGGTGTCCTCAATGGCATCAAGCAAGGTGACTTTCTCCTCGCTGTCAACAGGTTCGTCAAGGGAGGAAACCTGGTGGGGGTAACCGAGCAATTCTTCAACCTGCGCTCTTGGCATCTTTACGAAGCGAGCCAACTCCTGAGGTGTCGGTTCACGACCCAATTCTTGCGTCAAGACTTCGCGAGCCCTGTTAAGTTTGTGGAGTTGCTCGCTTATTCGGGTCGGCAACTTAACCAGTTGGCTTTGCGCTTGAATGGCGCGGATGACAGCCTGCCTGATCCACAAAGTTGCGCATGTGCTGAACCGAGTTCCTTTCCTCCAGTCAAATCGGTCAACTGCTTGGATCAAACCGATGTTGCCTTCCTGAATCAGGTCGTTCAGGGGGACGCCATAGCCGCGATACTTGCGAGCGATTGAGACGACCAGCCTCAGGTTGGACTCAATCATGATTTCCCTCGCCTTTTCACCGTCTTCAATGACCGCCCTCTCTTCGGGGGTGGCGATACTCAAGTAGCGCTTGCTGATTAGTTCAACCAAGTATCCGGGTCGCCGTTCCATACTCATTCGCTTCCACTCTTGCTCTGATACGCCCAATTGGCGTGCGATTTCGTCCAGCCTTTCTTGGGGGAGTTTCTTGAGCGCGTTCTTGAGCACCAAGAGGTAATCGTCAAAGGTCTCAGTGTCCTTCCACTTCCTCAACTTGATGCCGAACTCTTTCTCCACATAGCGGCGGAGCAAGTTTTGACGAACCCTTGTAGCCTTTTCCATTCGCTTTGCCAACTGTTGTTCTTGCTCTTTGTCAAGCAGTGGGCGACGGCGCAACTCCCGCGCCCACGCTGCCATTGCGTCTTCCACAGCAGCGTGCGCTTCCTCTTCAGCCAATTCTTCAGGCGTGACTACAAGTTCCTCTGGGAGTTCTGGCAATTCCGGCTCTTCAAACCAATACTCCTCCCAGTCCTCTGGGAGTTGCTCAAAGCCCTCTTCTTCCTCCAGCGCCTCTAAGGCTAAATTTTCCTCGTGCTCAGGCATCAGGAAGGTTTCCTCCTCAAGAACGAGCGGCTCAACCAACTCCTCAAGCCACTCTTTGGTTTTCTGAGAACGGCGCTTCCTTGTTTTGCGAGAAGTCACAGCCATAGGGCACGGTCACCTCTGCCGTTCAGCGGCAAGGCTTGGGGCTCTCTTAGATTTGTCCGAGGTCATTGGTGCGTCCTTTTATGTTATACCCCGTCATGCCAAGAAAAACAACCATTTCGCCCCAAGCCGCCCTAAAATCACCAAATTTATTGGACAAATTCCGCCAAAATGGGCAACTTTTCCGCGACACCTCCAACCGCAAAACACGCCCTGACTTCTTTGATAAATTCGTTGCCAATCGGCTTATTGCTCTGCAAAATAGCCAGAGGTTCTCCAATTTCTACGCAGTCGCCAACCTTTTTCAGGACAATGATGCCGGCGGCGGGGTCTATTTCGCTTGTCCCTATCCGAGCAGCACCCAGTTGTCCTGCGATAAGACCCAGTTGCCTCGTAGCGATTCGCACAATTGTCCCTGCTTGCTCTGACAGCACTTCAACCTTATGTGAAGGTTGAGGCAACTTCTCAGGTTCATCCATTACTCTGGCGTCGCCGCCTTGAGCAGTTACCAATTGCCTAAACTTCTCTAACGCCGCACCGCTGTCAAGAAGTTCCTTTGCTTTAGATTGCCCTTCTCCGAGATTTGTTACGGCTTCGCCAAGCCATAACATTAGAGCGGCGACGGTGATGCAAAGTTCCTTAACATCCTCGGGTCCTCCGCCTTTTAGCACCTCAATTGCTTCAGCCACTTCAATCGCGTTTCCTACAGCATGCCCCAGCGGTTGCTCCATGCTGGAAAGGACAGCGACAGCCTTTTTGCCGGCGAGTTTTGCCGTTCGCACCAGTCCTTCCGCCAAAGCGCGGGCGTCTTCAAGCCGCCTCATAAAAGCACCGTCACCGAATTTGACATCAAAAACGAAAGCGTCTGCACCGCCAGCGAGTTTCTTGCTCAAGACGCTGCTCACAATGAGAGGGACAGAGGCGATAGTTGCCGTTTTGTCCCTGAGTGCGTAAATCTTTTTGTCGGCTGGGGCAATGTCGTCAGTTGCGACGGCAATGGCGCAACCGATGCGCTTTACTTGTGCAATGAATTCCTCCTCGCTTAGGTTCAACCTCATGCCTGGGATGCTTTCAAGTTTGTCAGCAGTTCCGCCTGTGTGACCGAGCGCCCGCCCAGTCAATTTTGCGACAGGAACTCCTGCCGCTGCAACTAAAGGGACGACCACTATACTGACTTTGTCTCCGACGCCACCGGTGCTGTGCTTATCAACCTTGACGCCTTCAATTGAAGACAGGTCAATTGTTCGCCCGCTTTTCGCCATAGTTTCGGTCAGCCACCAAGTTTCTTCATCGCTCAGACCACGAATATAGACTGCAGCCAGCCAAGCCGCCATCTGCTCAGGCGCAACTTCTCCCCGCACGAAACCCGTGACGAGTTGCCGAATTTCTTCTGCCGTGTTCGCCTCGCCATCCAGTTTCTTGCGGATGATCTCGTAAACAAGCATGTCTGCTCGCTTCACCTCTGACAATCTGCCTCTACGCTTACTTTAACATTGCAACTCGCCGAGAAGTTTGTCAAGACAAGCACCTCTCTGTCCGCTTTAATGAAGCGTGAGCGCGTTCAGAGATAGGCGGTTGGGTGCGAATAAAGGTTCGCGGCTAACGCCGCTCCTACAGTTTCAGCAACATTGTTTGGTAGGAGCGCCGTAAGGCGCGAACAATTTGTCAACGAAAATTTCGCGGCTGACGCCGCTCCTACTTAAGCGTTAACAGCGGGTTTGTCCTAAACTAACTTGATGGCTTGTTCGCCAAACAGGGTGGTGAAAGGCGTTTGCTTGACACGCAAGAGTTTGACCGATGGATGAGACAAGCAGAGCATAACCTTTTGTCGGCTGAACGAGACGCAAACGCCGGCGATTACGCATGGGCGTGCTTCAAGGCTCAACAAGCAGCCGAAATGGCTGTCAAGGCTCTGCTTTTGGGATTGGGACAACCTGCACGGGGACATAGCGTTTTAGCGTTGTTACAGCAAATCGCAAACTTGCAAATTACCGTCCCGACGCCACTGCTTGAGGCAGCGCAGCGATTGGACAGGCTTTACATTCCATCCCGATACCCTAACGCTCACCCAACAGGGAGTCCCTTTGAATTCTACAATGCCACCGATGCCCAGCAAGCCATCGCCGATGCAAGGCAGGTGTTAGATTTTGTCCGAGAAACTTTCCGAAATGCCCAAATGGCTTCAGGAGCGTAAGCGAAAACGGGAAGAGTTGATGGAGTTGGCAAAGCAATTTGCCGAACGCGCTCACGCTGCTTTGGGTGCGGTGACTGTCTGGCTTTACGGCTCAGTAGCACGGGGCGATTTCAACTTTTGGAGCGATGTGGATGTTTTGCTGGTAGCGGAGCAGTTGCCAGACCATCCGCTAAAACGACAAGATTTGCTGATGCGAATTGCGCCGCTAAAGGTTGAACCCATCGGTTACACCAAAGACGAGTTTGAGCATTTGCTGGCAAGACGCCATCCAAACCTGATTGCGCTATTGCGGGAAGCAATTTGCTTGCGGGACGATTTGGGGCTGATGGAGCAAGTAGAATTTGCGGTCAATTTTAATCGCCTGTCCGCAACTTCTCAACGAGCAAGTAAACCGCAATCCCGAAGGCGATAGCGACATTGAGCGACTCCTTCTCGCCATACTGCGGGATTTCAACCACCATGTCAGCGAACTCAAGCACCCTGTCATCAACACCTGTTACTTCATTGCCAATCACGAGCGCCAAAGGGAAGTCGGTTCGCTTGACATTTTGTATCGGAACGCTCTCGTCGGTGATTTCCAATGCTGCAATCTTCCAGCCTTCGCTTCTCAATGCTTGAACCGCTTCCATTGTGTCGGCGAAATATCTCCACGGGACAAGTTGAGTTGTGCCCAAAGCGGTTTTCTCAACCTTTCGGTGCGGTGGGCGAGCGGTTATGCCACACAAAACCAACTCGGCAATGTAAGCGCATTCAGCCGTCCTGAACATTGAGCCGACATTGTAGGCGCTGCGAATGTTGTCCAAAACCCCTGCAATCGGGAAGCGCTTCTCTGGTCGGTATCGTTTCCAGCGGAGAATGCGCTCTTCCGCAACAAGTTTCCTCATCCTTCGCCTCCCTCACTGCCGAGATGCGCTGAGGGCTTTCAGGATTTTTTTCGCCGGTCGGCTTGGGTGCTCACAAAGTTCGTCATCAACCGCTGGCTTTACAAATCCAACGAACCTTCGCTTTCTTCGGCAGGTCTCCAAACATCAGTCACTGGGTCGCGCAAGAGGGCAAGGCGAGCCATCTTCGCTCTTGATGCAACTGGCAATGGCAGTTCCTCCAATTGCCTCAAGACTTCTGCTGCCTGCAAAATCAACCTCTGCAAGTCACCTTCATCGCTTCCGCTTCTCTCAACGAGCATTCGCCAGTCCCATTTGCCTTCAGCCCACCTGAAGACCGCAGCAGCCCGTCTATTAGCGTCGCTCCAATGTTCGCCCTCAAACTCGTCGGAGAAAAGCGATGGCTCAAGTTTATGCTTCTCCTCAAGTTCTTCCAACTCGTAAACGAGCCACCAAAGGGGCTCAAGGTTAATGTAAGCCACTGGGTAACGGGGTGAGCGCTCGGTTGTGAAGGCAGCAGCCCATCCAGCAAGTTCCTCAGGCGAAAGGGTGTCCATCAAGCCTTGTCGGACGGCTTCAACAATGAACAGCGACCTCTCGTGCCTGATGAGCAATCCCCACTGACCGATAATTGTTGGATGCCAGTCTTCATCAAGGTAGCCCAATTCCTGAAGCAAACTTGAACGCCGCTTGAATTCTGTTCGTAACTCCTGACGAACCGCTCTCGCTTTTCGGTGACTTCTCCTCGCCATTTGATACACGGCGAAACTTTTGTCCAGAACCGTCAAGGCATCTTCATAACCCATCGTGGCGAGCAAGTTCAGCACTTGGTAGTATTGGACGCGGAAGGCTGACCGCAAATCTTCTGGCTCGCTTTCAGCCAGTTCCTTCGCCCTTTCAAAGTCGCGAGGGTGCCTTGGGATGACGAGCACGAAGCCAACTTTGTCCTTTCCCCTCCTCCCCGCTCGCCCTGTCATTTGGTGGAACTCAAGGGCAGTTAAAGTCCGTTCGCCCTTTTCGTCGCGAACCCGCAAAGTTGGCAGGACAACGGTTCTTGCAGGGACATCAAGACCTGCAGCCAAAGTTGTGGTCGCAAAGACAGCCCGAACCAATCCAGCGCGGAGCATCCTTTCAACAGCGATTTTCCACGCTGTCAAGTGACCGGCATGGTGCGGTGCGACCCCTGCTTCAATCAGGTAACGAGCCAATGGGTGCTCCCAAAGGCGAGGGAACAGTTCGGCAAGTTGAGCGAACATCGCCTCCCGCTCCTCCCGCCCCTCTTCCATCCGATACTTGCGGAACATCCGAACTGCTTCATCGCAATCTCGCCTTCGTGGCAGGAAGATGATTGCTGGCAGCAAGTTACGCTCACGAAGGCGGTGGACCAAGTCAACGGGGTTGACACTTTGCCATATGAGCCGCTTCAGTGACTTTTGAGGCAACAGGTCAACGATTTTCAAGGGAAGCGGGCGACCAAACCTGTCAAGGAAGCCATATCTAAGCGGGACGGGTCGTTCTTTGCTATCAACCCAAATGAGCGCTGGTTCTTGACCGCGAACTTCTCTCATCCAACCAGCAAGTTCGTCGGCATTGGCGATGGTAGCCGACAAAAGCAAAAACCGACTTTCGGGCGGTGCGAGGATGATAACCTCTTCCCAAGTCACGCCTCGCTCTGGGTCAGCGAGGTAGTGGGCTTCGTCCAAAACGATGAAGTCAGCAGCAATTTCACCTGAAGCGGCGTAAAGCAAGTTGCGCAAAACTTCCGTTGTTGCGACGATGATTGGTGCTTGTGAGTTTTCGCGGCGCTCGCCCGTCAAAAGCCCGACATTTTGCTCGCCGAAAAGTTCACGGAAGGCATCGTATTTTTGGTTGCTCAAAGCCTTGAGGGGCGTGGTATACCAACTTCGTCGCCCTTCAGCGAGAAAATGGGCAATGGCTTGCTCGGCAATCCAAGTTTTTCCGCTGCCAGTGGGAGCGACGACAATAGTGTCCCGCTCCAAAACCGCTTCAAGGGCAGCAAGTTGAAAATCCGACGGCGTGAAAGGTTGCGGCTCTGGCTCTCCCATCCCCTCAAGGAACTCACGCACCCACTGGCGAACATCGCGACCTGCCAGCAAGCGAGGCGCTGTAATTGTCGGATTTAAACGGTGCAGGTTTTTCCGTCCCATCTTGCTTGGTCACCTTTGCTTTGGTCGGGCTTGTCCATCTCAATGGCTTCACTCACAAATATAGCGCACCGCCAAACGCTCTTGCGCCACCCGTTCAACAGGCTAAAATGAGGGCGGTCTGGAGGGAATGGGGTAAAGACCTGACAGGTAGTCAGGGCATCTTCGGTTAAATTTTGCGGATGAGGTAAACCCACTTCACAAATCCGAAAAATTCGCTGCTGCGGTGATGGCTATGGAGGGACAAATGACACGCCGAAAATGGCTTGACAAGTTTGTGAAATTTTCGGCAGGCATCGTGGCTGCTTTTTTGAGCATTCCTTCCCTGGTCATGCTGGTTGTCCCTGCGTTCAGGCGGGAGCGTGCACCTTGGATTAGGGTCGGTCACTTGTCTGAGTTCCGACCCAATGAGCCTAAGGCTGTGACCTTGAGTTACCAACGACGGGATGGCTGGGTCGTTCGGACTTCACGGACTACCGTTTATGTCGTGGTCTTAGGCGAGGGAAAGGTCAAAGTCCTGTCCAACATTTGCACCCACGCAAATTGCGCTGTCCGATGGGAAAAGGGCAGGCAAGCGTTTTTTTGTCCCTGTCACAACGGCTATTTCGCTATTGACGGTTCTGTCAAATCAGGTCCGCCACCAAGACCGCTTGACGAGTTCCCGCACAAAATTGAAGGCGGGGAAATTTTCGTGCGTTTGCAAGTCTAAAGTGAGCCGAAAGGAGTGAGGCTATGCTGCGTCGTTTCCTTGATTGGCTTGAAAGGGAAACGGGATTGGTCAGTGCATGGCATAGGTTTTGGTCTCAACCTCTGCCCGCAACAGTCGGATGGGGACAAATTTTCGGTGCACTTTTGGTTTTGTGCTTGGTGATTTTGTTCGTGACGGGCGGGGTGATGATGTTCTACTACAGCCCTACCCCAGACCAAGCCTACGCCTCCGTTCAATACATTGAGCACTACTTGCCCTTCGGCAAGTTCATCCGAGCACTTCACTATTGGACTGCCCGCATCATTGTGCTTTTGCTCATCATTCACATGGTTCGGGTCTTCATTTGGGGCGCATACAAAAAGCCGAGGCAAATGATTTGGGTCACAGGCGTTTTGCTGCTTTTGTGCGTCATCGGGTTTGGCTTGACGGGATACACCTTGCCTTGGGACCAGAAAGCCTATTGGGGCACTGCTGTCAGGTTGAAAATCGCCGAGAACATTCCACTCATCGGTCACGCCGTCGCCAATTTCCTGCGCGGCGGCGAGCAACTAGGCGCAGTGACACTCATGCGCTTTTATGTCCTGCATGTTTTTGTCTTGCCGATTTTGGTCTTCGTCCTTGTCGCTTGGCACATTAGGCAAGTTCATATCTTGGGCGTAACTCCCGCTTGGGTCAAGGTCGGGCAAGAAGACGAAATCCCGAAAACCCAAAGGCTTCACCCTGACCACACAGCCCGCATCGCTGCGGGTGCTCTCGTGCTTTTGGCGCTGCTGGTTTGGCTCTCGGTCAAATTTCCTGCCCCCCTTGAGCCACGAGCCAATCCCCTTGACACCGCTTACAAGCCCCATCCCGACTTCTATGTCCTTTGGCTCCACGAGTTGCTGAAACTGTTCCCGCCTCACCTTGAGTTCTTCGGTTCCTTTGTTTTGCCCACAATTCTCGTCCTCTTGCTTCTCCTTGTCCCTTTCATTGAGCGCAACCCAGAACGCCATCCCCTTCGCCGCCTTCCTGCCATAACAACTGGCTTGGTCATCCTGTTTGCCATCATCGCTTTGAACATCAAGGGCATGGAAGCACTGCCTCAACCCGAAAAACTTTCACCGTTGGCAAAGCGCGGTCAGGAACTGTTCGTTGAACTTCGCTGCTACACATGTCACGGCATCAACGGCGGTGGCGGTCCTGTTGGTCCGGATTTGGGGTTAGGTGGCAAGCGTGATCCGAAGAAGGTTGAGGCAATTTTGCGCAATCCCGGCTCTTTCAATGCCCACACCGTTATGCCCTCTTACGATTTACCGCCAGAAGAAATGAGGGCGCTTGTCGCTTACATCGTCAGCATAGGTCCGAACTCAAAGATGCCACCGATACCTCCCGTTGAACCTGAAAAGCCACCATCGCATTTTGAAGAGAACTGGTTTGCCAACCACAAGTTTGAAGTCCGAAAAGACCCGGCAAGTTGTGGCGATTGCCACAAACCTTTCTTCTGCCAAGCGTGCCATCAGAACCGAAGACCATCGTCTCATGACGAGCAATGGCTCAAATTCCACTTCGGCAACGCCGCTGAGCAACCTGCGATGTGTAACGCTTGCCACACACCTGATTACTGCGAGGAATGCCACAAACTGATGCGCCACGACACGAAATGGCTCAAGGGGCACGGAACTCAACTTGCCAAATTCGGAGAAACGAAAAAGTGGTCTGGCTTGACGATGCACCAACTTTGCTACCACTGCCACACGAAACAATCCTGCGATGAGTGCCACAAAGGGGCATTACCCGAAAGCCACAAAGCGCCCGATTTCTTGCAAAAGCACGGTGAGTTGGCGGGAGTTGAAGACTTGGGGCTTGGGACTGGCAACAAAGAGAAGGTTGTAGTCGCTCGCAAATCGCAACATGCCTGCTCAACTTGCCACACGAAACAATTCTGCGATAACTGCCATATGGGCAAAAAGCCCAAGTCTCACGAACAACCAAATTTTGTTTTGGGGCGAGGGACGAGGGACGAGGGACGGGTTAAGAGTGGTCATGCTGTGGAAGCGTTGAGCAAGGGGCAAAAGAGTTGCCAAACCTGTCACGCTCAACAGTTCTGCAGCAACTGTCACGGAACTGAGATGCCTCACCCACAAAACTTCGTCAACATCCATGTCGCTGAAGCGAGGAAGGACATGGCACTGTGCCAGCGTTGTCATACTTGGAGCGAGTCTGAATGCCGACAATGCCACAGCAAGCGACCGCCATCGCATACGCCCAATTTCCGCAAAACTCACCCACAGCAAATCACTGATGGCGGTGTGGGTTGTCAAGTCTGTCACGGTCGCAACGCTTGTATGGACTGCCACAAGTTGCCTATGCCACATCCGAACGACTTCGTGAGAACTCACGGCGAGTTGGCAAAGCAAAGAGGTATAAAGGGCAAGGACAGCGTTAGGCAATTGCAAAAGCAACTTTGCGTCAACTGCCATACCGACAGTTATTGCCGAAAATGCCACTTGCCAGAATTCGCACAAAAGCGATGAAGCACAGGGATGAAACTGGGAGGTGCGAAGGACAAATCATGCGTCAGTCTGTTGCAACCATCGTTTTACTGCTTTGCTGGCTTTTCGCTCTCGCATGGGCTCAAGGGGTTAGGGTTGAGCGACCCAAGCCAGTTTTGACCGCTGAACAAGAGATTAGGGCTTGTCAAAAATGTCACGGCGACTCTGACATTTACGGGTTTGATGTTCGCGGTCGGAAGCGGAGCGTTTTCGTTGATGAGGAGGCTTTCCGTCAATCAGTTCACGGCAAGTTGCGCTGCACTGACTGCCACGACGACATTGACCCCACTCAACTTCCTCATCCCCGCCACACGCAAAAGGTTGAGTGCGGCAAGTGCCACTTGGAACGCAAAATCCCCCAAGCGCCCGGTTTCAAAACCGAGATTTTCAAGTCCTACGCCGACAGTGTTCACGGCGAAGCCGTTGCTCGTGGCGACCCCGACGCGCCGAGGTGCGCTGACTGTCACGGTCATCACAACATACTGCCTGCGAAAGACCCCCGTTCTCAAGTCAACCGCCGAAACATCCCCCAAACTTGCTCACGCTGTCACAGCGATGCCCAATTGGTTGAATGGCATCAAATTCCGAAGGGCGAAACGCTTTTTTACTACGAGCGGAGCGTTCACGGTCAGTTGCTTCGCAAAGGCATCACCAAAGGCGAAAAATCCGCCAAAGGCAAACCGCCAGCCGTTTGCACCGATTGTCACGGGATTCACGGGATAAGACCTGCAACAGACCCACACGCTAAGGTAGCCCGTCCCCAATTGCCCGAAACTTGCGGTCAATGCCACGAGCAAATTTTCAAGGAATGGAAGCAAAGCATTCACGGGCAGGCTTTCGCTAAAGGTGTCAAGGAAGCACCCGTTTGCACCGACTGTCACGGCGAGCATGTCATCCGCAGCCCTCAAGACCCAACATCGCTCGTTCACCCTCAGCACATCGTAGCCACATGTTCAAAGTGCCACGAGAACGAGCGGCTTCAGCGAAGGTTAGGGCTGCCCACTTTGAGGCTTGCCACTTACCGGACGAGTTATCACGGCATCATGAACCGATACGGAGTCACCGAGGTTGCCCACTGCGCTTCCTGTCACGGCGCTCACAATATCTTGCCCTCAACGGACCCGCGTTCTCCCATTCACCCAAACAACTTGCCGAAAACATGCGGTAGTTGCCATCCCGGCATCGGCAAGGGAGTGGCTTTTGGCAAAGTTCACTTTGCAGGGACGAGGGAAGAAAGCACCCTTTACTGGCTCATCAAAGTGCTCTACCAATTGCTCATCGCCGGGCTCATCGGCTATTTCACCCTTTACATCGTCCTTGACATCCGCAACTACTTGAAAGGTCGTCCAAGCCATGCTGTTTCGCCCCACCATCCTAACGACCCACTCTCGCACGAATATGTTGAACGCTTCACCCTCAACGAACGGCTGCAGCACTTGGTTTTGGTGATTTCCTTCACGCTTTTGGTCATTTCTGGCTTGCCCATCAGTTACGCCGATTCAGGCTGGACAAGGTGGTTTTTCAGTTTCCCCGGCAGTATTGAGTTGCGTGGGATAATTCACCGAATTGGAGCAGTCATGCTAATGGTTTTGGCAGTTTGGCATGTCGTTTACCTGCTGACGCCAAGAGGTCGCGAGCAGTTGAGGCATTTACGCTGGACGAGAAAGGACTTCACCGACATTTGGCAAATGCTCAAGTGCTACTTGGGTCTGAGCGACGAAAAGCCAAAATTCGGTCGGTTCAACTGGATTGAGAAGTTGGAGTATTACGCTGTCGTTTGGGGCACGACGGTTATGGTCTTGACGGGTTTGGCGCTTTGGTTTGAGTCGCAAGCGCTCACTTACTTGCCCTTATGGGTTTGGCACATTTGTCGGCTAATTCACAGTTACGAAGCGCTGCTTGCTTTCTTGACAATCATCATCTGGCACCTCTACCATGTCCACTTCAAGCCGGGCGTTTTCCCCATGAGTTGGGTTTGGCTTACGGGCAAAATTTCCCTTCGGCACTTGCAAGAGGAGCACCCGCTGGAGTTTGAGGAACTGCAGAAGCAAACTCAACAAAAACCGACGGCTTGAAAGGGACAACGGCGATTGTCAGGCGCTTGCTCATTCACTGCTTGGACGGCAGGCGGATTTGTTTCAGCCTCTCAGCATACGCCCTCAACTGCGCAACTCGCTCCTGTGGCGGCATTCTCAGGCTAAAAAAGAAAGCACGCACACTTGCTGGAAAGCGAAAATGCTCCCGCCATCTGGGAATAGCCATCTTTATGGCTCGCCATCGGTGCTTTAGTGCTTCTTCCCGCCATCGGCGTTTGAAGAAAGTGCTCGTTCGCTTCCCGAATTTCGCCACGCTTATCCCTTTGCCCCCCTTTTGCGAGTTTGACCTCAACCGTCATTATGACGCAAAGGTGTTCGGAAATAGACAGGCTTTGCTTCTCGCTAAAGCATCTTCAGCAACTTGCACGACCGCACGGACAAAACCATGTCCGCAAACCCAGCAGAAGGGTCATCAGCACGAAAGTTGAAGTTTGTAAACTGAGGGTAGGCGCAAACGAAAGTTCGCGGCTGACGCCGCTCCTACAGTTTTTTCAACAACGCTCGTTTGGTAGGAGCACCGTAAGGCGCGAACAATCCGTCAACTGAGCAACGAGAGATGACAGTTTTGAAACCCAGATGGATTTGGGACTTTCGTCCCCTGCTTTTCAGGCGTAAAATTGACAGCACCAAGCCAAAAACGAGACGGGGGAACTCAGCATGAACGAGGTTGAACTGAAGGAACTGAAAGCCGTTGAACGAATTGCACAAGTGCGGGAAGCCATCGTCGGCGAATTGAGGAAAGTCATAGTCGGTCAAGCCCAAGTCATTGAGCAACTGCTCATTGCATTGCTGGCGAGAGGACATTGCTTGCTGATTGGAGTTCCCGGTTTAGCCAAAACTCTGCTCGTCAGCACCCTTGCGAAGGTTTTGGATTTGAGTTTCAAGCGAATTCAGTTCACGCCCGATTTGATGCCCAGCGACATTTTGGGCACGGATGTGCTGCAGGAGGACCCCGAAACCGGAAGGAGAAGGTTTGAGTTCATGCCCGGACCGATTTTCGCCAACATCATTCTCGCCGACGAAATCAACCGAGCGCCGCCGAAAACTCAATCGGCATTGCTGGAGGCAATGCAGGAGCGCAAAGTCACCGTCAGCGGTCGCACTTATGATTTGCCTCAACCTTTCTTCGTGCTGGCAACTCAAAACCCAATTGAGATGGAAGGGACTTATCCGCTCCCAGAGGCGCAACTTGACAGGTTTTTGTTCAGCGTCGTGCTTGATTACCCATCCGAAAGCGAAGAGGAAACCATCGTCCACTTGACAACTTCTGCTTACGAGCCTGAACTTAAAGTTGTGATGGGAAGGGATGAGTTGCTTGAGGCTCAGGATTTGGTCAGAAAAGTCCCAGTCCCAGAAAGAGTTGGCAGATACGCTGTCCAACTCGTTCGGGCAACGAGACCGAAGGAAAAGCATGCACCGAATTTCGTCCGACAGTGGGTTCAATGGGGAGCAGGTCCGAGAGCATCTCAAGGTTTGATTTTGGGAGCGAAAGCGAGGGCTTTGCTTCACGGACGGACGGCTGCAAGTTGTGAGGATGTCCGAGCAGTCGCCCTACCGGTCATGAGGCATCGGTTGGTCTTGAACTTTGCCGCAGAAGCGGATGGGGTTTCGCCCGAACAGATAATCTCGCAACTTTTGCAAACCGTTCCCGAACCCTAAGGTGCGGTTGAGGTAAAATTATGATGGCTGGCAGCAGGTGGCAAGGCGGGACGGGCGACCGCAGGTGGCATTTGCCTCAAAGGGCAAGTGCTGCCTGAGGAAAGTCCGGCCTCCACAGGGCAGGGCGCTCGTCAAGACTGGCGACGGAAGTTCGCCAGTCAAGGCGAGGAAGTTGCTCTGGCTTTTCGCTGGGGCAACTTCGGAAAGTGCCACAGAAACCACACCGCCGTCAGGTTAAGCGGCACTGCGGCTTCGCTGCCAGCCGCTGCAGTGCTTGCGTTTCCTGACGGTAAGGGTGAAAAGGTGGGGTAAGAGCCCACCAGCACGACCGTGAGGTCGTGGCTGGGCAAACCCCGCCCGGAGCAAGACCAAATAGGGGGGCGCTATCAGGTTGCCCGCCGATGCCCCCGGGTTGGTCGCTTAGAGAAATGGTCGCCGGTGTTTAGGGTTTTACCCTGACACCACAGAAGCCGGCTTACAGTCCCGCCTTGCCACCCTTTTGCGCTAAATTTTTGCTACGGAGAAAAAATCCGCAAGAGAAAGGAGCGAGGGAAAATGGCGGCAGAGCAAGTGGTTGTCCACAAGGGTCTGGAAGGGATTTATTTTGACACGACGAAAATCTGCCACATTGACGGTCAGCAGGGAATCCTACTCTATCGCGGCTACAACATCCACGACCTCGCAGCCAACGCCACTTACGAAGAAGTTTGCTACTTGCTCCTCTACGACCGTCTCCCAACGAAGCAAGAGTTGGCTGAATTTGACGCTCAGTTGAAGGCAAACCGAACTTTGCCGCCGGTCGTCATGGATGTCATCCGAACCTTTAAAGACGGTCACCCGATGGATGTCCTTCGGACAGCGGTTTCCGCACTCGGAACTATTGACCCTGATGTCAAGGACATGTCAATGGAGGCAAACTACCGGAAAGCCATCCGACTTACCGCTCAGTTTCCGACCATCGTCGCAGCCCACGAACGAATTCGCAAAGGCTTAGAGCCCGTTCCGCCCCGCGATGACCTAAGTCACGCTGCCAACTTCCTCTGGATGCTGAAAGGTGAAGAACCTGACCCAGATGCTGCCAGGGCGATGGACCTTGACTTCATCCTTCACGCCGAACACAGTTCCAACGCTTCCGCTTTCGCCGCCCGCGTCGCTGCTTCAACCCTTGCTGACATGCACTCAGCAGTCGTCGCCGCCATCGCAGCCCTAAAAGGACCACTACACGGAGGAGCAGCGGAAGCGGTAATGGAAATGGTTGAGGCGATTGGTGAGCCAGAACGAGCGGAAGCGTGGGTTCAAGAACAACTGGCAGCGAAGAAACGAATTATGGGTTTCGGGCACAGAGTTTACAAAACCGAAGACCCACGAGCCCGCCACCTTCGCGAACTTTCAAAGGTGTTGGGCGAAAGGTATGGCGACCCCAAAACTTTCCAAATCCTGCAGAACATTGAAAAGGCGATGGAGCCGCTGAGGGCGAAGGGCATCTATGTCAATGTTGACTTCTATGCAGGCAGCATCTACCACTACCTCGGCATCCCAGCCGACCTTTACATCCCCATCTTCGCCATTGGGCGAATTATCGGTTGGGTCACTCACATCATTGAGCAGTATTCCGACAACCGAATACTGCGACCGCTCCTCCACTATGTCGGTCCGATGGAGCGAAAGTGGGTCCCCATTGAGCAACGGGGCTAAAAACTGTCAATGGCTGCTGAAAGCGAATCCAACCGAGGGGCATGGGCGCAACGATACCGTGCCCCTCGTTTTTGTTGCTACCCCGACTAACGAGGTGAAGGGAAAAATGAGGCTTTGGCTTCCGATGACCTTCCTTCTGCTCATGTTGGCGACCGCTTTCCCTCAATCGGAACTTAAAGAAGACGGCACACCCGTTGGATTTGATGATATGCAATGGCGACAGGTAAAACTGTCAACCCCAGATGGCGAATTGCTGGGTTTCAGAACGCAGACCCGAACTAAAGGACCGCACTACCTCACTTTTTGGTTTGAGCCGACCCGCCGTGTCGTTGAAATTTCTTTCGCCGTGAAAGCGCCGCCGAAAGGTCAGCGAGGTTTAAGTTTCGGGCTAAGTTACGGCGCACCAACCCATTGGGCAAACGAAGCCGTCCGATTGGCACTTGGCGGAAATGGTTTTCTGATGAGCCGTGATATTGGCGATTGGTTCACTTGGCGAAGCAACTTTTCTTGGCTGACGGTTGCGCCTTTTCAGTTCAACGAATGGCTGAAAGTTCGCATCGTCGCTGACCCGACCATTGGGGCTTTTCAAGTTTGGATGCATGACCGCCAAGCCCTCCCAACCAACCTACCTTTTCTCTCCCCCGTCCCTCAACTTTCCTGCTTCTTCCTCTTCAACGGCGAGGGAGATGGTGCAATCGTTGAGGTTAGCCAGCCACAGATACGCATCGGAACTATGCCAAATGCGCCGAAAGGTTTGAAAGTCATACCCATCAGCCATGAAAAGTTGCGGCTGAGTTGGCAACCATCGGAGACACCAACGGTTCATCGCTACCGAATCCACCGTCGTGGCAAGTTCGTCGCTGAAGTTGAAGGGAACGAGTGGATAGATTTGCAGGTTCAAGACAGCCAAGCCTATTCATACTTTGTCACCGCCGTTGATGCGAACGGAGTTGAAAGTTTACCGTCTTGGCAAGATGCATCAATGCCAT
>ERZ1669248.612-NODE-612-length-16502-cov-33.694656_pt1 | contig 16502 bp, 13 predicted proteins | sample MGYA00579296_ERZ1669248 | MGnify/ENA primary metagenome ERZ1669248 (study PRJEB41166, sample SAMN08046057) | hot springs metagenome | biome: hot spring; feature: neutral hot spring; material: thermophilic sediment; isolation source: thermophilic sediment from...
TGGTAGTAGGCACCTACTGCAAAAAACGGAGTTTTAACTGGGTATAAACATATTACATCGTCAAAGAATTTTTTTACTCTTGGTATGCTGTCAGCTGGACATACAGGAACTGCTAAGTATACTTTGTTTGCTCCTCTGTTTTTTGCGTATATAGCTGCCACTATGGCTGTATAACCTGTAGCTATTCCATCATCTACGATGATTACGTCTTTACCTTCTATATTTGGCTCTTTATCTTTCAGGTAAGTCTTTATCCTTCTTTTTATCTCTGATAAGGCTTTTTCTTTTATAACTTCAAGCTCTTCTTCATTAACTCCCATGTATCTCATAAGAGATTGGTCTATGTAAGTATTTCCATCTGGTGCAATAGCTCCAAAAGCTGCTTCAGGTTCGTTTAGCGGTGCAAGTTTCTTGGTTATCACAAGAGAAAATGGAATGTTTAAAGCCTTTGATATTTCCCAAGCTATTGGGACTCCCCCTCTTGGGATTGCAAGTATGATAGTTTTTGTTTTATCAAAGTTATAAGTTTTTAAAAACTCAGCAAGTAGTTTTCCTGCGTCTTCTCTATTTTTAAATATTTTCATGGCCTATCAACTTTAAAAACTCTTCTTCATTTATTATCTTAATAGTGCCTATTTTTTGAGCTTTTTGTAATTTACTTCCGGGTTCTTCTCCAACAACCAAGTAATGAACTTTTTTAGATACACTGTCTAAAACGTTTCCTCCAAGGCTTTCTACTATTTCCTTTGCTTTTTCTCTACTGCAACATTTCAACGTTCCTGTAAATACAAAGTTTAAACCTGAAAGTTTTCCTTTCTTTTCTTCTTCTGGATTGCAAACGTTTACTCCAAGCTGTTTTAACTCTTCTATCATCTTTAGGTTTTGCTGGTTATGGAAGAAGTTGTATATTTCCGTTGCTACTTTATCTCCTATGTCTGGTAGTTTCATAAGGTCTGTTATTGAAAAGTTTTTAAGGTCTTCTATGCATTTTACGGCCGCTGCTAAGGTCTTAGCCGTAACTTCTCCTACATATCTTATTCCAAGTCCGTAAATAAGTCTGTAAAGCGGTCTATTTTTTGATTCTTCTATAGCTTGTTTTAGGTTGTTGGCAGACTTTTCTCCAAATCCTTGCAGATTTTTGATTATTTTAAAGTCTAACCTGTATATGTCTGGTATGTTTTTTAAAAGACCTATTTTGTAAAACTTTTTTACAGTGGCTTCTGATAAGCCTCTTATATCCATAGCATCTTTTGATGCAAAGTGTATTATTCTTTCAACGACCTGCGCTGGACAGTTTATGTTTATACATCTATAGACGGCTTCTCCTATTGGTTTTACAAGTGGTGAGCCACACGATGGACATTCTTTAGGAAACTCTATAGGTTTTTCTTTACCTGTCCTTGCTTCCTTTATAACCATAACAACGTAAGGGATTACATCTCCGGCTCTTTCAACTAAGACTGTATCTCCTATCCTTATATCTTTTTCTTTTATAAAGTCTTCGTTGAAGAGAGAAACAGAAGAGACTATAACTCCTCCTATTTCAACAGGTTCCAACTTTGCTACTGGTGTTATGGCTCCCGTTCTTCCAACTTGGAAAACTACGTTCAGTATTTTTGTAGTTGCCTGTCTTGCTCTAAATTTAAATGCTATAGCCCATCTTGGGTGGTGGGAAGTAAAACCAAGTTTTTCGTAGAGATTAATATCGTTTACTTTTACAACCATACCGTCTATTTCATAAGGGTAGGTGTCCCTTTTCTTTTCCCATTCTTTACAGTAATCTATAACTTCTTCTATTCCGTTGCATACTTTTAGAACTTCGTAAGGTGTTTTAAAACCTAAGTTGTGTAGCATTTTTATATTTTCTGAGTGTTTGTTTAAACTTTTTCCTAAAAGGTTGTTTCCGTTTTTGTCGGTTGCGTATGTTATTTGATAAACGAAAGCTTCCAATCCTCTTTTAGCTACTTCTTTTGGGTCTTGAAGTCTTATAGAACCAGCTGCTGCGTTCCTTGGGTTTGCAAAAAGTGAAAGTCCTTCTTCCATTCTTTCTTCGTTTATCTTTTTAAATACATCTTTTCTGATTAAAACCTCGCCTCTAATTTCAACTGTATCTATGCCGTAGGAAGAAAATTTTGCAGACAAAGGAAGGGACTTTATAACTTTAAGGTTGTTGGTTATATCTTCTCCTACCTCTCCATCTCCTCTTGTTGCTCCCCTTACAAAAAGGTCATTTTTATAAATCAAAGATATTCCAGCTCCGTCAAACTTTGGCTCTACCGAGTATTCTATCTTTTCAAGTCCGGTAAGCTCTCTAACTCTTCTGTCGAAATCTCTTAAATCTTCTTCGTTGTAAGAGTTATCAAGAGATAGCATTGGAGTTAGATGTTTTACTTGTGGAAATGTTTTTGTTATTTCTGAAGGTATTCGCTGGGTAGGTGAGTCTGGAGTTATCAAATCTGGGTATTTACTTTCTATATCTTTTAGAAGTTTAAAAAGTTTGTCGTATTCGTAGTCTGATATAACCGGTTGGGCTAAGACGTAGTATCTCCAGTCGTGAAATCTTATAACCTCTCTTAGGTCTTCTACGATTTTTTCAGCCTTGCTTCTATCTATCGTTTTTATATCCAGTTTTAGAAGTTCTTTTGTCTTTTCTATAAGTTTTTTTTGAGTTTCTTCAGAGTACATTGCTGCTTACCTCCTTCATTATCTTCTCTGTGCTACTTGTTCCTATTCTATCTGCTCCGGCGTTTATAAAAGCTAACACTGTATTTAAATCTTTTATTCCCCCAGAAGCTTTTATTTTTATTCTATCTTTTGATAAACTTTTCCAAAGTTTTACATCTTCTATATCGGCTCCTTTTTCGGCAAATCCTGTGCTTGTCTTTATGTAATGGGCTCCAGATTGTATTACTATATCTAAAGCGTCTATTTTTTCTTCTTGTGTTAAGTAAGCAGTTTCAACTATTATCTTATGGACTACGTTTGGAGTGTGTTTAATAATCTCTTTTAGTTCGTTTTCTACATAGGTATAATCTTTACTTTTGAAAGCTGATATGTTCCAAACAATGTCAAGTTCAGTGGCTCCGTTTTCTACTGACTCTACGGCTTCTTTTATTTTGATGTTTTTGGTTGTTAGTCCAAGAGGAAAACCTACTACAGTGCATACTTTCACTTCTGAATTTTTTAGTATTTCGTAACACTGTTTTGTATGAAAAGGATTAACACATACAGATGCAAATTTATACTCTAAAGCAAAAAGACAGTGTTTTTCTATTTCTTTGTAAGTTACAAAGGGTTTTAAAACTGAATGGTCTATATATTTATTTATGTTTGATAGCAAATCCATACCATAGGTCATCAGGCTTTCCTTGTTCTGGTTTTGTTATTATCTCTATAATCTCTAAACCGTTTTCGTCTGCCATTTTAACTATTTTATCTTTTTCGTCTTTAAATATACCTGACAGTAGCCAAACTTTTTTAAACTTATCTTTTATCTGAGAAAAGTATTTATCGAATATATCAATCTGAAGGTTTGATAGGACTACGTCGTAAACATCTTTTACATCTTCTACGCTACCTTGAAAACAGTTAACTTTAACTTGGTTTTCCCAGCTGTTTATTTTACACTCTTCAACAGCTTTTTTTTCTATATCTACAGCATCAACGATGGCTCCAAGTTTTGCGGCGGCTATTGAAAGTATTCCAGTTCCACAACCTATATCTATGACTTTATCGTTTTTGGACACATACTTAGGAATCAGAGATAGCATAAGCTGGGTTGAAGGATGTAATCCTGTTCCAAAAGCCATAGCTATTTTTAGTTTTATAGGTATTAAATCTTTACCTTCGTAAATCTCCCATTCAGGAATGATTATAAAAGGTTCTACTAAGATAGGTTTAAAGTTTTCCTTCCATTTTTCTTCCCAGTTTTCTTCTTGTATATCTTCTTCTAAAACGATTTTTCCACTGCCTAAATCTTCAAAAATGCTTAGTATAGTTTCTTTTATAGTCTGGCTTTCTTCATTCTGAGAGTAAATAGCAAATACTGTGTTCCTTTCGTCTCTGCTTAGAATTTCTACACCGTATCCGTTTAGCTCAACCAGAAAAATTTCAAATAAATCTGATGGCAGCTCACAGATGTATTTTTTCATTTATCACCTTTTGGTTTTTTGTATTTACTGTAAATATACTCTTCTATTTTTACAATTTCTACTTTTGGAAGCTGGACTAAAGCGTTCTCCTGTCCAGATAAGTCGTTTTTATACCTTTCTCTTATCTCTTCCTGTAGTCTTGTTAGAAGAAGTTGTATCTGGTTTTGTAATTCTTCCAGTTGTTGTTTCATTCTTAGTATGGCATCAACTCCTGCAAGGTTAACTCCCATCTCTCTTGTTAAAAACAGTATAAATTCGAGTTTTTCTAAATCTTCTTCAGAATACATCCTTGTTTTTCCTTTTGTTCTTGAAGGGACAAGTAGACCTTCTTTTTCGTAAAGTCTAAGGGTTTGAGGATGAATGTTATACATTTTAGCAACTGTTCCAATCATATATAAAGGTTCTTTTCTTCTGTCCTTCATGGCTTACACCTCTGGCTTGTAGAATCTATTTGTTATTTTCTGTTCTTCTTTAAGTTTATCGATACATTTTTTTGTGTCTTTTGAAAGGTCTTTGATAGATGGAATTACAACGTTTATATCCAATACTAAATCTCCGTATCCTGACTGTTTTAGTCTTGGCATTCCTTTTCCGTAAAGTCTTACCTTGTCTCCGGGTTGTATACCGGGTCTTATCTCTACTTTTTCTGTTTTTCCAGTAATGAGAGGAACCTCTAAAGTTGTTCCTTCTATAGCTTCTGCAACTGATAGATTAACCTTTAAGTAAAGGTTATCTCCTCTTCTTTCAAACAAGTAGTGAGGTTTTACGTTTATTGTAATCCATAAATCTCCCGGAACTCCACCAAACCTTCCACTATGGCCTTTACCAGGAACTCTTAACTTAGAACCGTTGTCTACACCTGGAGGGACTCTTACCTTTACCGTTTCTTTCTTTATAACCAAACCTCTACCATTACAAACTTCACAACTTTCTTCTATAACACCTTTTCCTCTACATCTTGGACAAGTTTGAGAAACTCTTAAAAATCCAAGATTTTGGAAGATTTCTCCAGTTCCACCACAGGTAGGACAGACTTTACTTTCAGAACCGGGCTTTACTCCTGTTCCACCGCAAGCCTCACATATAACATAACGAGGGACTTCTAATTCAAGGGTTGTTCCATAGTAAGCATCTTCAAGAGATATTGTTACAGTTTGGTATATATCCGCACCATTTTCAGGAGTGTAGTAAGACTCCCTTCTTCTACCTTGTCTTGAAGACCTTTTTCTACCACCAAAGAATCCACCAAATATCTCATCAAGGTCACCAAGTATATCTTCTAAATCAATTTCTTGATAACTATACTGTCTGCCAAAATCTTGGTAGCCTGCTCCACTTAATCCTGCATGGCCAAACTGGTCGTATATCTTTCTTTTTTCTGGGTCAGACAAAACTTGGTAAGCTTCAGTTATCTCTTTAAACTTTTCTTCCGCTTCTTTTCTGTTGTTTGGGTTTAAGTCAGGATGATACTGCCTTGCAAGTTTTCTATAAGCCTTCTTTATCTCATCTTGAGTTGCATTTCTACTTACTCCAAGAATCTCGTAGTAATCCTTTTTTTCCGCCATTTTTATCTAACCTCTTGATAAATCTTTATTCATAAATATAATATAAGGTTTAGTATAGTATTGTCAAGTTTATTAAAATGGGAATACTGATATTTACGTTTGCTATAAGCATAGCCGAAATCATACTAAAACCCCACCAAGCTACGATACTATAAGAAATACTTTATAAGGAGGAAAATAGATGCCTTTAACTAATCTTGCAACTCTATTAAGAGATATGGATTTATACATATCTCAACACGCGATATACATAAACAAACTGGAGAAAGCCATAGAGAATAAAGAACCTTTTGAACATAAAGATTGCCATCACTGTAATTTTGGGGCTAAATGGGATGAACTGGTGAAGCCGGTAAAAGAACAACTTCCAGAAGATTTAAAACCATACGTAGAAGAGATAGAAACTGTACATTGTCAATTTCACGATATATCTAAGCAGATAGACCCAACTCAACCAAAAGAAACAGATAAACAGAACTTTGAGACCATGGAGGATTTATCTACAAAGTTGTTTCAGGACTTACTGAAATTAAAACATATCTTAAAAGAAAGAGGATTTTTAGAATAAAGTCATACTAACCTGCTAAAATATTAATCAAAAATCTGGAGCATTTTTCAGAATGATACTTATTTACGGAAAAGGTAAAACCGGGACAGAGCTAAAATCCTTTTTAGACAGTAAAGGAATACAGAATATTATATTAGACGACAACGATAGTATAGAGAATGTAAAACCAGAACTGATAATAGTATCTCCCGGTGTGCCTTTCTTCAAAGAGATATACAGGTTTGCAAAGAAAAACAGAATACCGATAATCTCAGACATTGAGTATGCATACAGGTTTTTTAAAGGTGATATAATCGCAATAACCGGAACAGACGGAAAAACAACCACAACATCTCTAATCTACGACATATTTATGTCCGTTTCTTCTAAAAATGTTTTTGTAGGTGGAAATTACGGAATACCTTTTATAAACGCTGTAGATAAAAACTATGATTTAGCCGTTTTAGAGCTTTCCTCTTTTCAACTTTACTCAACAAAAACCTTTAAACCTAAAATCGCCATTTTACTAAATATATCAAAAGACCATCTTGACTGGCATAAAAAAATAAATCACTATGTTCTGTCAAAGTTTAAAATTTTCAAAAATCAAACAGAAAAAGATTATCTAATCTTAAACCACGATGATAGTTGTCTAAGAAATATACAAGCAAAAAGTAAAGTTTACTACTTTTCTTTAAACACTTTGCCTAAAGACAAAAAAGGTATCTTCTTAAAGGATAAGAAGGATAACCAGTATTTACTTACAATAAGAGATGTATCGGAAAAAGATTTAGTTGTTAAAACAAAGCTTATTGGACTTCATAACTTACAAAACATTATGGCATCGATTTTAGCAGCTTACCTTTACGGTTTAGACTTAGATAAAGTTTTAGAAGTTATTGAAAAATTTGAACCATTACCACATAGGATAGAATTTGTAGCTAATATAAAAGGAATCTCTTTTTACAACGACTCAAAGGCAACCACTGTCCAAGCCGTAGAAAAAGCTATCGATAGTTTTGATAAAAATGTAATACTAATACTGGGTGGTATAAACAAAGGTGGAGATTTTTCGACATTAAAAGATAAACTAAAAGAAAAAGTAAAGAAAGCTATTATCATAGGAAGGGATAAAGAAGAGATAAAAAGAATGATAGAAAAATATACAGATGTAGAGCTATCAAGCAGCTTGGAAGATGCCGTAATGAAAGCTTTTAACTCTGCCGAAAAAGGTTATACTGTTATCCTTTCTCCCGGATGTGCAAGTTTCGATATGTTTAAAAGTTATGCAGACAGAGGAGAAAAGTTTAAAAAAATAGTAAAAAATCTGGAAAACCTTTATGGTTAAAAGTTTTCATTTTGACTGGGCTATATTTATATCCTTTATATTGCTTGTTATAATAGGACTTGTAGCTGTTTACAGTGCAACTTACACAGCCACTTCTGACCCTTTTTACTACCTTAAAAGACATATATTTGCACTATTTATAGCTTCAATTGCTGGTTTAGTAGCTTACTCAACACCTATATCCTTCTGGAAAAAGAACGCTTATCTTATTTTTTTAATAACGTTGATTCTCTTAATTGTAGTCCTTGTACTGCCTTCCGATGGAACAGGAACAAAAAGATGGATAAACCTTGGATTTTTTAAGTTTCAACCTTCCGAGCTTGCAAAGTTTGCCACCGTTTTATTCATAGCAAAATACTTAGAAAGAAAAAGTGATAAGTTGGATAAATTTGGACCAGTAATAGTAATCTATGCCGTAGTTGGAATTACTGGTATTTTGGTAGCGGTAGAGCCACATAAAGGAGCCTTTTTATTTTTGATTATACTAACTGGACTTATACTATTTTCATCTCCTTTAAAATTAAGGTATGTTCTATCTCCTGCCGTTATCATCGTTCCGTTATTTTTCTTATTTTTCATTCTTAAAAGTAATTATGCATTTAGTAGACTAAAAGGATGGTTAAACCCAGACCCTACATCAAAGGAAGGCTACCAACCATTCCAAGCTATGCTTTCTTTTGCAAAAGGTGGTCCCTTCGGAGAAGGTATAGGAATGGGAACTCAAAAGTTAAAATACCTACCAGAGATACATACAGACTACATATTTTCATTAATCGGAGAAGAGACAGGACTTATAGGTTCTCTGTTAGTTATGTTTTTATTTTTCATCATACTTTACAGAGGTGTAAAAACTTCTTTGGAAAAGGAAGACTTCTTTACAGAGATTTTAGGCCTTGGAGTAACTTACATTATAACCCTTAACGCCGTATTTCATATTTTCGTAAATCTTAATCTGTTTCCATCAACCGGTTTTACCTTACCTTTTGTTAGCTACGGTGGTTCTTCTTTGATAATGTCTTTTATATATATTGGTATCCTTTTAAGAATATCAAAAGAAGCTACAAAAACGGTTTACAAAAAGAGGAAATAGAATGAAAACTGTATTTATATCAGGTGGTGGAACGGGAGGACATTACTACCCAGCCTTAGCAGTAGCAGAAGCCCTTAAAGAAAAAGGCTACAAAGTAGTTTATATAGGAACAACCGTTGGCATAGAGGCAAAAAAAGGTTTTCCAGCAGCAGATAACACTTACCTTTTTGAAATGAAAGCCGTAAGAGGGAAAAGTTTTTTAGGTAAAATTGAGGGAATACTATCTCTAATAAAAACAACCTTTAAAGTAATCAAACTCATAAAAAAAGAAAATCCATCTTTCTCAATCTGTTTTGGAGGATACACATCTTTTCCGCTTGGAGTTGCCTCTTTCTTAACACGTAAAGATTTATACATTCACGAACAAAACTCTATACCTTCCTACACAAACAGAGTTTTATCTATCTTTGCAAAGAAAGTTTTTATAACCTTCGATTACAGTAGAAAGTTCTTTAACAACAAAAAAACCTACCACGTAGGACTACCACTTAGAAAAAGTATCATAGAAAGGGCAAAAACCTACACTTATAAACCAAAAGAAAGAAAAACAGTGTTGATTTTCGGTGGAAGTCAAGGCTCTAAAAAGCTTTCAGAGATAGCCATTGAGATGGCTAAATCTATGCCCGATAAAGATTTTATACTTATAAAAGGTAAATGGGATTTAAACGTGCCTAACCTACCAAACCTAACGGTATACGATTACTACGATAAAATGGAAGAACTGTATGAAGTGGCAGATGTTGTAGTTTCAAGAAGTGGCTCTGGAACAGTAAACGAAGTATTAGCTTTTGGAAAATACGCCATTTTTATCCCATATCCATATGCAGCTTCAAACCATCAGTATTACAACGTAAAATGGCTTTACGACTTAGGCTTTTGCGATATATTGGAGGAGAAGGAGGTATCAGCCGAAAGAATAATTAAAATTATACAAAACATTTCCGATAATAAATTATTATATCTGCACGTCAGCTTAAGAAACTATGCAAGACTCTCAGCAGTAGAAGAGATTTTATCGAACATAGAGAGGTAAAAAATGCTAAATTTTTTCAAAAGTAAAACAAAAGATGATGTAAGAAAGGTATCTAATGAAGAAAAAGAAAATGAAGAAAAAGAAAAGGATATAAATTTTAACTTAGAAACAGAGGTTAAAGAAATTAAACAAGAAATGGATTTGTTGGAATTCATAGATAAATTTCAGCATGAAAAAATTTTCTTCAATGAAGATAGTAAATCAGAGATTTTCCAAAACGATTTACTATCATTTATCGAAAGAATGCAAAAAATACAAGACTTAAATTCATTAGAAAATGATTTAAGTAAAGAGCAACTTTGGGAGTTAGCTTCCTTTGCTGAAAAATTAAAAGAAGTTCTTCAACAAAAAGAAGATAATAAAGAAAAAACTAATATTCTTAAAGATAAAGAAGAAAACTTAGAAATTTTAAAGTTTATATCTGACCTCAATTTGGAAGAAAACGACAATAGCATAAAAAATGACACTGATAAACCTTTAGAGATTTTAAAATTTATACAAAAGGTTAAGGAAGAGCCTTTAGAACATAAAACTGAAGAAGTTCTGGAAATATTAAATTTTATCTCAAAAATTAAAAATGAAATATCAAACTTAGATAAAGAAAAACCAAACGAAGAACCAGAAGAAGATATACTAAAATTTATATCAAAATTGCAATCAGAGACATTGAAAAATGAAAATACAAAAGAAAAACAAAGTGATGAAAAACAAGATAAATGGGATATTTTAGAATTTTTAGGTAATACAAGTGAAATAGAAGACATATTTACATCTCACTTACAAAATGTAAGAAAAGAATTTAAACCAGAAAAACGTGTTGATAATGGTGAGAATGATGATTTTCAAAAACAAAAGTATGTAATAAATATTTACAACAACTTTAAAAACCTAAACTGGTATACATCTTAAAAATTTTACATATATTATAGAAACCAAAACTAATATCAAGGTGAATAAAGGGATTAATGAGTATAGTTGAAAAGTTTAAACGATTAGATTTAAAAGAAAAAGAGAAAATATTAGCAATATTTTTAGGTATATTTTTTATAGGAATTGTATTAATCATAATTGCTCCTTCAAATTATAAAAGTCAAATTTTTCTATCAGCCACTTTGTTTCTAACAGCTCTTTTTTTAGTAAAAATTAGAAACGAGTATGTAAAGCTAATACTTATAATGTTTGGTTTAATAATATCTTTCAGATACTTTTGGTGGAGAACTTTTAACACTCTAAACTTAGACGAAGGTATACTTAACGCTACTTTTTCTATTCTTCTATACCTTGCAGAAGTTTATTCTCTGGTAATCTTTCTTCTTGGTGCTTTTGTATCCCTTAGACTTCTTGAAAGGGAGCCTATAAAAATCAAAAACAGAGAAGAATACCCAACGGTAGATGTTTTTATACCAACCTACAACGAACCTGTTGAAATAGTCCAGACAACGGCATTGGCAGCTATATCTATGGACTATCCAGTTGAAAAGTTTAACGTGTATATACTGGATGATGGTGGAACTACACAGAAGCTTAACGATCCAGACCCTGTAAAAAGAAAGGAAAACTACGAAAGAGCGATGGCTCTAAAAGAGTTTGTAAACAGAGTTGGTAGGAACTTGCATTATATTACAAGGGAGAGAAACGTTCACGCAAAGGCAGGTAATATAAACGAAGCCTTAAAGAAAACAAAAGGAGATTTGATACTAATATTAGACTGTGACCACGTACCGGCTGAAGACTTTTTAAAAAGAGTTGTAGGATTCTTTAATAAATATCCAAAACTTTTCTTAGTGCAAACACCACACTCTTTCTACAACCCTGACCCGATAGAAAAGAACTTAGGAATATTCAAAATAGTGCCTTCAGAAGCAGATATGTTCTACAAACATATACAAAAGGGACTTGATTTTTGGAGTGCATCTTTCTTCTGTGGTTCTGCTGCGGTTTTGAGAAGAAAATACTTAGAAGAAGTAGGTGGTATACAAGGTACAACTATTACCGAAGATGCCGAAACAGCTTTAGAACTACATTCAAGAGGTTACGATAGTGCTTACTACGCCCGTCCGATGGTTTACGGACTTCAACCTGAAACCTTTTCGGCTTTTATAGTTCAAAGAACAAGATGGGCTCAGGGTATGATTCAAATATTTCTACTAAAAAACCCACTACTAAAAAAAGGTTTAAAATGGTATCAAAAACTTTCTTACCTTAACGCTAACGTTTTCTGGTTTTTTGGTTTTGCAAGATTTATGTTCATTATAGCCCCTGTGCTATACCCAATTCTTGGCGCAAAAATTTACAACGCATCGTTAGAAGATGCTTTGATTTACGCTATACCCTATTTTTTCTACTCTATTTTACTTTCTTATTATCTTTATGCTAAAACAAGGTGGAACTTTTTCTCAGAAATTTACGAAGCAATCCAGTCAATATTCATACTTCCTGCTATAATAAGCGTTTTACTCAACCCTCGTAAACCAACTTTTAAAGTTACTCCAAAAGGAGAAAACCTTGAACAAGAATTTCTAACACCTTTCTACAAACCAGTATACATTCTTTTCCATATCATCCTTATATCTTTCTTTTTTAGTGCTTACAGGTGGATAAATTTTCCCGATGAAAGGGGAACTGTAGTTATAGTTCTATTTTGGCAGGTATTTAATTTCTTTATTCTTGGTCTCGGTATAAGTATCCTTTTAGAAAGACCGCAAAGAAGAAAAGCCTTTAGAATACCATCTAACGACGAAGCTTTTATATACGTAAATGACTTAGTTTTTTCAGGAAAAGTTAGGGACATATCTCTTACAGGAATATGGGTTGAAACTGACCAAGATTTAACAGACTACTTAAGTGTTGTGAGAGATGCTGAGATTAAAGTAATGATAAAGGACGTTGATAATTTAGCGTTTTCTCTCGAAGCAAAAGTAGTAAATGCAAATGCTAAAAATGTAAGAGCTTACTTTTTAAACACAAATGATGTTAGAAATTTAATAAAATTAGTAAAAGTTGTTTATGCTGATAGCACAAGATGGGAAATTTTCCGGGAAGAAAAAGTTATGGGACCAATAGGTGTTACTTTGTTTTTAATAAAACTGTTTTTCCAAAACTTCACTAGGTCTTACCGTGTAGCAACACAAGAGTTTATAAGAGAAGTCAGAAGTGTAAACTATATACAAATGTTAAAATCAATCATTTACACTTTTTATTCTGCCTTTAAAAAGTTGATAAAATATTCTAAAAATATAGTAGCAGGAGCTCCTATAAATGAAAAAACCTAACATTAAACACTTACTGTGGATTGCTGCATTTATAAGTTTATGTATATTTAATCTATCAAAAGCTGATGAGATTAGAGTTCCCTTAAAAGATATAGCTTTTCAAGACCCTAACTTAAGAACTTTACAGGCTGAGTATAACATTAAATTGCCTATTCCTTCAAGGTATTTAGTAAAACAGTTGTATCTACACTTGGAAGTAGAAAAATCTTTAGCTTTGGTAAAAGAGAGAAGTAATTTATCTGTGTTTTTTAACAATAAATTAGTAGTTCAAAAACCTTTTGATCCACTTGTTGATATTATGATTTTAGATATAAATCTACCAACAACCAACTTAGAACCTTACAACGAATTAAAGATAAGAGCTATACAACACTACTGTATAAATTGCTGTGAATTTGAGGCAAGTCCTGAGCTTTGGTCCAAGATAGACTTAGAAAATAGTTATATTACTATAGTTTACGAAGAAAAACCTATACTGGAAGACACTCTCTTAATAAGAGACTACGTTTTAGACCCTAAACTTTTTAACCCTGTAAACCTTGCTATTATGACAGAAAGCAAAGACGATAGATACCTTTCTTTAGCAGCAAAACTGGCTGGCTACATAGGTAGTTATATAAGATACAGAAGAGTAAAAATAGATTATACAAACGAAATTCCTTCTGACAAGGACGTTTTTGTAATAGGCTCTAAAGATTACATTAAGAGAATTTTAAACTTAAGCTCAGAAAGTATACCAAATATACACATATATCCAAATCCTAACAACATAACAAAAGCTATAGTAGTCATAACTGGAAGTGGCTACGAAGAGATAAAAAAGGCACTGTTTAGTTTTATGAGTGTAAGAGAACCTGTATACACAGGACAGTATTACAGCATAAACACTTTAAAGGAAGCAAAACTTGATAATTACTCTTACTTTGTAAATATACCTTTAGGTAGAAAGGTTTATATAAACGAACTTGGTTATTCAGATTTTAGCTTTAAAGGTATATATCCACCACCTGCCATTGTTGAGTTTAGAATACCTCAAGGTCTCTATATCCAGAAGAACAAAAAGATAAAGTTTCACTTTGCTTATAACTACGGTATGGGTGCAAGGGAAGACTCGGTTATAAATATCTATCTAAACGACAAGTATATAACTTCTCTAAAAATGAATAAGAAATACGGAACAGTTTTAGAAGAACAAGATATAGACATTCCTGCTTACCTCTTAGCTCAAGGTTTAAATAAACTCAAAATAGAGTATGCTATGATGGCTCCGGGCGGTGGTTTCTGTATCACTCCTAACATTGAGGCACTTAGGGGAACATTCTTCACTTCTAAATCTTATATAGAAATTCCTAAAATGCCTTACTGGTTTGAGATGCCTTACCTTGAATACTTTGTAGATTCTGGTTTTCCTTACACTATGTATGCAGACCTTAGAGAAACCGCCTTTTTAATAAATGAAAAAAACGATAAAATCCTTTCTTCCGTGCTCACGCTATCTTCTTACATTGGTTCTAAGATAGGCACACCACCTTTTGAACTTACAATTTACAGCGATATAAAAGAAGATTTAAAAAACAAAAACATAATATACGTAGGTAGAGACATACCTACAGGACTTCAGAAAAACTCACCTTTAAAGATTACAGACTCTATAGATATATCAATACCTCTAATACAGAAAATTTTTAACGTAGGATTTTTAGAAAGATTCAAAAAAGATACTTCTCATATAGCAAAACTGAACTACCTAAATTCTCTTTCAAACCAAGTGTTCTTTATCATGTATCAATCTCCTTACGATACTCAAAAGGTAGTAACTGCTATATATTCTAAAAGTTTAGATGGTTTGGAAAAGTCTGTATACAATCTTTACATACCTAAGTTTGCTTCTCAGATAAAAGGTGATGTTTCAATATGGGACTTTTACGTTAACCAGTTCTTTAGTGATAACTTAGGTGATAAATTCTACATAGGAACGCTGCCATTTTTTGATAGGATTCTTTTTTACCTTGGATTTTCACCAACTTACTTAGCATTAACAGCGATAGTGTTAACTGTGATTATATCATTCATACTTAAGAAAATATTGGACTACAGAGAAAAAAGAAGGTTAGATGGAGAAATTTAAAATGTTTAAAAAGATTTTTATGGTTAGTCTGATGTTAATAAACTTTTCCATTGGTCAAGAGTTAGATTGGCAAACTTATAAAAATAAGTATTTGAAAGATGGCTCTTATATAATAGACCCTTACAATGACAACAGAGTTACTTCGGAGTCTCAAGGCTACGGAATGCTTCTTTCTGTCTTATACAAAGATAAGGAAACTTTTGATAAACTTTGGAAATGGACTAAAAATATTTTACAAAGAGAAGATAATCTGTTTGCTTGGCACTGGAACAAAGAAATAAAAGATAAAAACAACGCAACTGACGGAGATATACTGATAGCTTACTCATTAAAGAAAGCTTATGAAATCTGGAGAGACAATAACTACAAGCAAGAGTATGAAAAAATACTAAATTCTCTCTCAAGAGTTGTAGTTATTATAAAAGATAATAAATACAACGACAATTACTTAATGCTTCCAGCAACCTACGGATTCACAAACGAAAAGTATGATATTTTTATATTTCCTTCTTACTACATAAACTTTGCTCTAAAGGAGTTTGGAAAAGAATTTAAACTTTGGAATAACACTTACTCTTATTTTAAAAATCATTTAGTTGGTGGAAAACTAACGACAAACTTAAAGTTTAACCTAATAGAAAAAAAGGTAAATTTAGTCAATCCTGCCAATTTAGACGTTTACAGAGTTATAGCTTATGCTTATATATCAGGTGATGATTTGTCTGGGCTAAAAAAATCATTTTCAGAAATAGACAACTTTTTTAAAGAAAAAGGTTATATCCCATTTAACTACAATTTCGGTGTAGATAATCAAGAAAGTAGAGAGGCTCCTTTCTGTGTATACAGATTTTTCTATATACTTTACTCAGACCAAAAATATTCCGAAAGGTATAAAGTACTTAAAGAAGTAGATAAGAATAACTACTTCTGCGACACTTTTGAGTTGTTGTTAAACTTCAGATTAAACTAAGGTGCAAAGTATGAAAAGATTTAAGCTTGCGGTTTTAGGTTTACTGATAACTACGTATGGAGTAAGTGCAACTGAGTATCAACTTTTGGTAAACATAAAGAGTCAAACCGATAAGGATAAACTTAAGGAACTTGGTTTTAAAAACTGTAAAAGTATAAATCAAAACAGCTTAGTCTGTTCTACATCAGACAATGTGAACTATCTTTTACAACTTAGAGACTTTTTAAAGAAAAATGGAATAGATGCAAAAGTATCAGAAGTTCAAAAAAGTGAAGAAGTTAAAGAAGCCATTAATCTTAAAACTGAAGAAAAGAAAGAAGTAATTAACAAAACTATTAAAAATACATCTACCGAGAAAATAAAAAAAGAAAACAAACCACAAGAAGTTAGTAATAAAG
>ERZ1669248.613-NODE-613-length-16457-cov-3.040544_pt1 | contig 16457 bp, 19 predicted proteins | sample MGYA00579296_ERZ1669248 | MGnify/ENA primary metagenome ERZ1669248 (study PRJEB41166, sample SAMN08046057) | hot springs metagenome | biome: hot spring; feature: neutral hot spring; material: thermophilic sediment; isolation source: thermophilic sediment from...
TGGTCCCGTAAGCTCGAGCGACCCACTCCAGCGCCGCGGGGTCACGCCTTGGCAGCGGACGAGAGGTAACCCCTCAGCTCGCAGGCCTTGCAGACGCCCTTGGAGGCCGGCATGCCGCACAGCGTGCAGCTCCTGAGGGGCTCGCGAGGGGCCTCGACGCGCCCGCTGACCATCACCTTGAGGGCCATCACCCTGTGCTTGACCGTGGGGTCCATCTCAGCCACCGCGTTGAGCCACCTCCTGAAGACGTGGCGGGTGGAGTAGACTATGTAAGGGCACTCGACCTCGGGCGTCTCGATCCCCTGGAGGAGCGCGTACACGAGGACCTCCTTCTCGGGGATGAAGTAGAATGGCTTCACGCGCGGAACCAGCTTGGGGTGGCTCCGAGGGGTCGCGGCCCCCTCCCTCGCGATGGCGGCGAAGCTGGCCTGGGCCATGTTGAGCAGGAAGGCCTGAACCTCGTCGTCCAGGTTGTGGGCCGTGGCCAGCTTGTCGGCGCCCAGCTCGAGCGCTACCGCGTTCAGCGCGTAGCGCCTGAACACGCCGCACACGGTGCACGGCTTGTACCTCAAGCCGCCCTCCATCAGCCTGGCCACTGCCTCGTCCAGGGTGAGGCCGAGGAGGTCCCTGAAGCTCCTGACGACCAGCTCCACCCCCCACTCCCTCGCGTAGCGCTCGGCGGCCTCCACCTTCCGCGGCCGGTAACCCCTGATGCCCTCATCGATCAGCACCGCGACGAGCTCAATGCTGAGCCGATCCCTGTGCTTGCTCAGGAGGCGCAGCAGTGCGAGGCTGTCCTTGCCCCCCGAGACGGCCACAGCGACCCTCTCCCCCCTCCTGATCATCCCCAGCTTCTCGACCGCCCAGAGGGCCCTGCTCTCGAAGCGCTGCACGAAGTGGCGCGCGCACAGGTGCACGCCCGAGTAGGGGATCCAGGCCACGGCCCTAGCCCTGCAGAGGCTGCAGCGAGGGCCCACCCCCTACGCGCCGACCGACGGCGCCCCGCTGCATAGCTTAAAGGCTACCGCGCCCGGGGCGAACCGATGGAGGAGGTCGTAGTGGTGCGGGTGGGTAAGCGCGGCCTGAGGGAGGAGGTCATAAGGGAGATCGACAACGTCCTGCGCGCCCGGGGGGTCGTGAAGGTCAAGCTCCTCAAGAACTTCCGCGAGGCCCACGGCGTCGACAGGGAGGCCAGGGCGGCCATAGCGAGCGAGCTGGCTAAGCGGCTCAACGCGGTGGTCGTCGAGGTGCGCGGGTACACCGTGACTCTGAGGAGGCCGAGGTGGAGGAGGTGAGCTGCGCCTACATCCACCCCACGGCGATCGTCGAGGAGGGCGCAGAGGTAGGCGAGGGCACGCGCATCTGGCACTTCGTCCACGTGAGGAGGGGCGCTAAGGTGGGCAGGGGCTGCAACGTTGGCAAGGACGTGTACATAGACGCGGGCGCCGAAGTAGGCGACGGCGTCAAGATACAGAACTTCGTCTCGGTCTACCGCGGCGTCAAGGTCGAGAGGGGGGCCTTCCTGGGGCCCAGCGCGACGCTGACCAACGACAGGTACCCGAGGTCCTTCGCGACCAGCTGGGAGCTGGTGCCCACGGTCATCGAGGAGGGGGCCTCGGTGGGCGCGAACTCGACGATCGTGTGCGGCGTCCGCATCGGGCGCTACGCGATGGTGGGCGCCGGCGCGGTGGTGACGCGCGACGTCCCGCCCCACGGCCTCGTCTACGGAAACCCGGCTAGGCTCAGGGGCTTCGTTTGCTACTGCGGCAGGAAGTTGGAGAGGGTCCTCAGGTTCACTGCTGACTCCGTCGTCTTCAAGTGCGACCACTGCGGCGAGAGCGTGGAGGTGCCGCTGCGCGACTACGTGAGGATGGTCGCCGAGAGCTCGCGCTAGCCGAGCGAGAGGGCCCGGCTCAGCAGCTCGACCGTGCCAAAGTCGAAGATGCCGGCCTCGAGCTCGGCCACGTAGACCCTCATCGAGCCGACGTTGGAGCGGGCGAGTATGGGGGAGAGGTACCTGGCCCTCGGCACGTTGACCTCCGTCCCCGGCATCAGCGGGGAGAGGGCGGGCACGACGAGGAGCCTAGAGCCTTCGAAGGCCCCCTCGAGGAAGCACTTCAGCTTCACGCTCGCGCCCAGCTCGTCGCGCAGGAGCACCGCGGGGTGCTCGTGCCCCATCACGATGTAGTCGGCGCCGCCCCACGCGTCTATGGGCGGCTCCTTGTGCCCGTGGATGAGCAGGTACCTCCCCAGCCTCAGGTGAGGGTCGTGCAGCGGCACCTCCAGGCGCTTCAGCACGGGTATCAGGAAGTTGTCGTGGTTCCCCCTGACCACCTCGACCCTGAGGCCCCTCTCCTTCAGCCGGGAGAGCAGGTCCACGGTCTCGCTCCACTCCTGCTTCAGCACGCTGCCGAACTCGTGCTTGACGTCACCCAGGATGATGACCCTCTCGCTCCCGGTCTCCTTGACGGCCCTCTCGAGGAAGTCGGTGATGAACCTCAGCTGGACGGGCGGCAGGAAGACGCCCGCCTCCTCTAGGGCCTGCTCGTAGCCTATGTGCAGGTCCGCTACCACGAGGGCCGACTCGTCCTCGAGGAAGAGCCCTAGGCCCACCGCCCAGAGGCTCCGCCCTAGCTTGGCCCAGGGCAGCTCGCTGCCCACCTCCCTCACAACGCCGCTAGAGCTCATTCCTGTGCTTGATGATGAAGCGGGGGCTTGATATCCTTTCGCCTCTGCAGCGGGGGCACTTCGACGGCCTCCTCAGCCTCCTCAGATCCCTGAACACGTAGCCGCAGCTTCTGCACGCTGGGGGGATCATCAGGAGGACCTTGTCGCCCCTGCGGAGGCTCCTCGCAATGTGCTCCAGATCCTCGTAGATCGCACCCGCCTCGCTGGCGCTCAGCCCCAGTGCGGCGGCTATCTGGCTCACGTCAAGCGGCTCCCTCGCCGACGAGAGGATCTCGATGATCCTCTCCCTCCTGCTCACTCCCGGCCCCCTACGAGCTGGGAGACGACGTCCTCGTGGCTCAACTCGGCGCCGCAGTACTCGCAACGCAGCCTCAGCGGCCTCACGCTGACCACGTGGAACCTCGACCTCACCGGCTCACCGGCCTGGTTGGTTATGCAGCTGGGGTTGGCGCACCTGAGCAGGCCCTCCACCAGCGGCGGGACGCTTACCTTCACCTTCTCGACGACCTCGTAGTTCCTGATGATGTTGATCGTCGCGCTCGGCGCTATCAGCGCGATCTTGCTCACCTGGTCGCCCCTCAGGATCACGCCCTCGACCTTGACGATGTCCTTCCTCCCCAGCTTCTTGCTGGGCACGTTCATGACCACCGCTATCGTCAGGCCCTCCGAGCCCGTCAGCCCCAGCATCTTGAGCACGTAGAGCGCGCGGCCCGCGTCGATGTGGTCTATCACCGTCCCCTCAGCGATCTTGCTAACGCGAAGCTCCCTCTCCACCCCCCTCACCCCCTCAGTATCAGCTTGAGCAGGGCCATCCTCAGCGGAACCCCGAAGCTCGCCTGCCTGAAGTACCACGCGTGCTGCGTGGCGTCAACATCGTACGCCAGCTCGTCGACCCTCGGCAGCGGGTGCAGCACCACGAGGTTCGGCTTGGCCCCCTTCAGCGACTCAGCGGTCACCCTGTAGCTGCCCCTGACCTTCTCGTACTCCATCGGGTCGGGGAACCTCTCCCTCTGGACCCTTGTCACGTAGAGGACGTCCAGCTCGCTAATCACCTCGTGGAGCGACCTGACCTCCTCGTACTCGATGCTCCTCTCCCTGATGCGCTCGATGATCTCGGGCCTGGAGGCCAGCTGGGGGGGCGAGATCAGGTAGATCTTCTTGGGGTTGAACAAGGTCAGCGCGAGGATGAACGACCGGGCGGCTCTGCCGTACCTCAGGTCGCCCAGCACGCCGTAGACGAGGCCGTCGATCCGGCCGAGGGCCTTCCGCACCGTGTAGAGGTCAATCATGGCCTGGGTCGGGTGGTCCCGCGTGCCGTCGCCGCCGTTTATCACGGGGTGGGCAGCGATCTCCGCCGCAAAGCGCGCGGCGCCCTCGAGCCTGTGCCTCACGACGATCACGTCGGCGTAAGCGTCGAGCATCCTTATGGTGTCGGCGAAGCTCTCCCCCTTGGCGCGCGACGACAGCTCCTCGGGCGGCAGGTCGATGCAGCTGCCGCCCAGCCTGAGCATGGCGGTCTGGAAGCTGAGCTTCGTCCGCGTGCTGGGCTCGAAGAAGGCCGTGGCCATGACGAAGCCCCGCAGCACGTCCAGGCGCTCCCCCCTCTCCAGTGCCCGCTGCATGGCGTCCGTTTCCTCGAAGACCCTCTCTACCTCGCTCCGGCTGAAGTCCAGGACGGTTATCACGTCGCGACCCTTCACCGCCCGCCACCCCCGCTCGCCGCCACCAGCTCGCGGAGGGTCGTGAGCGCGTGCAGCCTGACGCCCGCGGCCGCCAGGCTCTGCGCAGCCCCCTCCTCCCTGTCGACCACGACCGCCGCGTCCCTCACCGAGTAGCCGCTCTCCCTGAGCACGCCGACGGCCCTGAGGAGGGTGGACCCCGTCGTGGCCACGTCGTCGATCACGACCGCCGTGCCCAGCACGCTCTCGTCGCCCTCTATGAGCTTCCGCGTGCCATGCTTCTTCGGCTCCTTCCTCACGTAGACGAGGGGCTTCCCCAGCGCGAAGGCGACCATCGCCGCCAGGGGGACGCCGCCGCTCTCCACGCCCGCCACCACGTCGCAGCCCAGCCCCCTCACTAGCTCCGCCATCCTCAGGACCACCGTCCTCGCCTCGCTCGGGTGGGAGTACAGCCTCCTCACGTCCACGTAGTAGCTGCTGACGCCGCCGGAGCTCAGGCGGAAGGTGCCGCGCAGGAAACAGCCGGACCTCAGCAGGCTATCGACGACGTCGTTCGACCCGGAGACCGCGGACATCCCGGGGGACACCCCTCCCGGTTATTTAAGCTGGCGGTTGATCGCTTCGCGCGCGGCTCGCGCAGCCGACCTGGGGTCGGGGCTCGAGGTTATCGCCCTCCCGACGATCTCGAAGTCCGCGCCCACTGCCACAGCCGATCCGATCGGTGCCCCCTGCGCCCCCACGCCGGGGGACAGCAGCACGGCGTGGGGGAGCCTGCCCCTCGCCTCCCTGATGAGGTGCGGCTTCGTGGCGGGCACGACGCAGCCCTCGAGGCCGGCGGCCCTCGCCATCTCCACCAGCTCCTCGAAGTGCAGGTCCAGCAGCCTCGACTCTGCGTGGGTCATGGAGAGGAGGCCGAAGAGCTCGGGCCTCCGGTCCACGCGCGCCGCTCTCTCGGCGCCCCCCGGGTAGAGGTGGAGTATCGCACCGTCGAAACCCAGCTCTCCGATCAGGCGCACCTCCTCCGCCACCACCTCCGGTATGTCCGCTAGCTTGAAGTCGCAGAGCATGTAGAGGGAGTCCCCGAACCTGTCCCGGAGCTCGGCGAAGGCCTCCAGACCCCACCTTAGGACGAAGGGTATGCCCACCTTCGCGCCGACCACGTACTCCTCGACCTCCTCGACCAGGCGTAGGGGCTCGGAGCTGAGGAAGTCGAGAGCCACCAGCACCCTCGTCCCCTTCTCCTCAGCCAGCCTCAGGATCCTAGACGCGCGCACACCCCACCTGGCCCTTCCTGCGTTATACTTTGCGCTGCGCGGTAAGCGTGATATAGCCGGCGCGCGCCGGTGAACCGTGCAGGTCTCAGCGTCCGTTCAGCCCTACGAGAGGGTGTACGAGCTGGTGCTGCCCGAGAGCGTGCTCGGGGAGATCCTGCGCCACATAAAAGAGGAGTACCCGGTCGAGGCCTGCGGCATCATGGTGGGGGTCGTCGAGGGCGGCAGAGGCCTAGTTAAGCGCGTGAGGCGCATGAGGAACGCGCTGGCATCGCCGCACGCCTTCTGGTTCGACGTGCGGGAGTGGATGCAGGGGATCCTCGACGCCCAGCGCGAGGGGCTGAGCTACATCGGCCTATACCACAGCCACGCGAGGGAGCAGCCGCTGCCCTCGCTCAGCGACCAGCACAGGATGCTGGAGTGCCCGGGCGAGGTCTGGCTGATCGTCGCCTACCGGCCGAGCTGCGAGCCCAGGCTCGCAGCATACAGGGTCGACGACTTCGGGTCGGCGGTGGCGAGGGTGAGGGTCAGCGTTGTGCCGCAATAGTAAGCGTTAGAGGTAATTGAGCAGGCGCCCCCTCTTGGCGTGGTCGAGGCGCTAGCAGAGGCGCGCGCGGAGGTCAGCCTGGAGAGGCTGGGCGCCCTCATCAGGAGGGCGACTGAGCTGAGGAGCAACTTCGAGGCGCTGGCGGGCGCGATCCGGGCTAAGTACTCCTCTGACGCACGGATAAGCAGCCTCGTTGGCAACGTGATCAAGGCCCTGGAGCCCCAGGAGGTGTCGCGGGACCGGCTGGCCGACATCTCGAGCAGGCTGGAGAGCTACGTGGAGAACCTAGAGCGCAGCGTGAAGCTGCTGACGGAGTACGCGGTCCTCCTCGACAGGCTCGAGGAGGGGTTGAAGAGGCTGGAGAAGGAGGGGGCAGAGCTGGCGGCCTGGAGCGAGCTCCTCAAGGCCGCGGCCCCCCACTTGGCGGCTGAGGCAGCCAAGCTGGCGGCCGCCGCCCAGAGGCTACTGTCCCAGCGGCTGTTCGAGGAGGGGGACCTGAGGAGGGTCGTCGACGAGGTCGAGCTCGCCCTGAGGGAGGCCAGGAGCCACGCGAGGGTTTGCAGAACCGCGTACTCCAACAGGGTCAACGAGCTGCTGAGCCAGGCCTCGCAGGTCCTCAAGGCGCTGAGGAAGGCGGGGGGCGCGGTTCAGCTCGAAGAGGCGGGGAGGGTGAGGGCCCTCGAAGACCGGCTGAGCGGGCTGGTCGCCAGGCTGAGCGAAGCCCTCCAGAGGCCACTTGAGGTGAAGCTAGACCTGGCCGCAGCGAGGGCGGAGCTGAGCCAGATCGAGGAGGAGGCCGCCGCGCTCGTGGAGCGCGCGCTCAGCGGGGAGGGGGAGGTGGTCGCAAGGGAGGTCGAGAGGCTGGCCAGGAGCCTGGAGGGGAGGCCCCTGACCCTCTCCCTGCTCCTCGAGACGCTCTCGAGGCGCACGGGGATCCCAATGGACGCGCTGGCGCGCCAGCTGGTGATGCTGGAGAAGAGGGGCTTCCTCACCGTCCACGTCAAGCTGAGCGTCTAGGCCGCCCCCGCGGTGCTCAGGCTGAAGGTGACGTCGGGGTACTCCGGCACCGCGTGCTCGCCCCTGCCCTCCTCCCGCACCTCCAGCTCCCTGATCCTGACGGTGCCGGCGATGTCCTCCAGGCAGGCCCTCAGGACCTCCGCGTAGCGTGGCGGCGCGTAGATCGTGGCGCGGGGCAGCTCCTCGCTGAGGGCCATGCGCGCTGCGCTCTTGGCGCGCCTCAGGGCGGCGATCGTCCTCACCACGACCTCTCCGGCCTCCACGGCGCCGGGATCGTAGGGTTCTGGCTGCGGCCACGGAGCCGTGGTCACGCTGGCCCACCCGACCCGCCCCGCGTAGAGCCGCTGGTAGATCTCCTCGGCTATGTGGGGGGTGAAGACGGAGAGCATTCTGAGCAGCGTGAGCAGAACCTCGTAGAGCGTCCTCCGCGCTGCCGCCCCCCTCGCGTCGCCCCTCCCCACCCTCCACTTGACGGCCTCCAGGTAGTGGTCGCAGAAGACGTGCCACGTGAAGCTCACGAGCTCGCTGGCAGCGCCCATGAAGTCATAGCTCTCCATCCTCTCGGTGACCCTCTCCACCACCTGCTGCAGGCGCCCCCGGATCCAGAGGTCCAGAAGGCTGTACTCGCAGTCCTCAGAGGTCGGGTCGCGGCCCCCGACGCTCATCGCCACGAAGCGCGAGGCGTTCCACAGCTTCGTCAGGAACCTCCTCGCGAAGTCGACGCCCTCCCACGAGAAGCGGACGTCGGACCCCGTGGCCGCCGCCAGCGCAGCCCACAGCCGGAAGGCGTCGGCCCCGTGCTTCTCAATGACCTCCATGAGGCTGACGTAGTTGCCGTAGCTCTTGTGCATCATCCTCCCGTCTGTCCCCCTCACCATCCCGTTGATGAGCGCGGCCTTGAACTGCGGCTTCCCGAAGAGCGCGACGCCCCTGGCCAGGAGGTAGTAGTCCCACGTCCTAATGATGTCGTACCCGTTTGGCTGCAGGTCGGCCGGGAAGAGCCTCTCGTCGAGGTTGTCCGGCCACCCCGCGTGCACGGCAGCCGTGATGCTCGAGTCCATCCACGTGTCCATCACATCCTCCTCGCCCGCGAACTCCCTCCCCCCGCACTTCGGGCACCTATCGATCCTGGGCCCCTCGGAGCGCGGGTCGACGGGGAGCCACTCGGGCTCAGCGACGATGACCTCACCGCACCTCCTGCAGTACCACACTGGGATTGGCGTGGCGAAGACCCTCTGCCGCGATATGACCCAGTCCCAGTCGAGCGAGAGCACCCAGTCCTCCAGCCTCTTGTAGGCGTGGGGTGGGATCCACGTCACGCTGCGGGCGGCCTTCAGGATCTCCTCGGAGAGCTCCTTCGTCCTGACGAACCACTGGAGCTTCGGCAGAATCTCGACTGGAGTGTGGCACCTCCAGCAGGTGCCCACGCTGCTCTCGACAGCCTCGCTCTTCACGTAGGAGCCCTCGGCCTTGAGCAGCTCGACGATCCTCGACCTCGCCTCCTCGACACTGAGCCCCCTTAGGGGGCCGGCCAGCTCGTTCATCCTACCCCTCTCGTCGATCGCGACCCTCACCGGGAGGTTGTGCCTCTTCTGCCACTTGACGTCCACCTTGTCGCCGTAGGTGCAGACCATCACGACGCCCGTGCCGAAGTGCGGGTCGACCTCTTCGTCGGCTATCACCGGCACCTCGTGGCCGTACACGGGGACGACAGCCGCCTTGCCGATCAACCCGGCGTACCTCTCGTCGCCGGGGTTGACAGCGAGGGCCACGCAGGCCGCGAGGAGCTCGGGCCTCGTTGACGCGACCACCACCTCGCCGCCCTCCTTGAGCCTGAACTTGAAGTAGTGGAGCTCCCTGCGCGCCTCAACGTACTCGACCTCCGCCTCCGCTATCGCCGTCTCGCAGCGCGGGCACCAGATGACGGGGTGGGAGGCCCTGTATATGAGGCCCTTGCGGTACATCAGCACGAAGCTGAGCTGGGTCCTCCGCCAGTAGTCGGGATCCATCGTCATGTACTCCGTGCTCCAATCGATGCTGCACCCCATGGCCTTGAGCGCTGCACGCATCGGCTTGATCCACTCCAGCGTGTACTCCCTGCAGAGCCTCAGGAACTCCTCCCTCGGCACCTCCCTCTTGGTCCTCCCTATCGTCCTCTCAACCCTCACCTCGGTGGGCAACCCGTGGCAGTCCCAGCCGATGGGGAACAGGACGTTGAAGCCCCTCATCCTCTTGTAGCGCGCGACGAAGTCGATGTACGCGAAGTTGAGCGCGTTCCCCACGTGGAGCTCCCCGCTGGGGTAGGGCGGGGGCGTGTCGATGCTGAAGGTGGGCCCACTAGACGCTCGGTCGAACTTGTAGAGCCCGCTCTCCTCCCACCACCTCTGCCACTTCTGCTCAACCTCCCTGAAATCGTACCTCTTCGGCAGCTGCGCAGCAGGGTTCACGGGGGGCGCGGCAGCCGGACTGGTAAAAGCGCGCCGCTCCATAGTCCTCAGCATACTTCCGGCATACCACCTCTCGCGGACCCCTCAGCTTGCCAAGTTAAAATGCTTCTTGCCCCCACGCCGCGCCAGTGGTGTCAATGGCCCGCATCAACTGGGAGACGGCCCGGAGGATCGCGAGCCTGCTGGGGGAGGGGGGCGCGAGGAGGCTGCTGGACAGGGCGGAGGAAGTCGACCCCCAGATGCGGGCCGTCGAGAGGATCCTCGCCAGGGCCGGCAGCGGGGTCGGCGCCGCCTTCTACGTCGTCGGGGTGGCCGCGATCAGCTACCAGCTCTCCGCGAAGGGCGAGGTCCACTGGAGCCTCGCCGCCGACTTCGCGTCGGGGGATCCCCTGGGGAGCCTCAGGGAATTCGCCGCCCGCTCGCCCAGCCTGAGGGTCGGCAGGCCGGCCCGCCTGGCCAGGGTCGAGAAGCTAGCCCGGTACTACCCCACGTTCGTGCGGCGCTACAGCGACTACCTCCGGGACCTAACCCTCCTGAGGGACGACGTCGCCAAAGCCCTGGGCGCCGACCCCGACTCCAAGACGGTGGTCTTCTCTGTCAAGATGTTCTACTACGCCGCCAAGGCGGCGGGGCTGGCGGTGGAGCTGCCCACTTCGATACCCCTCCCCGTCGACAGGCGGGTCTGCCTCATCAGCCTGGCTAGCCGCCTGGTGGAGGGCTACGAGCCGACGCTGAGCGGGGCGAGGAGGCTGCTGCAGACTGGGCGCAGGCTGGTGGCCGAGGCCTGGGGGCGCGTGTGCGAGCTCAGCGGTATTGCGCCCCTCAAGCTCGACGCGCTGCTGTGGCTGCTCGGCGGCTGCTACGAGCTGGGCTCGCCGGGGCCAGCGCTCAGCTGCGCGCTCGAGCTGCTGCGCCCGGCGTCGGAGCCCGAGGTCTCCCTCCTCGAAACCCTGCTGGGTTTGAGGCCGTAGTCCTCCGGAGTGAAGTAGACGACGATCCTGCCGGCCTGCCAGTCCCTCAGCACCACCCTCGCGGCCTCCTCAACATTGGGCTCCCCACCCTTCCCGAGGAGGTTCCTCCTCCTCGCGATCTTCTCCAGGGCGGCGTAGGGGTCGCTGTCGTCCACACCGTAGTGCTTGAGTAGCACGGCGGGATCCTTCCTCCTGAGGACTTCGATCAGCTTCGCAGCTGCCGGAACCGGGTCGTTCAAGCTCTCGGGCCTGAGGGCACCCCGAACGGCGAGCTCTTCCTCATCCCCCTTGGGCACGACGCCGGGGGTGTCGATGACCTTCAGCCACGTCGCCGCCTTCGCTGCGAGAGCCGCCTTGGTCCAGCCGGGCACAGGGCTCGTGGAGGCGCTGTGGCGCCCCTTCAGCGCGTTGAGGACCGTCGACTTCCCCACGTTGGGGAGCCCGACCACGGCCACCGTCACAGGCCGCTTGCTCGTGGCAGCCTTGATGGCACGCCACAGGTACCGCGTGCCCAGCCTGTCGCGCGCGCTCAGGTAGATGGTCGGGTACTCGCGGCTGAGGACCCTCTTCCACGCGTCCATGACGCTGCGTGGGACCAGGTCGGCCTTGTTGATCACGATGATCAGCCTCTTGCCCATCCTCTCCGCCAGCCTCTCCACCTCGCGGCTGCGCGTGGCCATCGGGTCCCTCGCGTCCACTACCTCGAGGACCACGTCGGCCTGCTCCACGACTCTCCTCACTATCGCCCAGGCCTCCTGCGGGCGCACGGCCATCACCACCAGCCTTTAAGGCCCTGGGGGCCCTCGAGGAGGGTGCGGGGGTACGCGCTTAACCTTGAGGGTGGCCGGGGTGGAGGCAGTGATCTACGTCTCCGGCCTGAGCCCCTCGAGGACGCGGGCGCGGCTGCTGGAGAGGCTGCCGTTGCGGTCGACCGCCAGGGCCGACGGGGCCCTTGTCAGCGTGGATGTGGACCTGGGGGTCGCGCCCGAGGGGCACAGGCGCGTGCTGGGCGCCGGTGAGGTGGCCTACTGGCCGCCCGCTCCGGCCCTAGTGATCGCCGTGGAGCTCGTGAAGCTGGCCAGCCCTGCGACGCCCCTGGGCTTCGTGGTGGAGGGGCTCGACGGGCTGCGCCAGCTGCGGGGGACCTACGAGGCTGAGCTAAGGCCTGCCGACCGGTAGCACGTAGAGCGGCCTCCCCCTCGCGCCCAGCTCCGAGGCCACCTCGTCGTCGTAGAAGGCCCCCACGGCGACGGTCCCGAGGCGTAGAGACGTGGCCGCCAGGTATATGCCCTGCCCCACCATGCCCGCCTCGACCTCGGCGGCCTCGCCGCCGCGCGACGAGAGCACGACGTTCAGGGCAGCCCTGGCAACCCACTCCTGCCCCAGGCACGCCTCCGCTAGCCTCCTGGACCGATCGCCGCTCGCAGCCATCTCGAGGTCGTTCTCCCCCGGCAGGTACCTGTAGACCCCCGGCTCCAGGCCCTTGACGTCCCTGACGACGAGGTAGCACTCGACCTCGTACCGGCCGGCGGGCGGCTGGTAGGGCCGCGGCTCACCCTGCAGCGACCAGGAGAGGAGCGCGGAAACCTCGCTCAGGCTCAGGGGCTCCCGCCTGTACCTCCTCACGGACCTCCGCGCGGCTATCGCCTCCTCGAGCGTCAGTAGCGCGGGAGCAGGCTCAGGCAGCCTTCCCGCGGCCACCCCCCTCTCGCTCAGCCTCCTCCCCCTCGGCCCCACGTCGATGCAGTACCTCACGCGGCCGACGGGGGGCTCGAGGGCCCTCAGCCTGGCGGCGAGCCCCAGGATGGAGCACTCGAGCATCGCCCCCTGCACGGCATGCCCCACCTCCTCCCTGACGTACATGTACCCTCGCTCGCCGTAGACTGAGGTGGTTCGCTCGGAGATCTCCTCGATGTATACCGTGACCGCACCCCTGCCCGGGGGCAGGCGCTGCTCCACGGGCGCCAGCATGTGCTTGAAGGGCGCTGGGGACACGTACTTGTAGACACCTGGCTCGACGCCCTCGACATGATTGACCGCCACGTAGAGCTGGAGGGGGTACGTGGCCCCCGCCGAGGGCGCGGCCCTGAGGCAGCGGCCCCAGGCCCTCCCCGTGCAGCCCTGCGCGGCGAATAGAACCCTCGCCACCTCGTCCACCCCCAGCGGGCCCTCGCCCACCTCGTAGGCGAAGGCCGGGTCCCTGACGGCGTCGGGCATCCTCAGGGGTGAGGTCGGGCGGAAATCGGGCAGCTCCAGGCCGCTCAGCATGCGCCCCACCCTCGCGCGAGCGAGGATTCTTATCCCCTGCGCTGCCCCGCGCGGCGTGGCGGCGCGCGTGCACGTGGTCACGCGGAACCAGGGGAAGCTGAGGGAGATCCGCGCCATCGTGGGGCGCTACGGCATCGATGTGGTGGCAGTGGCGGCGGATAAGGTCGAGATACAGTCGGACAGCCTCGAGGACATCGTTAGGCACGCGGCGAGAGCCCTGCTAGGCTCCGTGCCAGAGCCATTCGCGGTGGAGGACTCCGGGCTCTTCATAGAGGCTCTGAACGGCTTCCCCGGCCCGTACTCCTCCTACGTCTACCGCACCATCGGTTGCGCGGGGGTCCTCAAGCTGATGGATGGCGTCCCCAACAGGCGGGCGCGCTTCGTGTGCGCTGCCGCGCTGGGGCTCGGGGGCGAGGTCAGGGTCTTCCGGGGCGAGGTGGAGGGGGAGGTGAGCACGGAGGCCAGGGGCTCCTCAGGCTTCGGCTTCGACCCCATATTCATCCCCAGGGGGTACTCGAGGACGTTCGCCGAAATGAGCCTCGAGGAGAAGTGCCTCATCTCCCACCGCGCGAAGGCCTTCTCGCTCCTCGCGGAATACTTGGCGGCGAAGCTGCAGTGACCGTGAAAACCTTTAAGCCGCTCCTGCAGGTGATTGGTTTGATTAGTATACTTCAGGATGTTGTGCAAAGATTTTTCGTATTTCAGAGCTGCGCAAGAAATATAAGATCAGCTGGAGGCCCCTCGGTGGGGCGAGACCGCCGGCAGGCGTGGGGCAGTGCCACCCGCACTGAGGAGGTAGAGAGCGCCCCACTTGCCCTTGGCCGGCGGCGCTAGCCCGCGGGTGCCACCCATGCTCGCCGCCGTCCTCAGGGCATACTCGGTGATCAAGGCGAAGCTCCTGAACCGCCCCCTCGCTCTCTGCGACATCAGCGACGTCGACGGCATAGTCTGCGCCGCTCTCTTCAGGATGCGGTACCCCCGCGGCGAGGTCGTGCTCGCCGCCCCCTCAGACGTGAGGGGCGGGAGGCTGCTCAGGTCGGTGGAGTGGACCTTCGTGGCGGACCTGCCGTGCCCAGGGAGGGCGCTGATTAGGGCCGACCACCACGCGTCGAACCCCCCCTGCGCCTCCCGCGAGTTCTACGACCCATCCGCTCCGGCAGCCGCCGTGCTGGCCCTGAGAGCGCTGGGGCTCGAGGGGGTGCGGCGCGCCGAGCGGCTGGTCGCGCTGGCGGTCGAGACGGACACGGCGAGGATCGCCTCCCCCGAGGCTCTGGCGCTGAATGACGCCGTCAAGGGCTCCGGCTACCGGGGGAAGCTGAGGCTCGTGGAGCTCCTCGCCGCGAGGCCGCTGGAGGAGGTGCTCTCCGACCCCAAGGTGTCGGAGGCTATCGAGCGGTTCAAGAGGGTCAGGGAGGCTACGGAGAGGCTGGCGGCCGAGCTGCCCCCGCTCGAGCTCTTCGTGGCCGTCTTCAAGGAGGACCTCGGGCTGTCCTACAGGCACCTCTGCATACTGATGGAGAGGAGGGGGTCCAAGCTCACCGCGGTTGTCGTGCCGAGGGGGGCCTTCACCACCAGGGTCTACCTGGGGTCCGCCTCGCGGGACCTCGACGTGTCGAAGGTGGCCGTCAGGCTGGGCGGCGGGGGGCACCCCTACGCGGCTGGGGCCACCCTCCGATCGCTCACGCGAGGCCGCGCCGTGGAGAGGATCCTGCTCGAGCTGAAGCGGTTCCTGGGGCTCGAGAGCCTGGACGTGGTGCTCATCGATAGGAGGGGCTTCGAGGTGAGGCGCTGGCCCGCGGTCGGAAGTTGAGAGGCGCCCCACGGCGTCACACGGCGCGCGGGAGCCCCTCGAGCATCTCCTCCAGCTGCGCGTAGACGCGCTCGAGCCAGGCCCTGGCGACGCGCTCGAGCTCCCTGCGGTAGCCTGGGGGGAGGCCCCCGCCCCTGGGCACCGCGAGCCCCAGCGGGATTGAGGGGAGCTCCTGAACCCTCCCCACGGTCCACCTCGTCCTGAGCCTCTCGATCGCCCCGGAGTCGGGGGCTTCGGCCGCCCGCCTGGCGAGCTCCCAGTCGTCCAGGACAAGGAGTTCGGGGAACGCCCTCGCGTGCAAGATGCCCGGCTCGTACCACTCGCCCTCCCTCACCGGCCTTATCGCCTTCGCCCTCAGGACCCTGGCCGCCCTCTCGTCCACGCTGAGCGATTTGACCAGGCCCACGAGCTTAGGCGGGGGCTCGAGCAGCTCGGAGGCCCTGCTTAACCTCTCGAGCAGCTCGAGCTTCCACGCCTCGTAGCGGAAGAAGGACGTCCCCCTCCTCGCCACCTCGCGCGCCACGCTGATGATGGCGCCCCCCGCCTCCCCCACGGCGGACCAGTCGACCGCGCCCAGGGTGTCGTGGTCGGTGTGGTAGAGGTCGACGTACCTCCAGAGCGAGTGCACAGTCAGCGCCGCGATCCCCGCGCTGCTGAAGGAAAAGCTGTCGAAGTAGGGGGAGTCCAGGTCATACTCGAACGTCCCCCCGAGGAGCGCCCTCGCGGCCTCCCTGAACTCGGGGCCGCTGGCGCTGATCGTCAGCGGGCGGCGGGCGGCGACGTCGACGTTGATGAGGGCCACGAGCCCCTCGGCCTCGCCCGTGGAGAGGAGGCGCTCCACGAAGACGCGCGAGCCCCAGGCCCAGTACCATGGGTTGTAGAGGGGGGCGCCGTACTCCTCGGCGCCGAAGAAGGCTAAGCCGACGCCTCTCACCCCCCTCAGCTCCTCGAGCGCAGCCAGGAGGAGGGCCACGCCCACGCCATCGTCTGCCGCGCCCCCCAACCACCTGTCGAGGTGGGCGCTCAGGAGCACTGTGGGCTCGCCCTCGACGGCCAGCAGGTTCCGGGAGCGCGAGTCCTCGGAGTAGCGCGCCCTCACCTCAAGCTGGGCGTAGTGGGCGCCCTCCGCCAGCCGGCGGCCGTCATCCAGCCTCACGGCGACGGCCGGTATCGGGGGCGGCAGGCCTGGGCCCTCGCGGTAGCTCGCGAAGATCCCCACCACAATCCTCCTGAGCACGCGGGGGTGGAAGTCGTAAAACACCACGGCGCTCGCCCCCGCCCTCGCCAGCAGCGCGTACAGCGACGCCGCGTGGTCGGGGTCCTCCCTCGCCATGCCGACGAGTGCCACCTTGCCGTCGAGGTCGCCTGCCCCCAGGGCCGACCTTACGTGAACGAGCTCCCCCTCGACGTAGCCCGAGGGCGAGGGGGGCAGGGCGACGGCAGGCACCTCCGCGCCGTCGACGCTCAGCCAGACCGACTCCTCGGTCCAGCTGGCGCACCGGAACTCCTGCCTCTCGACGCTCAGCCCTCTCCTCTCCAGCTCCTCCTCGACCACGGAAGCGACCGCCTCCTCAGCGGCGGTGCCCGGCGGCGCCTCTCCCGAGCTCAGCACGCGCTCCGCAAGCTCGCGCACCCGGCCGACGTCCAGCATACGCCGCCACACCCCGCGGAAACCTTCTTGAGCCCTCCCTCCCCCTCCCGCGCGATGAGCAGGAAGGGAAGGGAGGGGGCCTGTCTCTTATACACATCTGACGCTGCC
>ERZ1669248.614-NODE-614-length-16432-cov-16.764975_pt1 | contig 16432 bp, 18 predicted proteins | sample MGYA00579296_ERZ1669248 | MGnify/ENA primary metagenome ERZ1669248 (study PRJEB41166, sample SAMN08046057) | hot springs metagenome | biome: hot spring; feature: neutral hot spring; material: thermophilic sediment; isolation source: thermophilic sediment from...
CATAGACCAATCACCTTGACATAATCTTATGCAATCAAAGATTAAATGTGTTTTACAAGTCGTTGCTATGCAATTATGAAACTTACAGCCGTATGTTTAGATACTTGACATAACTAAGCATAAGGCTTGATGGGCTAGTATTATGTATCATCTATGTTCTTTTTTTTCTTTTTGTTCAATGAGATAATCCATTTTGTCTAATGTCATGGTAACATAATGGGGCTGGGAGAGGATTAAGGTGGTGGTGGTGGTATATGACGTCCAGTCTTATTTTTAACAACATTCTTTACTTGTTTCTTTACTTCGTTCACTTTCTCTTCCACTATTTCATCTTTTTCAACATCTAATTGCACGTATGCTTCGTGTATTAAATGTCCGAGGCATTGCGGTATAGGTAGTTCAAGGTATTTACATATCTCAATGAGCTCATCATAGTAAACTTCGTGTACTCTCACAATATGCCACCTATCAGGTGGTACTTTGATTTTTGTACGGGGCATGTGAGTTCACCATGCAACATCTATGTTTACATTAAATATATAAGTATCTTGATACTATAAATGTAACTGGTGATGGAATGGCTAGGAAAGGTAGGTTATTCAAAAAAGGTGTAGCATACGTAGTTGAGAGGGCTGTTAGAAAAATTGAAAGATCGCAAGATGAATGGGCTCAGAACACGATGGAAGGTTTCAGGACAGCTTGGTCTGACTGGATGAACTACGTAGCACCAGCATTAGCTAACACTGTTGCACGACTACCACGTAAAACTAATGATCCCAGATTGAACGTCATTAACAGAGTTATACCAGTGGCTATGTTAATGAGCAATGCGAGTCAGAGTTATAGACGTATGAGGATGACAACACCAGCTATGGTACCAACTCCAGTACAAGTACAAGTAAGAACACCAGGTTAAGGTGGTAGATGATGTCAGAAGTCATATCACAGTTGAGAGAAAAGTTTGAACAGAGTACGGTAGGTGGTGGTATAGCAGGTCTTGAGATCATAGTTCATAGATTGCTGAAAAACAACGTAGCACAGTACTACAAGATAGCGTCTAAGATTGAGAAACTTGATGACGCTATGCTACCAGTAATCTACGGTATTGTTGGTGGAATCATTGCTGATAGAGTTGAACTACCAGCTTGGGATGCGTCGCTGTCTGTCGGTATTGCTGAGGCTTTGAAAGGAATCTATGCTAGGTATGTACAAAAAGAACCGTTCATAATTGTACCAGACGCATCTCACGTCAACGCTTATAACCTAGACCCAAACGCATCTGTGAGTTTGATCATTGACGGTACGTCTCAGAACATCACAGCTACAACTGACGCAAACGGTAGTGTAAGCATCACTCTAGCTACACCACTAGCTAGCGGTAAGCACGAGATAGTTGTTACTGCTGGTAAGAAATCTGCATATGCTGTTGTTGTAGTCTAGCTCTTTCATTAACACGATTCTTTTTTTTCTCCCATCACGTTTTTAATCCTTGTTTTCCAAATCATAACTTGGTGGTATCATGATAGAATGGCTTGAGTTAATAAAACCGTTCTTGAATCTACGTGGTAAAGTTAACATAAACTACATAGATGTGGAAGTTGTAGATCAATACGTCATCATATACGTTGAGACTCCACACAATGATGAGGCAGAGCTACTAGCAGACGCAATAGATCAAGTTAAAGATAAAATAATTGAGGCTGTCAAGCAATGAGTGAACCTGACATAGAGCATCAAGATGTTAAAGATGTTAAACATGATGTCAGTAAGTCGCAGAAGTCTGGTGTGGAAGGCGTAATAGCACGTAAATACCCTGAGCTTTATCAAAAGCTTAAAGAGCTATCAACTAGAACGGGTCAAAGCGTATTAGACCTGTTAGTAGCGTATACAAACTGGGCACTAGAGCTTAGAGAGTATTCAACGATCATAACGGAGGAAGACTTGAAAAACATTGACGCTAAGTCATTGTATTCAGCATTAAAAATGATATTGTTCTTTGAAGAACGCTATATTAGACTAGCATCATACATGAATATTGCGACTGCTATGCAGGTTTTAGAATATCTCAGGACATTATACTATCCACAACAATCTACAACAACAGCACAGACACCAGTGATTATACCACCGTCAGCACCACAACAGCCTGACAGAGTGAGTCAGATTCTCAATGCAGTACTCAGAGCAATAGAGATGTTTAGCATGGGATCCGATGAGGTTAGACGTCAGCTAGCACGTGAAATTGCTGATGAATTGTTAAAACAAGCCCAGCCCAATCCTAATAAAAAATAAATTGACCTTTTTACAAAGATATTATAGGTGAGTTTGTTGGTCAAGGTCAGCTGGATTCATCAAAATATTTTCACGTCATATGATATACCAGCATATATACTCTTAGACACAGAGGGCAAAACTGTCAGATTGAAAGTGTATGAGACGTATGATAACATAACATCAGTATATATTGATGATACAGCTACAAATACAAATCGGAGTGGTACAATAATACTGAAAGTATGGGACACCAATCAACATGGTAATCCACCGTCAACACCAGCATTCTACGACTTAATTGTTGAGATCTATGACACTAACAACATGTTGATCGAGACTAAGACGCTAAAATATGAATATGTAGCAAGCAACACTACAATACATCTTGTAAAAGCTGACACTAAGACAGAACTTGTAGCGTTGATAAACTACGTTGACTCACAGGGTTATTTCATACAGTACTACGGTAGTAATATCAGCTTCTACTACGATCCGAATGGCTACATTGAGGTAGTACAAAATTCTGGTAAGTATTACGGTATCAGCAAGGTGTCAAAGATAGCATCACAGCCTGGTAGTTACACGTTGTATGTAAACCCAGCTGATAGTGATGGCTATGTGAGAGTTGAGTTTGACATTGTTGTAACAAATGATTTACTAAACGCAATATACAACGCACCACTCATCTCAAACATAATGTCGTTTTTAATGTGGTTGGGAGCTAACTGGATCAACTACAACATGGTGATAGCATCACATATATTGTCATATCTAGGTTTCAGTAATTTCTTTATTGAAAAAGTAGAGTACTTTACTACAACGGATGGTAAGCCAGCACTAAGGATCATTGCTAGACAGGACATAAGCCCATTGTTAGTCTTTGTTGCTGGTGTAGCTGTTGGTGCTGTTGTTACATTCATAATATCAAATGTAATAAGAGACATCACGAGATCATGGGCACAGATTGAGACAACGAAATCTCTCACAGATTTGTATCAGCAGTATGTATCACTGTATGGTACAATAGTAGACTATTGTAAGACACAGAAAGATCCAGAGAAATGTATCAATGACATCACTAGCACGATCACACCACCAAGCACGATGGCGACTAGTGTTGGGCAGGCTGTCAGTCAAATTACAAATGAAAACAATCAACTCAAGACAGTCTTGAACATCATGATAGTAGGCTTGGTCATAGTAGCGTTATTTGTGTTATGGCAGTCTGGTACGCTAACTAAAATAGCAGGTGCTGTGTCAAAATGAGTGTATCACCAGATCAACTGGTGTACGTTGCAACGAATATAGGTCTTGGTGGTGCTATATTGTACGTGTTCTATAAGTACATTGATAGACTTGATGCACTAGCACAAGCAATTAACGATCTGAGAGCTACACAGGAAAAACTTATGACCCTTTTAGACATATATTTGAAACGGGAGGTGAAATAAATGGACTTATGGGGCATAGACATGTATAACTCATTGTTGGTATTCAGCCTATTGAACATATTAGACATCATAACAACTTACAACGTGTTACACAGGTATGGTGTTCAACACGAGGCTAATCCATTAGCACGAATCATATTCGGTAAGCTAGGTATAGCTGGTGGATTCATATTGAAATATATTGGTATGACGTTGATAATACTTCTAGGTCTGATATCAAACAACTTGGTGGAAAGTATCTGGGTCAACAACATACTGCTAGGTGGTGTGGTAGCATGGAATTCATATGTAAACTATAAAACATCAAAAAAACAATAGTATAGATGGGTGAGACTGTGAGTTGGGGATACGTAGATCTAACAGACTGGATACCTGTGGATTCTGACACATATCTTGGTGGCTATGGTTCAACACTAAGGATACTAAAATCTACGTTGATAGCATATACCATTGGTGGTAGCGACTTACAGAAAGCTGAGCTCGGTATTATAGACCTGGTCAGCAAGACGAAGACTGTCAAGTACAAGTTTGACACGTTGCTGGGTACATACTTCATTAGATTCTATGATAAAACGTCTGGTAAATACAAGACGATCGGAGGCTGGGGCATGGCTGGTACTGGTGCTCCCTGTGGTAATAACGGTAACATTTACGTTATAGATAGTGATGGTAACATTGACGTGAAGTGTATGCCGTATAGTAATTACTACGGAAACGTTGGTATCTGTTTCTATGACAGCAAGACAAACTACATCTACTGTGGTGGAGACGCATGTGGAAGAAGAATATATAGACTGAAGCCAGATGGGTCATATGATAGTGATTGGTCAGCTAGTAACATGCAGTCAGGTTGTGGTGTAGTAGCTTTAATACCAGCTACTGAGACAGATCTGTATCTACTTGAATCAACGACGAGTCAATATGCATATAAGGCAACAGTTGACGTTCTCAACAATTGGAAATCTACACAGTACATTGAAAACGCATTCACACAACTTACAATAAACACTAATAAAATGATCGTTGGATGGACTATAGCACTAGTTAACAAGAAATATTTTGTAATTAGCGGAGATGTAGCACAGTACACACAGGACTTTGTGAACTTTAATACTGTTACTGTACCATACTCTGCTGTCCATGGTATCTATCTAGACAGATTAATACTATCAGATTCTAATAAAATATACATCTATAATCCAACGACGTTTACAACAGAGGCAACTATATCAATCACTGACTCTGTTGTATCACAAGATAGAACTTCTGATCCACCATTTTTCATCACAATAGACACTACAAATAGACGCTTTAAGGTCAGGGCATTGACGTACAACAACATGATACCTATGATACAATATGATCCAGTGAATGGTGTCAGAGTTATTGACATACTCACAGGTAATCCAGCAATATTCAAGATCAACGTGTTTTACAGCAGGTTTCTATATCCAATCAACATACAGCCAATGAGAGACCCAGACTTTGTGCTTGAACCATCAGGCTTTACACCACTACCCAATCCTCCAAGTTCTGACAGGACTGTTGCTAACATGTGGATCTCACTGTGATCACAATGTCAACAGTCTTAACACCAAAAAACGTATATGCGTATCCAAATCAAGCAGTAATATCAACGTATACACAGCCAACGCTAACGGACGTAAACGCATATCCAAACGTGTCAGTTACTGTAACATATGTTCAACCAACACAAGTATTAACACCAGTAGACGTAAACGCATATCCCGTCCTAGCTGTAACAACAACGTATACACAGCCAACTCCGACACCTACTCCGACACCAACTCCGACAACTCCGACAACTACAACAAACTACTTATTAGCAGTACTGCTGTTACTACTGTTATTGTTACTGCTAGTCTCACGTAGACGTGCTCAAACACATTAACTTTTTTTTCATGATGCTATTGACAGTTATTTTGTTTATGATAAACATTCTCTCAGCATTCACGACTGCTACATTAATCTATATGAGCAAGCTAGATGTAGCTATAACTGTAATGATACTGACACTCATGATAGACGTGATTACAGATGATGACACTAGCCTAACGCTTGTAATAGCATACATCATAGCTTTCACGTTTTTCACAGCATTACACTACAATAATATCATATACAAAACGATAAATTTATTAACCCGTATTAACATGTATTACTAGATCGAGGTGAAAAAATGCAGGAAAATAAACCACGTATAAAAGTAAAACTCGTAGAGGAAAGAGAGCTAGGATGGCTAGATTCACATATTGAAGACGCAATAAGTTGTCATTATAAAATTGAAAAATATCTAGAACAATACGAAGTATATGACGACTACGAAGATAAATACGTTGAGCTTGACTGGTGGTTCGATGAATTCATACTATATGCAGTCGGTAAAGACTACAAAGACAACTTACACGTTCTAGCATCACTCTGCTATGATACAGGCTGGTGCAAGCTGAGTGAGTACATATTTGAACCTATCCAAGAATCAATTGGTGATGGAAATGAGTAGAAAACGTGTGGTAGCAATAACAATCGATAACGAAACTCTTGAAATCATTAAGAGGCTAAAAGAGCAAGGCTATAACGTGTCAGCATTAATGAGAAAGTTAATCAAAGAATTCTATGAGGCTGGGAAGAAATGAACGATGCGTTAAACAATGCACGTGATGTGATAAATGAACTTATCAGTCACAACTATCATGTGAACATCAATGATGATGATATTCTAATCACGTACTATGTTGATGATAATTCGTGTAGACGTACATACATAATATTAAAAAATGCGATTATGATATTTGTAATGAAATGTGCTGACAACATACAATATGTATCGATCGAGAGCATACACAAATCAATATGTGAGTGCAAATCATGAGGGTGGAAACATGGGTTCACAGAGAATAGTCATCTTGAATGCGTTACCGTTAAACATGTTCCCAAGCGACTGGGACAGGTTCACTATCAAAGTAATAAAAGCGACTGAGAAAGACCTGCTACATGACATCACAGATGCACGTGAGGTCAAGTGCTATATACGTCATACTGCAACAGTGCAACTACTCGAGAAGCTTCTCGGGTTAAAGCTACAACAAAGCTCAGAACTATACAAGTATAACCCAGAAGACAAAGTATACATTGTAACTCTGAAAACACCACAGCGTGGTCAGGAAGCAACTGAGATAAGTGTAAACGATATTGAGATATACATGATAGTAGCAACAGAATGCTTGTTGTAGCACAACTATTTTTTTTCACTCGTTCTCCTGTATTTATATAAAAGTATTCTTTATACAAAAAAAGAAAAAAAGAAAAACGGACGCTTATTATAAAACGCGTGTAATAAATTTGTTAGCATATAGGATTTTTGTAATACACAATCTTTACTTTTATTACATATTTTAATAAATCTTGTAGTATGTTAATACGTGTTTCAATTGAGCATTAAATTTATTAAGTCGTGATTGCATAACATGTCTTGGTGGTGTCGCATGGGTCGTGATAGAGTTGTTGTGTCAATATCGTTAGACAAAGACGTTGTTGAATACATGAAAAAACTACGTAATGCTGGATTGAACATATCAAGATTCGTTGAAAACGCTATTAGACAATACATGTCATCATCATCAATGAATACCAATCAAGGCACTATTGATAACAACGTAGTAGTGATCAAACGTGATCTATATTTCAACACTACCTGTCGTGATCTATTGAAAGTTTTCGACGACAAGGAGGTGTTTAGTCGTTATATGCGTACTGAATATTCAAACGCATTATCGTTAATGCATAGAATATGTCGTAACGCATTGCAGACTCAATCTGGTGGACAGGGTGGTCAGAAATGAGTGTTATAGACATAATAAAAACATTGGTCAATGAACATGATGCATGCTTTGAAATCAAATTAAAAATGAACAATAATGTCATGTCAGTGATTGTAACACGTATTGATCGTGATACATATCTAGTAACATTGTTGTATAATAAAAAACGTCGTAAATCACGATATTTGTATCGATACAACGTGCTGAATTACATCGATCAATTGATAAGCAACATGCATAATGAACATGTAAAAATCATTGTGAATGATCTACGTCGTTAAAGTTTTTTCAGCAACTCATCAGCAATTTTTTCTTGCGTATACGTTAGAATATAGTCTAATTTACTATGTTTAGTTATCTTAGCAATGATGCTTGGACTCACATTATGTCTTAACAGATGTGTTATGAATGCATAGCGTAGACTGTGAGTGTTGAATTTGAACACTTGAATAGCGTAAACGCATATTCTATTTTTCAACACATTGTCATCAATTGACACAAGTTCTACGCATTCATCTAGTTGAGTTTCAATGACTTCCTGTGGAATAATTACAAGTCTTGTCTCATAATGTTTTTTCTTTGACACATTGATTTGTAACTCAGTTTTTTTTGTTGTCATGTATTGTTTAAATGCACGTATTGCTTCAGATATTCTTAATCCGTTGCGTAGCTGAATGAGTAGAATAGCACTATAACACTTTTTGACTCGTGTTTTATTTTTAGTTTTCATTGCTCTAACTATCACGTTATATGCATATTCATAATCTATTCCTCTATCCCAGCCCATAGACCAATCACCTTGACATAATCTTATGCAATCAAAGATTAAATGTGTTTTACAAGTCGTTGCTATGCAATTATGAAACTTACAGCCGTATGTTTAGATACTTGACATAACTAAGCATAAGGCTTGATGGGCTAGTATTATGTATCATCTATGTTCTTTTTTTTCTTTTTGTTCAATGAGATAATCCATTTTGTCTAATGTCATGGTAACATAATGGGGCTGGGAGAGGATTAAGGTGGTGGTGGTGGTATATGACGTCCAGTCTTATTTTTAACAACATTCTTTACTTGTTTCTTTACTTCGTTCACTTTCTCTTCCACTATTTCATCTTTTTCAACATCTAATTGCACGTATGCTTCGTGTATTAAATGTCCGAGGCATTGCGGTATAGGTAGTTCAAGGTATTTACATATCTCAATGAGCTCATCATAGTAAACTTCGTGTACTCTCACAATATGCCACCTATCAGGTGGTACTTTGATTTTTGTACGGGGCATGTGAGTTCACCATGCAACATCTATGTTTACATTAAATATATAAGTATCTTGATACTATAAATGTAACTGGTGATGGAATGGCTAGGAAAGGTAGGTTATTCAAAAAAGGTGTAGCATACGTAGTTGAGAGGGCTGTTAGAAAAATTGAAAGATCGCAAGATGAATGGGCTCAGAACACGATGGAAGGTTTCAGGACAGCTTGGTCTGACTGGATGAACTACGTAGCACCAGCATTAGCTAACACTGTTGCACGACTACCACGTAAAACTAATGATCCCAGATTGAACGTCATTAACAGAGTTATACCAGTGGCTATGTTAATGAGCAATGCGAGTCAGAGTTATAGACGTATGAGGATGACAACACCAGCTATGGTACCAACTCCAGTACAAGTACAAGTAAGAACACCAGGTTAAGGTGGTAGATGATGTCAGAAGTCATATCACAGTTGAGAGAAAAGTTTGAACAGAGTACGGTAGGTGGTGGTATAGCAGGTCTTGAGATCATAGTTCATAGATTGCTGAAAAACAACGTAGCACAGTACTACAAGATAGCGTCTAAGATTGAGAAACTTGATGACGCTATGCTACCAGTAATCTACGGTATTGTTGGTGGAATCATTGCTGATAGAGTTGAACTACCAGCTTGGGATGCGTCGCTGTCTGTCGGTATTGCTGAGGCTTTGAAAGGAATCTATGCTAGGTATGTACAAAAAGAACCGTTCATAATTGTACCAGACGCATCTCACGTCAACGCTTATAACCTAGACCCAAACGCATCTGTGAGTTTGATCATTGACGGTACGTCTCAGAACATCACAGCTACAACTGACGCAAACGGTAGTGTAAGCATCACTCTAGCTACACCACTAGCTAGCGGTAAGCACGAGATAGTTGTTACTGCTGGTAAGAAATCTGCATATGCTGTTGTTGTAGTCTAGCTCTTTCATTAACACGATTCTTTTTTTTCTCCCATCACGTTTTTAATCCTTGTTTTCCAAATCATAACTTGGTGGTATCATGATAGAATGGCTTGAGTTAATAAAACCGTTCTTGAATCTACGTGGTAAAGTTAACATAAACTACATAGATGTGGAAGTTGTAGATCAATACGTCATCATATACGTTGAGACTCCACACAATGATGAGGCAGAGCTACTAGCAGACGCAATAGATCAAGTTAAAGATAAAATAATTGAGGCTGTCAAGCAATGAGTGAACCTGACATAGAGCATCAAGATGTTAAAGATGTTAAACATGATGTCAGTAAGTCGCAGAAGTCTGGTGTGGAAGGCGTAATAGCACGTAAATACCCTGAGCTTTATCAAAAGCTTAAAGAGCTATCAACTAGAACGGGTCAAAGCGTATTAGACCTGTTAGTAGCGTATACAAACTGGGCACTAGAGCTTAGAGAGTATTCAACGATCATAACGGAGGAAGACTTGAAAAACATTGACGCTAAGTCATTGTATTCAGCATTAAAAATGATATTGTTCTTTGAAGAACGCTATATTAGACTAGCATCATACATGAATATTGCGACTGCTATGCAGGTTTTAGAATATCTCAGGACATTATACTATCCACAACAATCTACAACAACAGCACAGACACCAGTGATTATACCACCGTCAGCACCACAACAGCCTGACAGAGTGAGTCAGATTCTCAATGCAGTACTCAGAGCAATAGAGATGTTTAGCATGGGATCCGATGAGGTTAGACGTCAGCTAGCACGTGAAATTGCTGATGAATTGTTAAAACAAGCCCAGCCCAATCCTAATAAAAAATAAATTGACCTTTTTACAAAGATATTATAGGTGAGTTTGTTGGTCAAGGTCAGCTGGATTCATCAAAATATTTTCACGTCATATGATATACCAGCATATATACTCTTAGACACAGAGGGCAAAACTGTCAGATTGAAAGTGTATGAGACGTATGATAACATAACATCAGTATATATTGATGATACAGCTACAAATACAAATCGGAGTGGTACAATAATACTGAAAGTATGGGACACCAATCAACATGGTAATCCACCGTCAACACCAGCATTCTACGACTTAATTGTTGAGATCTATGACACTAACAACATGTTGATCGAGACTAAGACGCTAAAATATGAATATGTAGCAAGCAACACTACAATACATCTTGTAAAAGCTGACACTAAGACAGAACTTGTAGCGTTGATAAACTACGTTGACTCACAGGGTTATTTCATACAGTACTACGGTAGTAATATCAGCTTCTACTACGATCCGAATGGCTACATTGAGGTAGTACAAAATTCTGGTAAGTATTACGGTATCAGCAAGGTGTCAAAGATAGCATCACAGCCTGGTAGTTACACGTTGTATGTAAACCCAGCTGATAGTGATGGCTATGTGAGAGTTGAGTTTGACATTGTTGTAACAAATGATTTACTAAACGCAATATACAACGCACCACTCATCTCAAACATAATGTCGTTTTTAATGTGGTTGGGAGCTAACTGGATCAACTACAACATGGTGATAGCATCACATATATTGTCATATCTAGGTTTCAGTAATTTCTTTATTGAAAAAGTAGAGTACTTTACTACAACGGATGGTAAGCCAGCACTAAGGATCATTGCTAGACAGGACATAAGCCCATTGTTAGTCTTTGTTGCTGGTGTAGCTGTTGGTGCTGTTGTTACATTCATAATATCAAATGTAATAAGAGACATCACGAGATCATGGGCACAGATTGAGACAACGAAATCTCTCACAGATTTGTATCAGCAGTATGTATCACTGTATGGTACAATAGTAGACTATTGTAAGACACAGAAAGATCCAGAGAAATGTATCAATGACATCACTAGCACGATCACACCACCAAGCACGATGGCGACTAGTGTTGGGCAGGCTGTCAGTCAAATTACAAATGAAAACAATCAACTCAAGACAGTCTTGAACATCATGATAGTAGGCTTGGTCATAGTAGCGTTATTTGTGTTATGGCAGTCTGGTACGCTAACTAAAATAGCAGGTGCTGTGTCAAAATGAGTGTATCACCAGATCAACTGGTGTACGTTGCAACGAATATAGGTCTTGGTGGTGCTATATTGTACGTGTTCTATAAGTACATTGATAGACTTGATGCACTAGCACAAGCAATTAACGATCTGAGAGCTACACAGGAAAAACTTATGACCCTTTTAGACATATATTTGAAACGGGAGGTGAAATAAATGGACTTATGGGGCATAGACATGTATAACTCATTGTTGGTATTCAGCCTATTGAACATATTAGACATCATAACAACTTACAACGTGTTACACAGGTATGGTGTTCAACACGAGGCTAATCCATTAGCACGAATCATATTCGGTAAGCTAGGTATAGCTGGTGGATTCATATTGAAATATATTGGTATGACGTTGATAATACTTCTAGGTCTGATATCAAACAACTTGGTGGAAAGTATCTGGGTCAACAACATACTGCTAGGTGGTGTGGTAGCATGGAATTCATATGTAAACTATAAAACATCAAAAAAACAATAGTATAGATGGGTGAGACTGTGAGTTGGGGATACGTAGATCTAACAGACTGGATACCTGTGGATTCTGACACATATCTTGGTGGCTATGGTTCAACACTAAGGATACTAAAATCTACGTTGATAGCATATACCATTGGTGGTAGCGACTTACAGAAAGCTGAGCTCGGTATTATAGACCTGGTCAGCAAGACGAAGACTGTCAAGTACAAGTTTGACACGTTGCTGGGTACATACTTCATTAGATTCTATGATAAAACGTCTGGTAAATACAAGACGATCGGAGGCTGGGGCATGGCTGGTACTGGTGCTCCCTGTGGTAATAACGGTAACATTTACGTTATAGATAGTGATGGTAACATTGACGTGAAGTGTATGCCGTATAGTAATTACTACGGAAACGTTGGTATCTGTTTCTATGACAGCAAGACAAACTACATCTACTGTGGTGGAGACGCATGTGGAAGAAGAATATATAGACTGAAGCCAGATGGGTCATATGATAGTGATTGGTCAGCTAGTAACATGCAGTCAGGTTGTGGTGTAGTAGCTTTAATACCAGCTACTGAGACAGATCTGTATCTACTTGAATCAACGACGAGTCAATATGCATATAAGGCAACAGTTGACGTTCTCAACAATTGGAAATCTACACAGTACATTGAAAACGCATTCACACAACTTACAATAAACACTAATAAAATGATCGTTGGATGGACTATAGCACTAGTTAACAAGAAATATTTTGTAATTAGCGGAGATGTAGCACAGTACACACAGGACTTTGTGAACTTTAATACTGTTACTGTACCATACTCTGCTGTCCATGGTATCTATCTAGACAGATTAATACTATCAGATTCTAATAAAATATACATCTATAATCCAACGACGTTTACAACAGAGGCAACTATATCAATCACTGACTCTGTTGTATCACAAGATAGAACTTCTGATCCACCATTTTTCATCACAATAGACACTACAAATAGACGCTTTAAGGTCAGGGCATTGACGTACAACAACATGATACCTATGATACAATATGATCCAGTGAATGGTGTCAGAGTTATTGACATACTCACAGGTAATCCAGCAATATTCAAGATCAACGTGTTTTACAGCAGGTTTCTATATCCAATCAACATACAGCCAATGAGAGACCCAGACTTTGTGCTTGAACCATCAGGCTTTACACCACTACCCAATCCTCCAAGTTCTGACAGGACTGTTGCTAACATGTGGATCTCACTGTGATCACAATGTCAACAGTCTTAACACCAAAAAACGTATATGCGTATCCAAATCAAGCAGTAATATCAACGTATACACAGCCAACGCTAACGGACGTAAACGCATATCCAAACGTGTCAGTTACTGTAACATATGTTCAACCAACACAAGTATTAACACCAGTAGACGTAAACGCATATCCCGTCCTAGCTGTAACAACAACGTATACACAGCCAACTCCGACACCTACTCCGACACCAACTCCGACAACTCCGACAACTACAACAAACTACTTATTAGCAGTACTGCTGTTACTACTGTTATTGTTACTGCTAGTCTCACGTAGACGTGCTCAAACACATTAACTTTTTTTTCATGATGCTATTGACAGTTATTTTGTTTATGATAAACATTCTCTCAGCATTCACGACTGCTACATTAATCTATATGAGCAAGCTAGATGTAGCTATAACTGTAATGATACTGACACTCATGATAGACGTGATTACAGATGATGACACTAGCCTAACGCTTGTAATAGCATACATCATAGCTTTCACGTTTTTCACAGCATTACACTACAATAATATCATATACAAAACGATAAATTTATTAACCCGTATTAACATGTATTACTAGATCGAGGTGAAAAAATGCAGGAAAATAAACCACGTATAAAAGTAAAACTCGTAGAGGAAAGAGAGCTAGGATGGCTAGATTCACATATTGAAGACGCAATAAGTTGTCATTATAAAATTGAAAAATATCTAGAACAATACGAAGTATATGACGACTACGAAGATAAATACGTTGAGCTTGACTGGTGGTTCGATGAATTCATACTATATGCAGTCGGTAAAGACTACAAAGACAACTTACACGTTCTAGCATCACTCTGCTATGATACAGGCTGGTGCAAGCTGAGTGAGTACATATTTGAACCTATCCAAGAATCAATTGGTGATGGAAATGAGTAGAAAACGTGTGGTAGCAATAACAATCGATAACGAAACTCTTGAAATCATTAAGAGGCTAAAAGAGCAAGGCTATAACGTGTCAGCATTAATGAGAAAGTTAATCAAAGAATTCTATGAGGCTGGGAAGAAATGAACGATGCGTTAAACAATGCACGTGATGTGATAAATGAACTTATCAGTCACAACTATCATGTGAACATCAATGATGATGATATTCTAATCACGTACTATGTTGATGATAATTCGTGTAGACGTACATACATAATATTAAAAAATGCGATTATGATATTTGTAATGAAATGTGCTGACAACATACAATATGTATCGATCGAGAGCATACACAAATCAATATGTGAGTGCAAATCATGAGGGTGGAAACATGGGTTCACAGAGAATAGTCATCTTGAATGCGTTACCGTTAAACATGTTCCCAAGCGACTGGGACAGGTTCACTATCAAAGTAATAAAAGCGACTGAGAAAGACCTGCTACATGACATCACAGATGCACGTGAGGTCAAGTGCTATATACGTCATACTGCAACAGTGCAACTACTCGAGAAGCTTCTCGGGTTAAAGCTACAACAAAGCTCAGAACTATACAAGTATAACCCAGAAGACAAAGTATACATTGTAACTCTGAAAACACCACAGCGTGGTCAGGAAGCAACTGAGATAAGTGTAAACGATATTGAGATATACATGATAGTAGCAACAGAATGCTTGTTGTAGCACAACTATTTTTTTTCACTCGTTCTCCTGTATTTATATAAAAGTATTCTTTATACAAAAAAAGAAAAAAAGAAAAACGGACGCTTATTATAAAACGCGTGTAATAAATTTGTTAGCATATAGGATTTTTGTAATACACAATCTTTACTTTTATTACATATTTTAATAAATCTTGTAGTATGTTAATACGTGTTTCAATTGAGCATTAAATTTATTAAGTCGTGATTGCATAACATGTCTTGGTGGTGTCGCATGGGTCGTGATAGAGTTGTTGTGTCAATATCGTTAGACAAAGACGTTGTTGAATACATGAAAAAACTACGTAATGCTGGATTGAACATATCAAGATTCGTTGAAAACGCTATTAGACAATACATGTCATCATCATCAATGAATACCAATCAAGGCACTATTGATAACAACGTAGTAGTGATCAAACGTGATCTATATTTCAACACTACCTGTCGTGATCTATTGAAAGTTTTCGACGACAAGGAGGTGTTTAGTCGTTATATGCGTACTGAATATTCAAACGCATTATCGTTAATGCATAGAATATGTCGTAACGCATTGCAGACTCAATCTGGTGGACAGGGTGGTCAGAAATGAGTGTTATAGACATAATAAAAACATTGGTCAATGAACATGATGCATGCTTTGAAATCAAATTAAAAATGAACAATAATGTCATGTCAGTGATTGTAACACGTATTGATCGTGATACATATCTAGTAACATTGTTGTATAATAAAAAACGTCGTAAATCACGATATTTGTATCGATACAACGTGCTGAATTACATCGATCAATTGATAAGCAACATGCATAATGAACATGTAAAAATCATTGTGAATGATCTACGTCGTTAAAGTTTTTTCAGCAACTCATCAGCAATTTTTTCTTGCGTATACGTTAGAATATAGTCTAATTTACTATGTTTAGTTATCTTAGCAATGATGCTTGGACTCACATTATGTCTTAACAGATGTGTTATGAATGCATAGCGTAGACTGTGAGTGTTGAATTTGAACACTTGAATAGCGTAAACGCATATTCTATTTTTCAACACATTGTCATCAATTGACACAAGTTCTACGCATTC
>ERZ1669248.615-NODE-615-length-16412-cov-6.247478_pt1 | contig 16412 bp, 17 predicted proteins | sample MGYA00579296_ERZ1669248 | MGnify/ENA primary metagenome ERZ1669248 (study PRJEB41166, sample SAMN08046057) | hot springs metagenome | biome: hot spring; feature: neutral hot spring; material: thermophilic sediment; isolation source: thermophilic sediment from...
GGTGAGATGTTCACCAAGAAAAGGAGGGTATATATAGTAAAAAAAGCGGAGGAGCTACTAAAATCCGCAAAAGATACCAACTACTTAATTTCTTTTGCAAAAAGGCTCAAAAATGTGAGCATATTTTTGGTGGTATCCGAAAAGCTTACAAAGCAACAGCTTGAAAAAGAACCCATAAAAACACTCCTCAGCGTAGGCGAATTCCTTGAGGCAAAAGTCCCCAACAAGAAAAAGATCAAAGAGCTAGTCAAAAACAGGTTTGAGAGAGAAGGAAGAAAGATAGATGAACAAGCCTTAGATTACCTTCTTGAGATCACCTCTTACAACCTTATGGAGCTAAGAAACGAGGTGGACAAACTCCTCCTTTACAAAGAGGATAGAATAACTATTGATGATGTAAAAAGGGTATGTGTTTCAAATGTTGAATACACCGTTTTTGATTTCTTAGATGCTTTTTTCAACAAGGACCTTGAAAGAGCTCTGCTGTATCTTTCCTCACTCCTAAGATCTGGCATTCATCCTCTTCAGATACAGGCGGTTATGATAAGTTATGCTATCAAGCTCTTCTCTTTGGTAAGTTCAGGAGAGGATAAAGAAAAGGCTTTTGTAGAGTTAGGATTAACCAATCCTTACGTAAAAAACAGCTTTAAGACTTACGCGGAGAAATTCTCCTTAGAAGAACTAAAGCAAATGATTCTAAGACTTCATCAGCTTGATATGATAGAGAAAGTGTATTTTGCGGATCCAGAGGAAAGCCTAAAGCGTTTTGTGATAGAATACCTTAGGTATGCGATCCGCTAAGGTAAGCAGAGAGACCAAGGAAACTAAGATTGAGATATACATAAACCTTGATGGTACTGGGTCTTACCACATAAAAACTCCTGTCGGCTTTATAAACCACATGCTAGAGACCCTTTCCAAGCACTCGGGCTTTGACATGGAAGTGTATGCGGAAGGCGATGTTCATGTATCACACCACCACACGGTAGAGGACCTGGGTATAGTGTTGGGAATGGCATTTGAGAAAGCTCTGGGAGACAAAAAGGGTATAAGCAGATTTGGTTATAGCGTTGTGCCCATGGACGAGGCACTGGTTATGAGCAGTATAGACATATCAGGCAGGCCCCTTTTCTTCTACGAAGACCTAGGACTAAGGGGTAAGATCACTGACTTTGATTTTGAACTCATATGGGAGTTCTTCAAAGGTTTCGCACTCTTCTCAAAGAGCACCCTCCACATTAGGGTAATAGATGGCAAAATACTTCACCATGTAGCGGAAGCGTGCTTTAAGTCCTTAGCAAGAACCCTAAAAGAAGCGGTTCGCATACAAGGTACGGATATGCCTTCTACCAAAGGAAGTCTTTAGTTGTTGGAGGTGATATCATGCTTAAAGATTTTACACCCCAAGAGATAAAAGCGGTTTTGGGTATAACCTTTGCTGTTGCGGTGAGGATGCTGGGTCTTTTCCTGCTTTTGCCTGTTCTTTCGCCCTATCTGAAAACTCTTGAAGGCTCATCTCCTCAGCTTATAGGTTTGGCTATAGGTATATACGGTTTTGCGCAGGCTTTCCTACAGATACCCTTTGGATACCTATCTGACAAATACGGTAGAAAACCCATCATAATCTTTGGGATGCTAACTTACATACTAGGAAGTGTTATGGGTGGTTTGGCTACAAACATATGGAGTATGATAGTTGCAAGATTTATTCAAGGCTTTGGTGCGGTATCTTCCGCTATGATAGCTTTGGCAGCAGACCTTACAAGAGAGGAAGTAAGAACAAGAGCCTTTGCTCATATAGGTGCCTCCATAGGTATGGTCTTTGCTCTTAGTATAACCTTGGCTCCTGTAATTGCAGGATACATGGGTGTTCCCTTTCTGTTTTTTCTGACTGCTTTTCTGAGTACTGTTGCAGTTATCTACCTTGCCTTTTTTATACCCGAACCAAAAGTTCATGCACAAGATAGAGAAATAAAACCTTCACTGAAAAACTTCACACTGCTGATAACTGACAAGAACCAGATAATGCTGAACTTCTCCATAGGCATACTACACGCCTTTTTGGTAGCCATATTTACCGTCGTACCTTATGAGCTTATTTACAACTACCACTTTCCTAAACCAAAACACTGGGAGATATACCTACCTGCGGTCCTTCTATCTTTGATCGTGATGGTGCCTTCCACTATCATTGCGGAAAAAAGGGGTAAGTTTAAAGAGGTGTTTCTAATGGGTATCCTTTCCATATTTTTGGGATTTTTGCTTTATTACCTCATGAAAAACTTTTGGGGTAGTGTTTTGCTTGTATTTTTCTTCTTTATAGGTTTTCACTTGCTTGAGCCAATAGTTCCTTCTTTACTCACCAAGTTAACCCACAGGGATTTAAGAGGATTATCTTTGGGATTTTTCAACACTAACCAGTTCCTTGGAGCTTTCTTGGGAGGACTCTGGGGTGGGCTTGCTCTCAAGCACAGTCTTGATTACCTTCTTTTATCCGCTCTGATGGTGTGTGTCTTATGGTCTGTATTTACTTATGTGTGGTTCAGTAGTTTGCAGTCAGAAAGTAAGCTGGGAAAGAGCAGTCTCTAACTCTTTCTTACACTGATGGCAAAAGTGTTTGCTCTTAGCATCTATGGAAAGGGACACATTCATAACGCATTCCTCATTTGAGCAGTCTTTTAGACCAAAGGTGTGTCCTATTTTCTGGTTTACTTCTTTGAAAACTCTTTCAAAAAACAGTCTTTCGTCAGGATTTGAAAGTCTAAAGGTGCTCACTACCGCCTCCCTTTTGCTTGCAAACCCAAACACAAAAGGGGCATCTTGTGCATACATGTCAGAGCTTAGCAGAGCCATTATTTTTACTAGGCCTGGATAGTTCAAGGTAGAGAGGTATTCCACAACCTTTTCTGCTATGTACTGTTTTCTTTGTGGGTCATAGGCGTACTTGAAGGGACTTGCTACCCAAGAGACCCTTACCTCCAAACCAAAAGTTTCTTTAATATTCTTAGCAACAGCAAAAAGAAGTCTTTTTTCTATACTTTCAAAGCTCACCACATATATGTACATGATCACAAGCCTTCTTCCCTTTTGGCTATCTCTATCTGTCTTAGAATTTCTTGTTTTGATGTGCCTCCGTATGTTTTCCTTCTGTCTGCTACTATGCGAGGATCAAGAAGCTCAAAAACATCTTCTTCAAAGAGAGGTGAAAAATCCTTAAGCTCCTTTATGCTTAAATCTGCAAGGCTCTTTCCTTGAGATATTACGTAAGCTACCAAATTTCCCACCACGCGGTGAGCCTCCCTAAAGGGTATGCCTTTCATCACCAGATAGTTGGCAAGGTCTGTAGCACTCATAAAGTCTCCAAAAGGTGGTGTGGTTCTATCTGCTCTTACACTCAAGCCTTCAAGTACAAGACTCATAGCTTTTATGCATGCCTTAATGGTGTCAAGGCTGTCAAAGAGGGGTTCCTTGTCTTCCTGAAGGTCTCTGTTGTAAGCGGTAGGCAGGCCCTTTAGAAGGGTCAAAAGGGACATTAGGTTTCCATACAGTCTTCCTGCTTTACCTCTTATGAGCTCCAAGACATCTGGGTTCTTTTTCTGAGGCATTATGGAACTACCGGTGCATAGCCTATCGGGAAGTTCCACAAAACCAAACTCCTGTGTGGACCACAAGATGAGGTCTTCCGAAAGTCTAGAGAGGTGCATGCCTATAACTGCACACGCATAAAGGGTATCTAACACATAGTCCCTGTCCGCTGTAGCGTATATGGAGTTTCTCACCAAGGACCTAAAGCCCAGCTCCTGAGCGGTAAAAAACCTATCTATGGGAAAGTCAACACCTGCAACAGCTCCAGAACCCAAAGGTGATGCATCAACAAGTCTGTACGCATTCATCAGTCTTTGCTCATCACTCAAAAACATCTCTCTGTATGCCAGAAAGTAGTGAGAAAGCCTTATGGGTTGAGCCCTCTGTAAGTGCGTATAAGCAGGCACTATTATATCCACAGAGTTTTCTGCAAGTCTGATGAGTTCCCTTCTTAGGTTCTTAAGGAGACTTACGCACTCCTTTATTGCCTTCTTTATATAAAGTCTTTCGTCCGTAGCTACCTGATCGTTCCTTGACCTGCCCGTGTGAAGTTTTCCACCAATTTCACCCACTCTTTTTATAAGCTCCGCCTCTATATTCATATGCACATCTTCAAGCTCCTTTCTAAAGGCAAATCTACCCTCCTTTATGTCTTGCAGTATGTCCAAAAGATGTTTCTCAAGAAGGAGTGCCTCTTGCTCTGTAAGTATCCCTGCCTTTAAAAGGGTCTTGATGTGCGCAAGGTTTTGTATTATGTCTTCTTCTGCAAGTCTGCTGTCAAAACTTACCGATTGGGTAAATTCTTCTACGAATTCTTCCGTTTTTTCTCTAAACCTTCCTTCCCAAGGCTTGTGCATTCATACAATTTTATCAGCTCTTTGATCTTTTTTTCTAAGGTACAAACCCCGTGAGAGTTGCAAAAAACACACCTGTCTTTTGCATACCTTTTAGCAAGCTTCACCATGTTGTGTCCAGTAATGGAAGTAAAGATTATTACAAAGTCTGCACATGCCAGAGCACTGTCTATGTTCTGTTGTGTCTCCTGATTTATAAACTTCACAGTCAGGTTATACTTTTTTGCCAACTCTGTCACCTTTGGCCTTAACCTGTCATGGCCCCCAAGAACTACAAGTTTCATCTTTACCTCCTTATTGATATTTGATTTCAATTTTAATATCCTTACTTACAGAGGTCTATATGATAAAAATCAGTTAGAGTTCTATACTCACAAGCATACTGAAAGGGACCGCAAGACCGCTAAGAAGGAGAGTTCCCGGTCTTAAGGAAGGTAGAAGTTTCAAAAGCTCTGTTTCTTCAAAAAATACGGACACTGCGTCAAGGTCGTTTTTAGTTATAAGCCTAAAGATGGCTTGGGTGTTGAGTTGAGAAAGTATGTACTTGCTTATATTGGCAGGCCTTTGGGTTATGGCTATAAGACCAACACCAAACTTTCTGCCTTCCAAGGCTATCCTTTTTGCCATAATGTAGGATAGGTTTTCTCTGCCAGAAGGTGCATCTAAAGCACCCTTTTCTGGAGCAAAGTTGTGGGCTTCTTCAAGCACCACAAGTCTCTTTTTACCGTCAAGCCTTGAAAGTATGAAGATCTCCTTCATAAGCAATCCCACAATGTTTGTTCTGGCATCAAGGTTGAGCACGTCCTTGAAATCAAACACAACTATGTTCATGTTTGAGCTCAATCCCTTTCGTAGCATATGATAAACATCTCTCTGATTTCTCACAGAAAATTCACCAAAATCCCGCATAAGAGCGGTCAGAAAGTCTTTTATATCATCTTTCAAGGATGTAGGAGCTGATGAGATGAGGAGATTTTCCAAGTCCATCTCTTTGTAGCATAGGAGTTCAAGGTCTGGTTTGAGATGCTTTCTAAGGTTTAAGAAGAAGGTTTTTTCTTCTGTTGTCTTTTCCCCTATACCCACACCGTAAGCTCTAAAAAGGTCCTTTATGTCTTCCACATTTATGGGAAAGAGGGTGTAAGGTATCTTTATATACTCTATGCTTTCTTTTTTCACCTTTAGCTTTTCGTAGTATTCTCCAAAGACATCAATAACAAAAAACTGGATACCCTCACCTTGTGCATGCTCTATAAATCTTCTAATGAAGGTAGTTTTTCCGGCTCCAGTAGTACCTATTACTGCCATATGCATGCTGGATACCTTTGTGATATCCATGTAAACATCAAGGTCTGTGTTTAGCAGTTTTCCAACACAAACCTTTTTTTCCATGGGATATCCAGAGAGGTTCATACTCATGATCTTTTGAATATCAGGATCGTCACCTTTTACCTTCAGAAGTTGTGTACCCACTTTCAGAGGTTTTAGAGGAACACCAAAATAACTTTCTTTTTCTTCCTTGACCTTTTTGTACTCACACAGAACTTTTACCTGACCTATTTTCACATCACCCAATTCATTTGCACAAGCTTTTAGAAAGGCTACAAGCCAATCTCTGTCTGTGCTCCTTCCCGAAAAGAGGTTTTCCTCTAAGTTTCTAGTTCTTACATTGGTAAGCTTGCAGAGTATGACTCCCCTTTCTGTTGGTGTCTTTAAAAAGCACTGTTCTGGAAGGTCTTCCAAAAGCAGGACCTGCGAGGATAGAGAGTTTTCTGAGAATACCACCAGAGCAACTGTATCTGGATATATCTCTTCTGATTCCTCCTTTAGCATTTGGTAAAGAAGAAGAAGTTCCTTGATTTTATCTGGGTCTGTGAGCTCTACAACTGCCTCAAAGTTTCCTTCCCGAGTTCCTGCATAGGTGAGGTTAGCAGAACCCACAAAAGCCCTACTGTCATCAATTATAAGGAACTTAGCGTGAAGTCCTGGATTTAGGTATATTTTCCCCTTTACGCTCCTTACCGCCTTAAAAACCCTAAAGTCAGTAATGTCCATATCCTTCCTTTCCCCAGCCCTAAGAAAGACCTCTAGCTTTACATCTTCTCTGATATCTTGGAGAAGACTTTCAAGGATATCCCCCCTTATCCAAGCGGATACTATCTTGATGCTCTCTTTAGCGGATTGGACTGCCCTCCTTAGTTCTTCTATAAGCTCACCCTTTGCCATGCCTTTAGTTATCTATCTTCTTTATCATTCTTATCCAGTAATTGAACCTGTCTTTGCTTTCAAAACCAAGGGATTTGTAAAAGTTTATAGCAGGATAGTTCTCTTCTCCTACCCAAAGTTCAGCGGTATCTAATCCTCTGCTTTTGAAGTACTCAAGGGCTTTTTCTATAAGAGCTTTTCCCACACCTTTATTTCTGTATTCGGGAAGTATGACTATCTCGTGAATGGCTCCTACTACCTTACCTTCCCTTTTGCTAAACCAATTTCCATCGCTGGCTACAAAACCAACGATCCTGCCATTATGCTTTGCTACAAATATACCTGCTATATCCCTTCTAAAGAGCCAGTTTAGATAAGCCAGCACATCATCCATGTGAGTGTAAGAGTACTCCTCAAGTCCTTTGTATCCTTCCAGATAGATGTGTGCAAGCTCCTGTATGTCCTTTTCTGAAGCCTTTTCTATGGAAAACTCTATAGCTTGTTTCTTCATAACTTCTTAACCTTTACACCTTGCGGTATTTTTATCTTAAATAGGTCCTCTGAAGGCGAAAAGTTACTGGTCATACTCAAAAACTCTACAGTAGTGGTTGTTCCTTCTTTATCCTCAATCTTTATGGACTTTATGTTGTTTTCTACATCAAGCTCCACATAAACCCTGTAAAACTCATCATCTTTGAGTTTAGGCTTTAGTACCAAAGTGGTGTTTTTACCGTTTTTTATCTCTCCCACCTGCTGAAACACCTCACTTATTGGTTTGGACAGGAGAAAAAGGGCTTCTATCACCGCAGATCTATTGTTCTCTACTCTGTCCAAAATGGCGCTTTTTTCCTGCGGATAGTAGATGAGTATATTCCTGCCATCAGACACTATGAGCATGCGCTCAGGCTGTTCGTACTCTATTCTGAACTTTCCTCCTTTTTGGGCGTAGAAAAAGCCTTTAGAGATGTCTGGTTTGGGATACCAAGAGTAAGATACCTTCTGCACAAAGGATACCTTGATGGTTTTAGTCTCCTCAAGCTTTTTTTCCAAGAGTTGCAAAGTCTGTGCCAAAGATAATAGAGGAAGGAGCAACATTAAAAAGTATCTCATAGCATGTGAAACCTCCTCAAAAAGGATAAGATAAGCTCATACCATACAATGACCATATCCCAGTCTATGGCTTCTACGCTATCGTAAAGGGTATTTCTTATAATGAAAGGGTAAGAGCTCAAAAAAAGGGTCTGCACACCTTTTCTTTTGAAGGGTATGTGATCACCTTTGGCATGGCTTGTGCTAACAAAAGGTATGTCCATTCTCATTCCTTGAAGATGTTTAAGAAACATCTCCATAATGCGCTCACCATTGTATCCTTCTGCATCTTTGTATATAACTGCGGGATTGTGCCACCCTATAGCATCTAAGTTTATACAGTAGTATGTGTGCTTTAGACCTTTACTAACATGGTAATTGGAACCTTCAAGCCCCAGCTCCTTTGCGTCAGTGATGAGAAACCTTATCCTGTAAGGCAGACGGAAGTTTTTCTTCAGTTCATCCGCTAAAAAAAGAAGCAATATAAAACCTACTCCATCTACTGCACCAAACACTTCTGGCATAGTGTCCATGTGCGCCACCAAGTATATAGTAGGTCCTTTCCCTAACTCAAAAACTATGTTGCTACAGAGAATCTTCTCTTTCTTAGTTTTTACCGTAAGCTTTACATAGGCATCCTCTATACGCTGAGCGTCCTCAAGCTTTACATTTACAAAGGGGATGCCTTTTCCACTTACACTACCATAGTAGTAAGTGTTGAAATTAGCCATGTACGTAATACAAGCATGTGCTTTATTTATACGATGGTGCTCTTCTTCTGATACTCTGACAAGAGCAATATCTCCTTCTATGGGCTCTCTTTTTACATAACCTTCATAAACTCCGCTGGGGCTTCCTATGTAAGGAACTCCAAAAATTACTGTATCATCTATTTCTATACTTGCTTCTATTGGCATGAACCTCTCTATATAAAAGAACTCCTCAGAATAGCTTATGCCTCTAGATCTTAGCCACTTCTTTATAACTCTTTTAGCTGTAGTGTTTCCTTCGCCTCCAGATAGTCTGTTTAATCTTAAAACCTCGTCTGCTAAACGCTTTAGTTCCTCAAGAGTTTCACTTCTCATAAACAGGAGTAAGCCATACCTTGTACCTTTCTATATTACCTCTGACCGCATTAAAGTAAATCTCTTGGAGCTCTCTTGTTATGACTCCCACCTCTCCAGTTCCCACTTTTCTGTTGTCCACCTCTATTATAGGTGTTACCTCTGCTGCAGTGCCAGTCATGAAAAGCTCGTCTGCCATATAGAGCTCACTTCTAGCAACAGGTCTTTCTTCCACCTCTATCAAAAGCTCCTTTTTGAGAAGTTTTATAACCGCACTTCTTGTAATACCCTCAAGTATGTGTTCTGAGTACGAAGGAGTTATTGCCTTTTTCCCTCTTATGAGGAATATGTTTTCTCCTGAGCCTTCCGCAATAAATCCGTGTTGGTTGAGCATTATAGCCTCATCGTATCCACTAAGAAGTGCCTCAGTTTTTGCAAGAGCGCTATTAACATAAGCACCTGCTACCTTCCACCTTGAAGGTATGGAGTTATCGTCGTTTCTCCTCCAAGAAGAGACCTTTACCCTTATACCTCTTGAAGTGTCCAAATACCTACCAAAGTTGTAGGTGTATATGGCAATATCAGGCGTAAAGCCAATTAGCTTGGGTGTAAGCGCAAGGTCCTTGAAGTAAGCTATAGGTCTTATGTAAACATCCCATCTTATCTCGCTTTTTCTGAGAATTTCTTTAGTGATCTCTATAAGCTCATCTACTGTGTAGGGAAGTTCCATAAACATGGCTTTTGCGTTCCTCAGGAGTCTTTCATAGTGCTCACGGGCAAAAAGTATGTACAACTGCTGTTCTTTTTCGTTCCAGTAAGCTCTTATGCCTTCAAAAACCGCAGTGCCATAGTGAAACGAGTTGGTCTTTATGTTTATTTTTGCATCTTCAACAGGGATGATCTTTCCTTCAAAAAAGGCGTATTCCATGAACTTTAATTATAATATATTGCTACAGGAGGTAGGAAATGAATATAGAATTCATAGGAAAAGGTATTGAATGGACAGAAGCTATGAAAAGCTTTGTAGAAGGCAAATTAGAAAGGTTATCAAGGTTCTTAAAGGAAGCGGAAGAGGATCAAGTGGAAGTGGTGGTTACCCTTTCTACCACAAGAGCAAAACAAAAGGATTTTGCGGGAGATAGCAGACCTACTTTTTACAGAGTAGATATAGACATGTACCTCAAAACTTGGGGTGGTGGCAGTGTCCACGCATGGGAAGAAGATGTGGATGTGTTTTCTGCGCTTGATAGAGTTATGGATGAAGTGGAAAGGCAGATCATAAAGTTAAAACAGCGCAGACACGAGATAAGAAGGAGAGCAGCAAAGCTGAAGGAGGAAATGCTAACTGCAGAACTCACACCTTCTGAAGAAAGGGAGCTCCCTCCTGTAATAGAGGAAGAGCTTGTTATAGAAAAACCCATGAGTCTTGAGGATGCCATCTTTGAGTTAAAGGAAACAGGTGTATATTTCCTTCCTTTTGTTGATGTAGCAACGGGTACTCTTAGGATACTTTATAGAAAAAGGGGAGGAAACCTTGGTGTTATAAACACCAAGTGCAAGATGTTCTGATCAGGGGCAAACTTCTTTTTCCTCTACTTTTACGAGCTTACCATTTTGGTAGTAGTTGGTCTTTACTATCTTGCAGTTTCCTCTTGATGCTACTGGCTCTGCATAAACCCTTTCTCTTCCATCTTCGGACCTGTATTCCACAGGTCTGTTATTCATAGCAGCTTCCCTTGATGCCCTTGCAGCTATTTCTGTTATAGTTCCTCCTATAACCGCACCAAGCACACCACCTATAACAGCTCCTCTCCATCTATTTTCCTTATCTATAAGTGCTCCTGCTATAGCACCTCCTGCAGCACCAACTCCGGCTCCTTGATAAGTCTTCTCTGAGGTCACCTGTCCACAGCTCACCGCAAAGATGACTGGAACCATAAATAGAGCTATCTTTTTCATATCCGTACCTCCTGCTTTTTTTTTACCTAATTACCTAATATAACCTCTTGAATCTAAAAATTTCATGAAAATTTCAAGGGAAGTAAGTTCTTTTTCTCCAAGTCCGTTGTGAAGGCACTTTGTGAAATACTCAACAAGTTCCTCCCAATCAAAACCCTCTATCTGTAGCTTTTTTTGCATAAGGTCATTGAAGAAAGATTCCTTTGATAAACTGCATAGCTCACCTATCCTTTGAGCAAGCCATGTAGGTGCATCTCTTCTTACTATGAAAAGGGCAAAGACAAAGGGTAGCTTGTGTTTTTTGTACCACTCATATCCAAGGTCATAAATGTAGGGAAATGTACCTTTCTTCTTTTCTAGTAATGCTTCATCACCTATAAGCAAAAGACAGTCTGCACTCTCTCTGTCTTCTGTGTAGATGGGGTTTATACGGTAAATCTCCTCTAGCACATAAATGCTAAGGTATCTTGAGGTTATAGAGTTGGGTGTGAGATACACCTTTTTGACCTGCGCAATGGGTACTTGGGAAAAGAGCAACACAGAGCAGACATATTCTTTGGAAGATATGGAAATGTCAGGCACATAGGTATATATATGGGGATTCATAAGATACTCCACGGAAGAAACTATTCCTGCTTGTATGTCTCCTCTCCTTAGCATAAGCGCAAGTTCAGAGGGATGTCCATATACGAGCTGAATGTTTGAATCTTCCCATTTGTAAAAAAGGGGCAGGGTGTTTAGGTAAGCTACTCTCCCAACTTTTATCATAACTTTTGGGATAACTCTATGAACTTTGTGAGCTTCTCGTAAGCCTTACCACTGTGTATAGACTCCTTTGCCACCTCCAGAGCGGTTCTTTTGTCTTGTGTAATACCAGAGGCTATAAGACCAAACATAGCATTCAAAAGCACCATGTAGTAGGCAGGAGATTCTTCTCCTTTAAGAACGGACATAGCAACTTTTGCGCTCTCTTCTACACCCGATACGCACACAGAACTCAAGGGATATCTTTTAAATCCTACGTCTTCTGGTACAAACTCGTAAAGTATAACTTCTCCATCTTCTCTTAGGTGTGCTACTTTGGTGGCAGAGGATATGGAAACTTCATCTATTCCGTCTTTACCATGCACCACTATAGCACTTTTACATCCAAGACCTTTAAGAGCGTGAGCTATTTTATCAACAAGCCTTTCGGAAAAAACTCCAAGTAGTTGTCTTTTGGCACCTGCTGGATTGGAAAGAGGACCCACCAAGTTAAACACTGAACGCACACCTACCTCCCTCCTTGGACCTAAAACTCTTTTCATAGCGGGATGAAAGATGGGTGCAAACATAAAGCCTATACCAAGATCCTCTATCATAGTAGCCACTTTTTCTGGTGAAAGGTCTATCTTTGCTCCCATATATTCCAGCAGATCTGCGCTTCCACTTTTTGAGGAAACTGATCTGTTGCCGTGTTTGGCTACTCTTACACCTGCACCTGCAAGCACAAAGGCTGTAATGGTGGATACATTAAAAGTTCCCTGCATATCCCCACCAGTACCACAAGTGTCCACAAGCTCTTCGGGTCTTGAAACAATAACTTTTGTAGCTAACTCTCTAAAGACTTCTGCGGAACCTTCAATCTCTTCTATGCTTTCTCCTTTCATCTTGGTGGCTATGATAAAGGCACCTATCTGTGCATCTGTGGCTCTTCCCTCCACCATATCCTTTATAGCGGTCTTTATCTCTTCTTTAGTGAGGTTCTCAAAGTTGGACAGTTTATAAAGTATTTCCCTCATAGCAAGGTGGCGGAGCCGACGGGATTTGAACCCGCGACCTCCGGCTTGACAGGCCGGCGTTCTGACCGGGCTGAACTACGGCTCCTTACCAATATTTATTATATCATCTTTTGAAGATTTTTAAAAGTAGGTACAAAGAAGAAGCACCAAAACCCAAGAGCCCTACAAAAAAGAGATAGGGTCTTGTTCCTTCAAGAAAGTCCTCTTTGCCCAGAGTCTTTTTAGATTCTGGTTTCCACAGTATTTGTTTATTTTCTTTTGTACTCTAAAGAGCCTTACCCATGAGTTTGGAGACCATGTATTAGCCAGAATTAAACAACAGGATGTAAAAAAGCCCAAAAGAGTGTTCTGCTAAGAGATGGATTTGCTTCCTGGATAATACCCAAAAGACAGAGGTATCATTTGAAACACATAGTAGTTACTAAGGGGACAAGCATAATAACCCACATGATGTGATTTACTAGAATGCCAAAGACCGCAAGAGGTACTTTCTCTTCTAGGTGTTCTTTCCTCCAAGCTATGTAATTGGGTATCCAATAAAAAAAATAGGGGAGTTACAGAACCAACAAGCAGAAGGGTAGCACCTATATAGAAAAAAGATATTCTTATTGCTGTCATAATCCTTCATCATATCAATCCCTTTTCTTTTGCATAAATCCCATACTTTTTGTCCGTTCTAGCAATGTGGTTATACAACCATCCCCATGCATAAGATAGAGCCTCTCTAAAAGCTTTTGGGTCTCCTTTTTCCACGTATGGAGCTAGGTTTTGAATCTCTCTGCGAAAAATTTCGTGCACTTTTTTATGACTTTCCAGCTCAGGATAGCCTATCTTTTCCATAAACTTTTCTTCTTCAGATAGGTGATATTCTGTGTAAGCCAAAAGTTCGTCTTTGAAAAGCTTCATGGCTTCTTCTTTTCTACCCTCTTTTAAGAGCTCGTAGGTATTATTTAACAGTTCTACCAATCTCATATGCTGTTGATCCATTTCTTCTACATGCGTGATTAGATCATCAGCAAACTCTATCATGTTTACTCCTCCTTTCACCATGTTAGACCCCCTTTATAAAAAGAATTTATAGTGCTATAAAAAAATTTATATTGCCACTACCTTTTGTCAAGAGTTGTTACAAGTCCTTCCAAAACTGTCAGAGGAAACAAAGAACCTTTCTTCATCCTTGTACCTCCTCCGCTGATGTTATTTTAGGGACGGTGTGTTAAAAAATCGTTAAGGGTCAGAGTAAAAGCTTGGGCTCGTATTCCTATTTTTTGAGCTTTTGAAGACTGTTTTAAGAAATCAAGTTTTCTCAATATTCTGGGATTTTTCAAACAGCCTCAGAGTTATTATGAAGCTGTCTTTTGGAATTTAAAAGCAAAGAGAACAAAGAATAGGTTTTAACGCTCGTGCGTGAGTTTTCCTCTTGTGTGAGATAAGGGAAGGAGCTCCAAAGTGGCAGGCTAAACTGCCTGAAAAATGCTTGGCAAGTTCTCAAGGTAGCTGTTGCTATTCTTCTTTTTGAGAAGTCTTTTGTCAGAGACTTCTCTCCCTTGAATGGTTAGCTCTTTTTCAAAGTAAAGGGACGACCAAGGTCGTGAAAAAAAAAAGACTTTGGGGATTTTTTAAACACTCTAAGAGTTATCATCAAGCTCAATTTCGCAAAACAATAAGCTCAAAATAGTTAAGAAAAGTCCTGTTAAAATAAACAGAGCCATCTTTGTAAAGAAGCAGTACGCCTATTTCCTGATGGTTTTCTAAGAATCTCTGCCTTTGTTCGTCGCTCATAGCAAACACTGCAGTGGATAGTGCATCTGTAATAGTACAATCCTCATGGGCAACAGTAACCTGAAGTAGGGAATTGGGTTTTCCTATTATGTGATCCCTAAAATAGTTTCCTGAAGTGGAAAGACACAGGTCTTTTTTATTCACAGCTTGCATGAGAATACCCTTAGTGATGGGATTGTAAATAGCCAGCAGTCTTTTCTGACCCCACACCTTCATATCCCCCGCTATAGATATAAAACCTTTTGGAGTTTTTAAGTATTCGTAAGCCTTCTGAATTGCGTATCCTTTACCTATGCCACCCAAGTCTATAGCCATATTTTTCTCTGTTAAAAACACCTTACCATCTTCTAACTTAACTTTTCTGTAATCAACAAGTTTAGTGGCTTCTTCCATTGATATTTCCTTGTTCCTTTTAGCCCTTATGGTTATGGCACCCACTGTTATATCAAATGTTCCTTCCGTTATCTCAGAAACGTAAAGTGCCTTTTTTATAACCTCCAAAGTTTCTGGTGATACAGCCACAGGCTTAATTCCCGCATTTCTGTTTATTTCCGAAACCTCAGAGGTTTCCATATAGTCAGAAAGCTTTTCCTCAATACTTCTCATGTATCTGTAAGCTTGATGGTTTTTACCTTTGGGTAGATCAATAATGGCGTAAGTTCCCATAAGATAAAACACTTCCTCTTTTGAGAAGGATGCAGAAAGGGAAAGGATTAACATAATTACTATGATGGTTATTTTTCTCATACTATTTTTCAGTATAGCCCAAAGCCTTGAGGTAAGTAATATAAACTCCCAGGTTTTCACCTTAATACCCTATGTTGTGAATCTAAAAGACTTTCCAGAAAAGCTAAAGGGAGATACGGTAAAAGAGTGGATGTTTAAGGATGTTTTACCTATGGACAAAAGTTTTGTGGATAACACAAACTTGGAAGGTGTCCCGCAGGAGATAAAAGTATCCTTTGGCTGGACCTTAAGAAGAACAAACATGAGAATGTACCCTACAGACCTTGCCATATACAAAAACAATAAGGACATAGACCTAAATCAGTATACTCTTCTTGAACCTTTCACACCTCTGGCTATACTTCATACCTCAAAAGACGGAAAGTGGCTTTATGTACAGTCTCCTTTTATGAGGGGATGGGTAAAAAGGGAAGATGTGGCAGTAAAAGAAAAAGCGGAACTTCTTGAGGTGCTTTCTTTACCCTTCCTTGTGGTGTTAAAGCCCAAGCTTTACATAAAAAATCTGGAATTTGGACTTGGTTCCAAAGTGCCCTATTTGAGTAAGGAAGGGGAGCTTTACCACGTTTTGCTTCCTGATGGTTCTTATCATACAGTGAGCCTATCGGAAGGTTTTAACGATGGCTATCTTGAGTATTCTGAAGGTCTTATTAAGAGCATATTGGAGAGTCTTTTGGGACAACCTTATGATTGGGGAGGGAAGCACGGTGGTTGGGATTGTTCTTCTCTTGTTAAGTCTGTGTTTTCCCTTTTTGGACTTGAGCTTCCAAGAAACTCTCAGCAACAATCACAGATAGGGATAAAAGTAAAAGAAAGCTTTGTTAGCTACGAAGAGATGAAAGACACCCTTAAAAAATTGCCACCCTTTAGGACTCTTATATTCCTCAAAGGACACGTTATGCTATATGGTGGAATAGAAGGAAGAGACATAGTGGTCTACCATGCCCTATACGGTATTTTGCGCGATGACGGAAAGTACATAAAGGTCAATAGGGTGGTGAAAAATTTGCTTGAAAGGGATAAGCTTACAAACATATACAAAAGAGTGGTAAGCGTAAATTTACTGCCATAAAATATTCTCATGTTTTGTGTGAGAGTTCCTGCAAGCACAAGCAATTTAGGTTGTGGTTTTGATACTTTTGGGCTTGCGCTTAGTCTATACAACGAGTTTTTCTTTGAAAGGTGGCAAAAGTTTACGGTGGAAGTAGAGGGAGAAGGAACTAACCTACCCAAAGATGAGAATAATCTCTTTATAAGAGCTTACCTTAAAGCTTGTGAGTACTTTGGAGAAGATCCAAAGCCCATTAGAGTAATTCAGAAGAATAGCGTGCCCACAGGAAGAGGTCTTGGGT
>ERZ1669248.616-NODE-616-length-16399-cov-4.665749_pt1 | contig 16399 bp, 16 predicted proteins | sample MGYA00579296_ERZ1669248 | MGnify/ENA primary metagenome ERZ1669248 (study PRJEB41166, sample SAMN08046057) | hot springs metagenome | biome: hot spring; feature: neutral hot spring; material: thermophilic sediment; isolation source: thermophilic sediment from...
CCGCCAATGCGAGCCGGTAACCCGCCGCCTTGAACACACGCGCCAGCGACGTACCAAGGCCGCTGCCGACGCCGACAATCAGCACAGAAGGAATGGGACGCATGGGTGCAGATGGTGCAGAGACGGATTCCATCGCAGCGCAATAAAGGTGGGAGCTCTCTCGACTGTAGCCGATCGGAGCGAAACCCACAGGCCTTGCGCCATCCCCCGCAGTCGCATTCGGGCAAATCCGGATCTGCATGGACGATCGACTTTTCTATTCTGCGATCACCACTTTTTGGGGACGTGTGCATGCTCGGCATTCCGACGATCGATATTGCATCAGGCCAACCGCCAACACTTGTCTCGGTTCGCCGAGCCTGCCGCAACATGCGGCTGTGTACTGCGGTGTCTTATGCGGTGCTGGGGTATTTCATTGCGAAAGAGCTGATTGCGCTGGGGCAGGCCCACATGGGCAGCACAGCCTCGACGCTGGGCAGCGCGAGCCCGCTGGGGGTGGTCAAGACGCTCCTGCTCATCGTGCTGCTGTTGGGGGCAGCCTATGTGTTGTACCGTTCGCTGGCCGTCTATCAAAACCTGCGCCTTTGTGACGACAGCACGATCTGTCGCGTGATTTACGCAGTGTGTCGCACCAACCCCGAGGCCGATCGCTACAGATTGGCAGTCCTGCGCTCTGGCAGGGGGTTCATCAACGCCGAGGTCGACAGGTTTTTCCAACTCTGTCCCCCTGAACTCTGGAATCAGAGCTGGCCTCAGGATATTCAGAGCAGAATCCGGTCGCTCGACCCATTGGCCTCCACGGCAAGTTAGGGGCTGTTCTCTCGCTGCTTTACGGCTACAAAGGCCTTCTTGGCGAGAAGGCGACTTTTCCTCACTGACTCGTAGGCAGCCTGCAGCCCCCCGCCAGATTCCATCGTGTCCGTGCAAGGCGCGATGGCTCTGCGCTTACAAATGAATGCCGAAGGCCGACATGTTCCTGTAGATCATGTAGACCGCAACCACGGCGACCAATGCCGCGAAAATGATGTTCAGCGTGCCTTTGCTGCCCTTGCCCAGATGGGTCGCCAAGCGCGCACCGAGCACGCCACCGGCGATTCCCCCCGCGATGTAGAGGCCGGCCACCGTCCAGTCCAGCAGGCCGGAACTGGCGTAGTTCACTGCTGTGGTCAGACCGAAGGTGCCGACCGAAAACAGGGAAGAGCCGATGGCCGCCAGCATGGGCATGCCGGTGGCAAACACCAGGCCGGGGACGATGAGAAAGCCGCCGCCAATGCCGAAAAAGCCGGAGAGCATGCCCACGATTCCCGCCGACAGGAGCAGCTTCCACATCGAGAACTGCCCCGGATGCCCTGCGAAATCGCCTTCTTTGACCTTTTTCGGCCGGGCCATCAGAACAGCAATCACCAACATCAAAATGGCAAAGAGGAACAGCAGCTTTTTGCCATCGACTGCCTTGCCGAGCGTCGATCCGACGAAGGCGGCAATTGCACCCATGATCGCGAAAATGACGGCCTCTTTCCAGCGCACATTGCCGGCGCGCGCATGCGGGATGAGGTTGATGTAGGCATTGACAGACACCGCCAGCGCCGTCGTGCCGATCACGACGTGGGGGTTGGGATAACCCACCAGATACAGCAGAAGCGGTACCGCAAGAATGGAGCCGCCGCCCCCGATCAGTCCGAGAGTGAATCCGACTGCCACGCCGGAAACGACGGACAGGATGTGTTGGGTCAGTGTCAGGTCTGCAAGCATGGTGAGAGAAGATGCGGGTCAATATTCAAAAGACGCGTTCTGGTCATTTCCGGTGCAGCATATAAGAACATCCTTATAGGGGCTGTGAGGATTTGTGCGGAACTGTGGCGAGGCAAGATTTTGTTTGGGCAAGGGGATACCAAGGCAACAGGGTGTAATTCGTTCAGCCTGTCTGTGACATGTAGGCCAGCCGTCAGCCAGATTGTCGATGCTGCGCGCGGATCGCCCGCAGGGCTGATCTGCATGACACACGATTGTCATGCTCCCTGAAAGCAACGAGGAGAATGAAATGGACGGAAAAAAAGCGATCAACCCGGCCCCGCTGGGATTGTCTGGATTTGCCCTGACGACCTGGCTGCTCAGCATGGTGAACGCAGGCTGGTTTCCTGGGGCGGATGTCCCCATGGTCTTGGCAGCAGCATTTGCGTTTGGCGGCACGGCGCAGTTTGTTGCCGGCATCATGGAAGCCGGGGTTGGCAATGGGTTCGGGTTTGTGGCGTTCTGCGGATATGGCGCGTTCTGGTGGAGCTTTGCGCTGTTCGTCGACTTTTTTTCCAAGGGTGTACAGGGGCCGTTTGTTGGCTGGTACCTCCTGCTCTGGGGCGTTTTTACGACCTATCTGTGGATTGCAACCTGGAAAAAGGGACGTGGGCTGATGCTGGTTTTCACCGCGCTGACACCGACATTTTTCCTGCTCGCCGCAGGCGCCATGACGGGCAATGGCGGCTTGACAGTGTTTGGCGGCTATCTCGGGTTGCTCACTGCGGCACTTGCGTTCTATCTGGCCGCTGCCGAGATCATCAATGAGGCTTGGGGCCGCGCCGTATTGCCGGTCTGAGCATGCTGTTCTGGGCACATGATGTGATCCGAACCAGATGATGCAGCGCCGCATTCGAGAACAGAATCAGCATGAACTGATTCAGCAAAACGTCAGTTTTGCACTGCAGCATTGAGAGACGAGTGCCGCGTCATGCCGGGAATTCCTTCCGGCATGACGCTGTCATCAGATGCGGCTGTCCGTCAGGGCAGACCGGGCACTTGAACACAAGAGCCTGTTCACATCATGAAAAATCGCTGGATCGTTCTCGGCGCGGTCGTGTCTTTGGCCGCGCCCCTTGCCTGGGCCAGTCTCGGCAAGAAACCCTCTCCCACCACGTCTGCTGTCGTGGGGCTGCAGGCCCCGACGACCACGGCAAGAGTCGTGGCCCGCTCGGTGCCGAATGACGTGCAGATCCACTCAAGCGCTGGTCCATATGGCATTCCCGTGCAGGAATACATCGGCGCAGATGGACGCCTGTTTGCCATCACCTGGGCTGGTCCGCAGCCGGTCAGTGCGGAGACAGTCGTCACACGCTTTTTCCCACAAGTTCACATCGGCGAACCGCACACCGCCCATGGCATGCAAGTGGTCGTGCGCAGTGTTCGTCAGCCTTGGGGCGCCGAGGGCGTGGCCTATGTACCGTCTCTCATGCCCATGGATTTCGACCCCAACGGCCTCGCCCCCTGAACGCCGAGCGCCTCATCGCGCCGATGCCGCTCGGGCCCAGAGCGGCTTCAGCCGCGCGCGCAGTGCGTCATACTCCCGGTTGATGCGCGCGATTTCTGCGTTCTGCCCGGAAATCAGAGTGTTTTCCTGCTGGGTCAGCACCTTGTTCTCGTCGAATTTGGTGCGCAATTCCAGGGGCAGCGGGCCCTGCGGATAAAACTGCGCGTCGATGTTCAACTGCTTGAGTTGGCGCTCCAGGGCGGCGAGCTGCTTTTTTGCATCTCGAATCAGTGCATTGGGACGGTCCAGATCATTGAGCCGTGCCTGTTCCAGCGCTGCCTCGTTCGGGTAGCGCAACAGCAGGGCGCGATCTTCCCGCTGCCGTTCACGCTGCTGCCTGGCAAGGCTTTGCGCCGCTTCAGTCTCTTGTGCCGCCTGCGCCTGCTCCTTGGCGGTCAGAATGCGGCGGCGCACCGTGCCATCCGAGCCGATGACTCTGCCCCCGTAGGTCAGGCAATCATTGGTCAGGCGGTCACTCGAGACGAGCGTGCCATTTGCGTCCCGACAGAGATAGATGTCCGCATGCGCCCCCTGCGCAGCGCTGAGCAAAAGACAGAAAGAAAGTGCGCGAAAGCGAGGCGGGGTCAATTTCATGGACGGCTCAAGTCGGTGTCCTGCAACAATGTCGAAAGCGGCCGCAGCGTTGACGGATCGCTTATTTATTGTGCCTTGCTTTTTCCCGCCACAGGCGAGTTCTGCATCGTTTCTTCGACCGACTGCAAAGAATCCGTTCCCCCGAGTGGCATCGATCATCCAGACTTTCTGAACACCCATGATGCCTTTCCCACTGCGTGTGACTTCCCTCAATCTCAACGGTGTGCGCTCGGCAGCGGACAAGGGTGTGGATGCCTGGCTGCGGGAACAGGCACGCCCGGACGTGCTGTGCGTGCAGGAACTCAAGGCACTCGATGCGGACATGACCCCAGCATTGCGGGAACTGGGAGGACTGACCGGCGCCGCGTTTCACCACGCGGTCAAACCCGGATACAGCGGGGTCGGCCTATATTGGAAGCACACGCCCGACGATGTGCGCATCGGCTTCGGTCATGCCGAGTTCGATGCGGAAGGGCGCTATGTCGAGGCCACATACACACGCGCTGGCGGCAAGCGCCTGACCATCGTGTCCGCCTACTTTCCTTCCGGTTCCAGCTCGGATGAGCGCCAGCAGGCGAAATTCCGCTTTCTGACGGATTTTTATGAGCATCTTCGTGCCCTGAAATCCGCAGGAGAAGTGCTGCTGTGTGGCGACGTCAACATTGCCCACAAAGAAATCGATCTGAAGAACTGGAAAGGCAACCTCAAGAACAGCGGTTTTTTGCCTGAAGAACGCGCCTGGATGACACGCTTGCTGGACGAGGCAGGCTATGTCGATGTGTTTCGCCAGATTGATCCGAACCCCGATCGATACACCTGGTGGAGCAACCGCGGGCAGGCCCGGGCAAAAAACGTCGGCTGGCGGATCGACTATCACCTCGCCACGCCCGGCGTGGCCGCGCGCGCCAAGCCCGGCAGCGCCTGGATCTACACCGAGCAGCGTTTTTCCGATCATGCCCCGCTGACCATTGATTACGCCTGAAGCGGCGCAAGTCGGGGTCAGGCAAAAAGCAAAAAAGCAGCCTGTTGGCTGCTTTTCAGTTCTGGAAATGGGTTCTGCGTGGTGGGCGGTACTGGGATCGAACCAGTGGCTTCCACCGTGTGAAGGTGGCACTCTACCGCTGAGTTAACCGCCCGAGTTGCGCCGCGCTCAGGTGCGGTGCAATCAAGAAAGTCGGTGATTATTGCACATTTTTCGAGTCACTCATTTGCGGGCTGCGCAGGCTGCGGGCGCCAGATGCTCTGGCCCTTGGTTTTCTTGTCGAGAAGCTGAAGAAAGGCCTCGTGGGCCAGGCGGTCGGCTTCGCTCAGGCGTGCAAAGGGCAGCGAGAAGGCGTTCAGTGGTTTTGTGGCGGTGACGGCTTGATGCTGCGGCGCTTCAAGATCGATCACAAGACTGTCCTGTCCGCGTGTGAGGCTGAGGTACACCTCGGCAAGAAGTTCCGCGTCAAGCAGGGCGCCGTGCAGGGTGCGGTGCGCGTTGTCGATGCCAAATCGTCGGCACAGTGCGTCGAGGTTGTTGAACTTGCCCGGGAACTGCATCTTGGCCATCACCAGCGTATCGGTGATCTGCGCAACGTGTTGCCGGAAAGCGGGTTGGTTCATGCGGTCGAGTTCGGCGTCAAGAAAGGCGCAATCGAATGGGGCATTGTGGATGATGACTTCTGCGTCGCGCACGAATTCCAGCATGTCTGCGGCAATCTGTTCGAACCGCGGCTTGTCCGCGAGGAATTCTTCGGTAAGACCATGGACCTTGAGCGCGTCGGGATGGCTGGCGCGCCCAGGATTGAGATAGGCGTGAAAATGTTTGCCGGTGAGGCGGCGGTTGAACAGTTCGACGCCGGCAATTTCAATGATGCGGTCACCGCTTCCAGGATTGAGTCCGGTTGTCTCGGTGTCAAGCACGATCTGGCGTGTCATGGCGGGGGTCTCAGGCAAAATAGCGGGTCTATTGCGACGCCGGTCAGGCTTGTCGCAAGCCACACGATAGCGCGGGCGGGTGGGCTGCAATGCCCGGTCAACGGTTTTCTATCGCACCCCCCGCAGCCGAAAGCCTACCCCAGATGAATGCGGCCTGAATCGATGCAGGCGGCGCAGACCATGAGCACGAACGATTCCGAGCAGATCCGCAGACGGCGCACCTTCGCCATCATCTCGCACCCCGATGCGGGCAAGACCACCTTGACCGAAAAGCTGTTGCTGTTTTCCGGCGCGATCCAGATCGCGGGCAGCGTGAAAGCACGCAAGGCCAGCCGCCATGCCACCTCAGACTGGATGGAGATCGAGAAACAGCGGGGCATTTCCGTTGCGTCGTCGGTGATGCAGATGGAGTGGCGCGACTGCGTGATCAATCTGCTCGACACCCCGGGTCACCAGGATTTCAGCGAAGACACTTACCGCGTGCTCACCGCAGTGGATGCGGCGCTGATGGTGATCGACGCGGCCAATGGCGTGGAAGAGCAGACGCTGCGCTTGCTCGAAGTCTGTCGCGCGCGCAACACCCCCATCCTCACTTTCGTCAACAAGATGGACCGCGAGGTCAAGCAGCCGCTGGAACTGATGGACGAAATCGAGCGCCATCTCGGCATGGCCGTGGTGCCGTTCACCTGGCCCGTGGGCATGGGGCGCGAGTTTCACGGTGTATACGACCTGCGGCTCGATCGCATGCGCGTGTTCCGCCCGGGCGAGGAGCGTGTGCGCGACGACGATCAGATGCTCACCGGGCTGGACAACCCGGAATCGATGCAGCGCTTCGGCCAGCCCTATGTGCAGGCGCAGGGCGAGATCGGCTTGTTGCGCGAGGCCGCACCGGTGTTCGACGCGGCGGAATTTCTCGCTGGACGCCAGTCACCGCTGTTCTTCGGCTCGGCGATCAACAACTTCGGTGTGCAGGAAGTGCTCGATGCCCTGGTGGAACTGGCGCCGTCGCCGTTGCCGCGTGCCGCCACGACGCGGGTGGTGCAGCCCGACGAGCCGAATTTCACCGGCGTGGTGTTCAAGATCCAGGCCAACATGGACCCGGCGCACCGCGACCGCATCGCCTTTGTGCGCATCGTCTCGGGGCATTTCGAGCGGGGGATGAAAATTCGGGTCGGCCGCACCGGCAAGGACATTCGCCCGGGCAGTGTGGTCACCTTCATGTCGCAGCGCCGCGAGCTGCTCGACGAAGCCTTTGCAGGCGACATCGTCGGCATTCCCAACCACGGCACGCTGCACCTGGGCGACAGTCTGAGCGAGGGCGAGGAATTGCAGTTCACCGGCCTGCCGTTCTTTGCGCCAGAGATGTTTCGCTCGGTGGAAATCAAGGACCCCATGCGCACCAAGCAACTGCGCACCGGGCTGCAGCAGTTGGGAGAAGAGGGCGCGATTCAAGTGTTTCGACCGCTCACCGGCGGCAGCCTGCTGCTGGGTGCGGTGGGAACACTCCAGTTCGATGTGGTTCAGCACAGGCTGCAGTCGGAATACGGCGTCGATGCGCGCATGGAAGGCAGCAAGTACCGCATGGCGCGCTGGTTCACCTGCGACGATGCGCAGGCGCTCAAGCGCTTCATCGAGACCAATGCGCACCGCATTGCCTACGACGTGGTGGATGCTCCTGCCGTACTGCTCACGCATGCCAGCGAACTGCGGGTGATGCAGGAACTCGCCCCGAAGATCCAGTTCCACACCCTGCGTGAACACGCTGGACAGGTGTTCAAGGCCGAGATGCAGGCCTGAGGGTCTTCAGGGCAACGCTGAATGGGTTCCTGCGATGGCGCCCGCAGACAGGGCGCGCGGCACGCAAGGGCCTTGTTCCGCGTTGTCTCAAGCCGCAGCAGGTTGTTGCAGACTCGGGCAGACCACGCCACGGTAGGCATGCCAACTGGCATGCCCGATCACGGGAAGCACGATGATCCAGCCCACGCCAAAGGGCAGCATGGCCAGCAGGCTGATCACCCCGATCAACGCGGCCCAGCATGCCATGGCCACCGGGTGTTCCATGCAGACGCGCAGGCTGGTCAGCGCTGCGGTGATGGCGTCCACCGGGCGGTCGAGCATCATCGGAATCGACACCACGCTGATCGCGAATACCAGGCCGCCAAACAACACGGCGACCCCCAGATACGCCAGCACGAAGGTCAGATTGGCAGGATCGAGCAAGAGGCGCAGCACGCCACCGGTCTCGGGCATGCCCGCGTCGAAGAACAGCGCAAACACCACCAGTGCGGTGCGTCCCCACAGCAGTTCGATGACCAGGAGCAATCCAGCGAAGATCGCCACACTGCCACGGTGCGGCCACCAGCAGCGAATACAGAAATTCAGCCGTGCCTTGAGGTTGATTTCGCAGCGGCGGCTTGCTTCCATCAGGCCCATGGCCAGCGCCGGGCCGATGAGCAGCAGACCGGCGGCCAGCATCAGGGTGTATTCGGGCGTGCTCGCCAGCGTCCAGGCCAGCAGCCAGCCCAGCGCAGTGAAGATCACGCCATAGGTCAGGCCGACGATCGGGCAGCGGGAAAAATCGCGCCAGCCAGCAGCCAGCCAGCGAAACGGGGTCGACCAGGTCAGGCTGCACACGCTCACCCGCGAGCGGGTCTCTGCAGCCAAGGGGTGATGCTGCGCTTCTTCGGGCGACATATCCGGGTTCTCCTCCATGAAGTGGGTCGCCTGCATCGGGTGACCCATCGACTGTGAAGGCTAAGGTGCGACAAAGCGCCGCACAACCCGGGATACCACGGGGACTCTATCGTGATATCTCAATAAAGCAATGTCGCTGTTTCAGTGCTGTCGTGCGCGCGAACGGCGAAGCTCATCCAGGATGAGCAGCACGGCGCCGATGAAGATGGCCGAATCGGCCAGGTTGAACGCGGGCCAGTGCCATTGCTGACCGTGCAGGGTGATGTAGAAGTCGAGAAAGTCGGTCACCTTGCCCCAGAGCACCCGGTCGATCACATTGCCCAGCGCTCCGCCGAGTATGAACGCCAGCGCGAGGCTGAACAGCGCCTTCCCCCGGTTGCGAACCAGCAGCCAGAGAATGAACGCCGAGGCTGCGAGGCTGAGCCCGGTGAAAAACCAGCGCTGCCACCCCGGCTGTCCGGCGAGAAAGGAAAACGCCGCACCGGGATTGTGGATGTAGACCAGATTGAAAAACGAGGTAACGGGCAGGCTGCTGTTCAGCGGCAGATCGTGCCGCACCAGCCACTTGGTGAACTGGTCGGCCAGGATGACGAGCAATGTCACCAATAACCAAGGCCAGACGTGGCTGCGGCGCGGGTTGCTGGAGTTGGACAGGGCGGAGGGCATGGGCGCTGCTCAGGCGAAGTGACGCGGCTCGCCCGCACCATACAGATTGCTCACGCAGCGGCCGCACAGTCCGGGATGGGCCGGATCGGCATTGACATCTTCGCGCCAGTGCCAGCAGCGCTCGCACTTGGCGTGTGCAGTGGGGTGAACTTCGATGCGCAATTCGCCTTCTGCAGGGTGGAGCGTGGCGCGCGAGGTGATGAGCACGAAGCGCAGGTCATCCCCCAGCCGCTCGAGCAGCGCGTGCTCCGCAGGCGGAGCATACAGATCGACCTCGGCCTGCAGCGAGGCGCCGATGCTGCCCTGCGCCCGCAGTGTCTCGATTTGCTTGTTGGTCGCATCGCGCACGGCGCGGATGCGCGCCCATTGCTCCAGCAGCACGGCGCTGTCGTCCTGCTGCGGCCATTGCCAGTAGGTCTCGACAAAGATGCTCTCACCCTTGCCGATGAGTGACCAGACTTCCTCCGCGGTAAAGCTGAGGAAGGGCGCCATCCAGCGCAGCATGCCCTGGGTGATGTGCCACAGCGCGGTCTGCGCGCTGCGCCGCGCCAGGCTGTCGGGCGCGGTGGTGTAGAGGCGGTCCTTGAGCACGTCGAGGTAGAACGCGCCCAGGTCCTCCGAGCAATAGACCTGCAGCTTGGCGACGACGGGATGGAATTCGTACTTGTCGTAATGCGCCAGGATGACGGTCTGCAGATCCTGCGCGTGCGCCAGCGCCCAGCGATCGAGTTCAAATAGTTGCGACAAAGGCACGGCGTGCTGCGCGGGATCGAAGTCGCTGGTGTTGGCCAGCAGGAAGCGCAGGGTGTTGCGGATGCGGCGATAACTGTCGACGACGCGGGCAAGAATCTTGTCGTCCCCGGCAATGTCGCCGGAATAGTCGGACGCGGCAACCCACAGGCGGAGGATTTCCGCGCCGAGCTTTTCGCTGGTCTTTTGCGGATCGACGCCGTTGCCGAGCGATTTGCTCATCTTGCGACCCTGGCTGTCGACGGTGAACCCGTGCGTCAGCAGCCCCTTGTACGGCGCGCGGCCGTACATCGCGCAGGCGGTCAGCAGCGAGGAATGGAACCAGCCGCGGTGCTGGTCGTGGCCTTCGAGGTAAAGATCGGCCTCGGGACCCTCGGCGTGCCCGGCTCCGGCATGGCTGCCCTTGAGTACCGTGGTGTGCGTGGTGCCCGAGTCGAACCAGACTTCGAGGATGTCGGTGCTCTTGGTGTAATGCGCGGCGTCCTCCGCGCAGCCCACGCGGGAGAGGATGTCGGCGGCGCTCGCCTTGCTCCAGGCTTCGATGCCCCCGCGCTCGACCATCTCGGCGGCGATGTCGAGAATCTCCATGGTGCGCGGGTGCAGTTCGCCGCTGTCCTTGTGCAGAAAAAACGGGATCGGCACACCCCAGCTGCGCTGGCGGCTGATGCACCAGTCGGGGCGGTTGGCGATCATGTCGTGCAGCCGCGCCTTGCCGTTTTCCGGGTAGAAACTGGTGTGCTCGATCGCCTCGAGCGCCATCTGCCGCAGGGTCTTGGGCGCCTTGTCCTTGGTGAACACGCCTTCGCCTTCGTCCATGCGGATGAACCACTGCGCCGCGGCGCGGTAGATCACCGGCACCTTGTGCCGCCAGCAATGCGGGTAGCTGTGGGTGATGGTGTGCGTGGCCATCAGCCGCCCGGCATCGCGCAGGGCGTCGATGATGTGCGGCACCGCCTTCCAGATGTTCTGTCCGCCAAACAGCGGGAAGTCCGGCGCGTAGCTGCCGTCGCCCTGCACCGGGTTGAGGATGTCGGCATACGCCATGCCATGCGCGACGCAGGAGTTGAAGTCGTCCACGCCATACGCCGGCGAGGAGTGCACGATGCCGGTGCCGTCGTCTGCGGTGGCGTAGTCGGCCAGGTACACCGGGGACAGGCGCCGGTAGCCTGCATCGACCTCGTAGAGCGGATGGCGGAACTCCAGCCCGCCCAGCGCCTTGCCGCGGGCAGTGGCGACCACCGTGCCTTCGAGCTGGTAGCGCTGCAGGCAGTGTTCCACCAGAGACGCTGCGAGCACCAGATAGCCGCGCGGCGTGTCCACCAGCGCGTACTCGAGTTCCGGGTTGAGGTTGAGCGCCTGGTTGGCGGGAATGGTCCACGCCGTCGTCGTCCAGATCACCGCGAAGACGGGCCTGGACACATCGGGCAGCGCGCTCAGGCCGAATGCGGCGGCAAGCGCGGCGCGGTCATTGGCCTCGAATGCCACGTCCAGGGTCTGCGACTTCTTGTCGGCATACTCGATCTCGAACTCGGCCAACGACGAGCCGCAGTCGAAGCACCAGTACACCGGCTTCAAGCCGCGATAGACAAAGCCGCGCTCGATCACCCGCTTGAATGCGCGGATTTCCGCCGCCTCGTTGACGAAATCCATGGTGCGATACGGATGGGCCCAGTCTCCGAGCACGCCCAGACGCTGGAAATCGCGCATCTGCTGCGCGATTTGCTCGGTGGCATAGGCGCGGCTCTTGGCCTGCATCTCGTCACGCGGGAGGCAGCGGCCGTACTGCTTTTCGATGGCATTTTCGATCGGCAGGCCGTGGCAGTCCCAGCCGGGGATGTAGGCCGCGTCGAACCCGGCGAGCTGCCGCGCCTTGACGATCATGTCCTTGAGAATCTTGTTGACCGCATGGCCCATGTGGATCTGGCCGTTGGCATAGGGAGGACCATCGTGCAGCACGAACTTCGGTGCGCCGGCGCGGGCAACGCGCAGGCGCTGGTAGACGCCGTTGTCGTTCCACTGCGCAATCCACTGCGGTTCGCGTTTGGGCAAATCGCCGCGCATGGGAAACGGCGTGTCGGGCAGGTTCAGCGTTGCGCGGTAATCGGGTTGATCAGCGGCAGAGGAGGCGGAGTGATCCATGGGATTCAGGGCAGGGCGGATGCATCGAACACAGTGCACCAGCAGGACAGAGGAGTGCGGAAACCAGAGGGAGAGCCGCGTGGAACGGACTCACGAAACGGCTCAAGTGAAGATTGCGCCGTCAAATTCGGTCGCGGGTTGTTTGCCGTGCAAGTTGCCCGAACCAGGCGCGTGCCTGAACGGTGTCGTTCTCGATGGCTGCGGTCAGTTGAGCGAGGTCGGGGTAGTGCGCTTCATCGCGCAGTTTGTGCAAGAGTTCCACCTGAACAAGTTTACCGTAGGCATCCCCACTCCAATCGAACACATGAGTCTCCAGCAAGATGCGTCCGTTGGCCTCCACGGCAGGACGGGTGCCCAGGCTGGATACCGCTGGAAGCGGCGTGTCTCCCAATCCGCACACGCGGGAAACGAAGACCCCGGAAAGTGCAGGCCGTGCGCGGTCGAATCGCAGATTCAGCGTGGGAAAGCCGAGTTGCCGCCCGAGCTTGGCCCCGTGCAGGACATGGCCGGAAATCACGTAGGGCCGTCCCAGCAAGGTCTGCGTCGTGGCCATGTCTCCGGCTTGAAGTGCCTGCCGTACGGCCGAACTGGAAATGCGCAGGGCGGTTTCAGTGACGGATGGCATCTGCCGGGCTTCGCCACCTGATGCCTGCATCAAGGCCTGGAACAACGCAAAGTCGCCGGCTCGTCCTGCGCCGAAACGAAAGTCGTCTCCAACCAGAACGAATTGCGCCTTGAGGCCTTTGCGCACAACACGGTCCACGAACTCTGTCGGTGAAAGCGCGGCAACATGTTGGTCAAAGCGCAGCACCACAGCCTGTTCGATGCCGACGTCGCGCAGGGCGCACAACTTGTCTCGCAACGTGGAAATGTGTGCGGGCGCCTGGTCCGTCTGTCCCTTGAGTGTTGCAAAAAAATCACGCGGATGCGGTTCAAAAGTGAGGACGGTCGGCACAAGCCCGCGCTCCTTGGCCGTCTGCACAAGATGGCGCATCAGGGCTTGATGCCCGCGATGCATTCCATCGAAATTGCCGATGGTCAGTGCAGATTGCGATGCCAGCGCATCATGGTGAAGGCCCCGAAAAACTCGCATAAAAACAATGAGATGAATTTGAAATTTGATGCAGTTTGACAGAACTTTTCGGCATCAATTGTTGTGCGTGCTCGCGGTGAACGTGCACGGTCTGGTTCTGTTGCATCCAGTCCGACTCTGGTGGCGCACTAGATGCGACCGCTCATTGTCTCTGGAATTGCACACCACTTCGCTGGTCAGAACGCGCAGCGTTTTCCGAGTGCGTTGATTTGTCGCGCACGCTGGTTTTTTGCGTGTATAGTTGAAGCGCAGTCGAAACAAGAGCCTGTCCTTTCGAAGCATTGGCGGGCTTGTGACGGTTTCACAGTTGTGATTTCCCGGGCTTGTTGAAGATTTGCACTTTTCTATATTTTCCTTAAAGGTTGATTCATGGCTACCGGTACTGTGAAATGGTTTAACGAGTCCAAGGGCTTCGGCTTCATCAAACCCGATGAAGGCGGCGAAGATCTGTTCGCGCATTTTTCTGAAATTCAATCCAAAGGTTTCCGCACCCTGCAGGAAAACCAGCGCGTTGAATTCACCGTGAAGGCTGGCCCCAAGGGTCCTCAGGCTTCCGCCATCCGCCCGCTGTAATGGCGCGCTCGCAGCTCTCGGCCCCTGGCTGAGTCGCTGCAAAATCAACCGGCCTCTGGCCGGTTTTTTTACGTCTGTCCATCTGCCGCGCGCTGCGGCTTCCCATCATGATTGAAGACCTCATCAGGCAATACGGTTACGCCGCTGTTGCAGCGGGTGCCTTTGCCGAAGGAGAGACGGTTCTGCTGTTTGCGGGTTATGGCGCGCAACGTGGCTGGTTGCAATGGCCTCTGGTGGTGGCGGTCGCCGCTGTTGCGGCGACTCTGGGGGATCAACTCTTTTTCTTTCTCGGGCACTCCTTCGGCCCGCAAATTCTGGCCCGATTTCCCCGCCTGCAGGCCCACATGCCACGCGTGCAATCGATGCTGGAGCGCAATGCGTCCTGGGCGATCGTCAGTGTGCGATTTTTGTATGGCATGCGCATCGCAGGGCCGGTGTTGATCGGGATGGCAGGCGTTGCACCGTGGCGCTTTGTCCTGTTCAACGCCATTGGCGCGGCGTTGTGGGCGCCACTGATCACCGGCATGGGCTGGTTTTTTGGCGCGAGCATCGCCGAGGTGGCGGCCCGGCTGCAGATGGGTGAAGAGATCGTGCTCGCGGTTGTCGTGGCCGCAGGGTTCGGGGTTTGGATGGTGCGGCGTTTGCGGCGGCGTTAGATTTTCAACCCCATGGCGTCACGGACTGACTGCATGGTGCTGCGCGCCGTGGCGCGGGCCTTGTCGCAGCCGTCGGTCAGGATGTCGCGAACCAGAGCGGGGTTGTCAAGATAGGGCTGCGCGCGCTCGAGCATGGGCTGCTGCTCTCGCAGGATGGCGTCGATGACAGGTTGTTTGCATTCCAGGCAGCCGATGCCGGCCGAGGTACAGCCGCGCTGCACCCAGTCGCGGGTCGCTTCATCGGTGTAGGCCAGATGGAACTGCCAGACGGGGCAGCGCAGCGGGTCGCCCGGATCGGTGCGTTTCACTCGTGCCGGATCGGTGGGCATGCGTTTGACCTTCTGCTCCACGCTGGCGCGGTCTTCTCGAATGGCGATCGAGTTACCGTAGCTCTTGGACATCTTGCGCCCATCGAGCCCGGGAAGCTTGGATTCGGGAGTGAGCAGCGCTTCGGGTTCACGCAGAATCTGCCGCCGTCCTCCGCTGAGCTGGGCGCGCAACACGTCCTTTTCGGCGCGTGAGAGTTTGCTGGCGGAAATCACCTCGCGCGCCTGATCGCGTGCTTCGGCGAGTCCGTCCTGATCGGCGGCGCGGCGCAGGGCGACAAGTTGGCTGCGCACGGCATCCGGCAATTTCGCTGAGGCGGCGCGCGCCTGGGCCTCGATCTGCGGGTCCTTGCCGTAGAGGTGATTGAAGCGACGCGCGATTTCGCGGCTCATTTCAATATGCGGTATCTGGTCTGCACCAACCGGCACGTAGCGTGCGAGGTAGATGAGAATGTCCGCAGCCTGCAGAAGCGGATAGCCGAGAAAGCCGTAGGTCGTCAGATCCTTGTCCTTGAGGTTGGCGATCTGGTCCTTGTATGTCGGCACGCGCTCCAGCCAGGACAGCGGGGTCCCCATGCCGAGCAGCAGAAACAGCTCGGCATGCTCGATCACGCGGCTCTGCACGAACAGCGTGGCCTTGGTGGGATCGACGCCTGCGGCCAGCCAGTCGATGACCATTTCGGTGGTGTGCGCCGAGATGGTTTCGGGGGTTTCGTAGTGCGTGGTCAGGGCATGCCAGTCGGCGACAAAAAAATAACAGGCGTAGGTGTTCTGCAGTTGCGCCCAGTTTTTCAGTGCTCCGTGGTAATGGCCCAGATGCAGGGCGCCAGTGGGACGCATGCCGGAGAGCACCCGGTCTTCTGTGTGCTGTGCGTCAGGGGTGGGTTCAGTCGGGTTCATGTCGAGCTGGCAGGTGCGAGAGCGTGATGGGGTCTGGTTCAGAGCAGCATTTGAAACGGGCTGAGCAGCACCTTGAGCAGTTGCATGGACACCGCCATCAGTGGACTGAGCCAGAAGGTCGTGACGATGCCGGTGAGCACCAGCGCCATCACGATGAAAAATCCGTAGGGTTCGACGTGCGAGACGGCGATGGCCTGACGCGCGGGCAGCAGGCCGACCAGGATGCGCCCGCCGTCCAGCGGCGGCAGGGGAAACAGGTTGAACACGAACATCACCAGGTTGACCAGAATGCCGGCCTGGGCGACGTCGTAGAAATACACCTCGTTGACGGCAAAGGCATGCAGGCCGACCAGCAGCAATCCCCACAGAAATGCCTGGAAGAAATTGGATGCGGGGCCGGCGAGCGCCACCCAGATCATGTCACGCTTGGGGTTGCGCAGTCGTCCGAAATTGACCGGCACCGGCTTGGCGTAGCCGAACAGAAAGGCGCCGGATGTGGCGAAATACAGGATGAGCGGCACGAGAATGGTGCCGATGGGGTCGATGTGCCGCGCCGGATTGAGCGAGACGCGGCCCATCATGTAGGCCGTGTTGTCGCCGAAGTAGCGTGCCGCATAGCCGTGGGCCGCCTCGTGCAGGGTGATGGCAAAGAGCACCGGCAGGGCGTAGACGGTGACAGCCTGTATGAGTTGGTCCATGCGACGATTGTAGAAAGGGCGGAAGGCTGAACGCGGCGGGCGAATGGACCCGCTTCGCTACAGGAATGTATCGGCGGTTGCCGGCTTACTGC